>Ga0194116_10007701_pt1 | contig 11057 bp, 10 predicted proteins | sample TA2MahsurfametaG_4_FD_148617 | JGI IMG/M metagenome (GOLD analysis project Ga0194116, IMG submission 148617) | Freshwater microbial communities from Lake Tanganyika, Tanzania - TA2015008 Mahale S9 surface | ecosystem: Environmental > Aquatic > Freshwater > Lake | place: Tanzania: Lake... | reverse complement strand
ATGCGGTCCAGCCACCATCGGAGGGCTTCCTATTCATACTCAATCCGAAAGTTGTGGCAAAGCGAGCCACTTCATCGATATCTGCGCGGAATTGGTCGAGAATCTCTTTACTCATGGCCTGAATCTACCGGTCGATGCTTAGAGCGAATACTCTATTTCCATAATGAAAACGCATCGCTCAAATGTCTATTGCCGAAATGGCGCAGTTGCCGCAAGTCAGCCGCTTGCAGTAGCTGCCGGGCTTGAGACGCTCCGTCGCGGCGGAACGGCCATCGATGCGGCAATCACGGTAAGCGCGGTCCTCTCGGTAATCGAGCCAGGCGCCTCACACCTTGGTGGCGATGCCTTTGTTATTACCCATGATGGCGGCAACAAGCGCCAGATTGCATTTAATGGCAGCGGCGAAGCCCCAAATGGCGCTACCGCAAATCAATTCAATTCGAAGATCGATCATCATGGTTATAGATCAGCAACAGTTCCCGGCTTAGTATCGACTTGGTTTGAGATTCATGGCGCTGGTGGAAATCTTTCAATGCAAGAAATTCTTCAACCCGCCATCGAATATGCCAATACTGGATTCCCAGTCACCTCCGGTTTCGTAAAGAGAATTGCGCATCACCTAAAACAATTCCCGGAGACCGGCCTATTCTCCTCGCTAGATTTTCCAACCAATTTACGCGCCTGTGACTTGCTTGTTCAGCCAGAACTCGGGCGTTCCCTAGAAGCTATTGCTAACGATGGGCGGGGCGCCTTCTATGAAGGTGAGATCGCTAGCTCTCTGATTGAAAGCAGTAACGGTTGGTTTGATGCCAACGATTTAGCAAGACATAGAACGAGAGTCATTCAACCTCTAAAAGTTAGCTACCGAGGATTTGATATCCATGGTCAACCACCACCAAGTCAGGGAATGATCTTGATGGAGGAACTCTTACTCGCTGAGGGATTTGCGGTAATTGAGTTAAGTGAAGCCGAGCGAATTCATATGATGGTTGAAGCAAAGAAGATTGCCTTCCAAGATCGATATGAAATACTGGGAGATCCTGAGTTCATCGACATCAATTTAGCGAAACTCTTTGCAGCGAACTCCATAGAGTCACGGCGGACAAAGATTGATATGGCGAGAGCTAACACCAACCCGGTTCAATACAACCAAGAAGGTAGCGATACCACCTTCTTTTTAACTGCCGATCGTGATGGAAATGCCGTCTCTTGGATACAAAGCGTCTTTCACGGTTTTGGCGCCTCTTGGGTCATTCCTGGAACCGGAATCATTATGAACAATCGCTTAACTGGATTCTCACTTGATCCAAACTCCCCAAATTTCATTGCTCCAGGTAAGCGTCCGGCGCACACTTTAAATGCTTGGATCGCAACCCGCTCTGATGGTTCATTGGCCCATGTTGGCGGCACTCCTGGTGCAAATATCCAAGTCCAAACTAACTTTCAGTTAATCACAAATGCGATTGATCTATCGCTCTTGCCGCAAGAAAATGCCGAAGCCCCAAGATGGCAGCATTTAAATGGGCCATCGGCCTCGGATGCAGAAGAGAATTTCAACGGCGTCCTTCAAATTGAGAACCGTGTCTCAAAGCATGTTCTCGATGAACTCAAAAAACTCGGCCATGAAGTGCAAGAGCTATCGCAATTTGGCCATGGATCATCCGTCCAACTCTTAGAAGCTACCGATAGTGGATCCTTTATCCTCGGCTCAGACCCGCGCAGCGAGGGTCATGCAGCCGGCTTCTAATAGAATCCCGTTATGAAACTCTTTGACGAACTAGGCGGACCTTTCGATTTAATATTCGGGCTACCCGTTCATCCGCTAGTTGTTCATAGCGCCGTAGTTCTAGTTCCACTTGTCGCAATCGCCGCCTTAGCTATGTCTTATCTTCCAAGTTTCTCGCGTCGCTACGGAAAGCTTGTAATCATCTTCGCCGTAATCGCTCAAGTTTCATTATTTGTTGCAAAACAAAGTGGAGAATCATTTGAGGAGCGACTTGGTAAAGAGGTTGAGCGCCACGCTGAATTTGGTGAGATTGCTCCCTTTACTTTTATCCCACTCTTGATACTTCTCTTCATTCGTTGGCGGATGGATCGAGAAGGCGCGACGATTGGTTCTCCAGTTGTGCGTCGCTTAGTCTCAATCCTTTTAATAGCTGCCGCAATCCTTGCGCTTATCTACATCTTCTTAACAGGCCACTCCGGCGCTGAATCAGTTTGGGGATGGGTAAAAGATCGCTGATTAGCGTTTAACGAGGCGGAATAGCGCTACCGCAATCAACCCGCTTACGAGCGAACCGAAAATCACAGCAGTAACTGCAAGATCTTGATTTGGACCTTCTTCAAAAGCCAACTTCGCAATGAATATTGCAACGGTAAATCCAATTCCCGCCGTGCTCCCAGTCGCAAAGAGCTTTATGCCTCTACCGCCCTCAGGAAGCTCCGCTAATTTCACCTTCGCGGCCGCTTTAGCTGTTACAAATACTCCTAGTGGTTTTCCAAGTACGAGTCCAGCAACAATTCCCCAGGCAATTGGCGAGTTAAGTGCATCGGAAATAGCCTCAGAATTCAATTCAACTCCGGAGTTGGCAAATGCGAAGAGTGGAACAACTATCAAAGTGGAGAGGTTATGAAACTTGGCCTCTAACTTCTCAACAATAGTTACTTGACCATCCTCAGAATCGCTCCATTCCGCATCATTTATTGGAGTCGCTGGAGCGAGTACGCCCATGATTACGCCTGCGAGCGTTGGATGTAACCCTGCTTTGTAGAGGCTGTACCAAAGTAGCCCGCCCACAAAGATGTATACGTAAATCTTCATGACTTTCATTCTCTGAAGAAGTAGCGTCACAAGTATTGCAAACAAGCCGGCGAATAACCATGAAAAAACAACCCCGCTTGAATAGACCAGGGCGATAATCAAGATTGCTCCGATGTCATCAATCACCGCAAGTGCCAATAAGAATGCCTTGAGCCCCTGGGTCACAGTCGAACCCATTAGAGCTAGTACCCCAACAGCAAGAGCAATATCTGTTGCGACCGGAATTGCCCAACCTTCTGGGGCAACATCCCCGGCGATAGCTAAATAGATGACTGCAGGAACGGCCATTCCGCCAATTGCGGCGAAGAATGGCGCCGCTGCCTGACGCAACTTCGAAAGATGTCCTGAGGTAATTTCTCGTTTAATCTCAAGGCCAACCACAAAGAAGAAGATGGTCATTAATCCATAATTGATTAACTTAAGAACTGTCATCTCAAGGAAGATTCCTAAGGAATCAATCGTGAAATCAACTTCCAAGAAACTTACATAAGCATCAGAAACTGGTGAATTCGCAGCAACCAGACCCAAAACCGCAGCAATAAGCAAAAGGACTCCGGATGAGCTCTCGCGATGGAGAAAATCACGGAGTGGTGCGATGCGACGGGCCATGCGATAACTATGCCAAATCAGGGCTCTATTAGGCTTACGACATGTCCTCGCTCTTCGATCCAATGACGATTCGTGACGTAACTTTTTCTAATCGCATCTGGGTCAGCCCAATGTGCCAATACTCAGCAATTGATGGAGTAGCAACGCAATGGCACGACGTACACATTGGTTCGTTTGCAACGGGCGGCACCGGATTGATCATGATGGAAGCAACAGGCGTTGTTCCTGAGGGTCGAATTTCAACTGCATGTCTTGGGCTTTGGAACGACGCGCAAACTGAGCGCTTAAAACCAATCGTCGACTTTGCCCACTCGATGAGCACAAAAATTGGAATCCAGCTTGCGCACGCCGGAAGAAAGGCTTCTTGTCTGCCACCGTGGAGCGATCATCCAATGGCATCTAAAGAAGAAGGTGGTTGGGATTGCGTTGCGCCGAGCGCGATTTCATTCGGTGGAAAGTATCCGGTTCCCAAAGCGCTCACTAAGGAAGAAATTCAAGAATTAATCACCGCATTTGCAAATTCTGCAAAGCGCGCCGTATCTGCCGGTTTTGATTTAGTTGAGATTCATGCCGCTCATGGTTATCTAATTCACCAATTTCTCTCCCCGATCTCAAATGAACGCGAAGATGAATATGGTGGCTCATTTGAAAATCGCACTCGTTTCATTTTGGAGATCGCCCGCGCTGTTCGCAGCGCAATCCCAAATGGAATGCCGCTCTTCGTCCGAATCTCGGCTTCTGATTGGCTCGAAGATGGTTGGACCATCGATGAATCAGTTGAACTTTGTAGGCTCCTTAAGGATGTTGGCGTTGACCTAATAGATGTCTCATCGGGAGGAACAAGCTCAGGGGCTCCCGTCCCAGTCGGTCCTGGATATCAAGTTCCATTTGCAACGCGGATTCGAAATGAAGCGAAGCTCCCAACCTGTGCGGTCGGATTGATAACTGAGAGCAAGCAAGCAGATCAAATCGTTAAGAATGGCGAAGCTGATGCGGTAATGATGGCCCGCGAATTCCTGCGCAACCCAAGATGGCCACTTCAAGCAGCAAAAGAGCTAAATGCCGATGTTAATTGGCCAAATCAGCTAATTCGCGGCAAAGGCTGAGACTCCTTCAGCCAGTAACTCTTTAACTCTCGGCACAACCCTCGTTGCATAAAGTTCAATCGACTTCATCAACTTGCTATGTGGCATCGGTCCATTTGCGTACTTGAAATCGAAGCGATCGGCTCCAACTGAGGAGATCGCATAGGCAATCTTGCGAGCAACAGTTTCTGGGCTTCCTACATAGAGCGAGCCATGGCGTACTTCATTTAGGTAATGCTCTTTCGTAGTTGGACCCCAACCGCGCTCGCGTCCAATCCGACCGAACATTGCGTAGTAATGCGGCCACTGCTCCTCAATCGCAGTCTCATCATTGTCACTAATGTGGCCTGGAGAATGTATCGAAATAGTTAGCATCGGTTTGTTGAATTCAGCTAACGCTCTTCCATATAGATCTGCAAATGGTTTGAAACGAGCTGGATCTCCACCGATGATTGCGAGCGCAAGATGTGCACCCATCTTTGCTGCGCGCACGACGGATTCTGGGGTTCCACCAACTCCAACGCGTAGTGGAATACCGCCGCGTTCGGTCTTTGGATAAATCTCTTGATTGTTCAAGGGAGCGCGAACGCTTCCCGACCAAGTTACCGGACGCTCCTTTAGCGCTTCCGCAAGTATCTGTAATTTCTCTTCAAAAAGAATTCCATAATCAGATAGCTCGTAACCAAATAGCGGAAATGATTCGATAAATGATCCGCGTCCTGCGGTTATCTCTGCTCTTCCATATGAGAGCGCATCAATCGTTGCAAATCTCTGGTAAACGCGGATTGGATCGTCGCTGGAAAGAACTGTTACTCCAGTTCCAAGACCAATCTGCTTTGTGACCGTAGCAAGTCCAGCAAGAACGGTATCTGGAGAGGAAACTGCAAAATCATCACGGTGATGTTCGCCGACATTGAAATTACTTAGGCCAAGAGAATCCGCCAAGACGCCTTGGGCAATCACATTTCTAATCGTCTGGGCGGCGCTAATCGGAGCGCCCGCATCATCATTTTGGGTATCCCCGAAGGTATCGAGGCCAAAGCGGAGCTTGTTGAGATCCATGGCTAGACCCTAAACCAACTTAGTTGAATCTTCAACTAATGCTCATTCGACCTAAGAGGCCACATCCCGACGCTTAAACATGTAACCGGTCACAAGTGCCGCCGCAGTAGTCATGGCGGAAACCCTGATGAATGCCTCCGAATAACTCGGCACATCGGTTACCCCGATGGGAGCTCCACCGTTGGCAACAACCGAAAGCAGCGAACCTGGCAGCCAATTTCCCGATGGGCTCCAGGCAATCGAAAGAATTGATTCCACTATGAAGAGCCAGCCCACACCAATTGAAATCGAACTGATTGGCGAGCGCAGAAGCAGTCCAAGAACCATTCCAATTGTTCCGTAGCCAAAAGTAGAGATCAGCACATTTACAAATGTTTCAAAGAGGTTGGTCCACGCCTCACTCGTAGTCCACGCAACTGTGGATACTTTCGCCGTACCAGAAAGCGCAAAGGCGAGAACAACGCTCGAGATAGCGCTAAACAAGACGGTGAAAAAAGCAAAGAGCCCCATGGATAGATATTTACCAATTAGCAATCTAATCCTTCTTGGCTCGCGAACCAGGAGGCTTCGTAAAGTTCCATATGTGTATTCCTGAGCAGTTTGAGCAGCAAACACACATAATGCAACTATTCCAAGTAGCCCTGCTGAGCTACTGAAACCGATAGAGATTCCGCTTGGAAGCGCCAAAATATCTCGAGTTATTCTCTGACCACGATCGGCATTTCCCATTTCTGAATCTATAAGTAAAAAGAGAAGCGAGACCACCAAGGCAGTCACGGCCACAACCGCACCCATGCTGCCGAAGAAGAGAGTTGGACGGCGAAGTTTGCGCCACTCGGCACGGAAAATTTTCATCGCTCTTCCTCTGTCATAGTAAAGAAGGTCTCTTCCAAGGTAGGGCGAACCGGGGTAATCTGCTTCAAAACAATCTCGTTTTCAAAGGCCAATTCATTAAGTTCGGCGCCCCACTTTTCATCCGCATCTATTCGCAGCTCATCTCCTTCTAGGAGGGCTGGATTGCCAATCTCATCGACAAGCTTCTTAAGGCGCTTTAAATCACTTGTTTTGGTGGCCCTTACGACGATAGTTGGCCGCGAACGGTGCAACAGCTCCTCGGTCTTACCGAAGAAAATCACTTCACCTTTGCGGAGCATGACTAAATACTCAGAAATCATCTCTATCTCAGATAAGAGATGTGAGGAGACGAAGACGGTGACGCCCTCTTTCGCTAGCTTTGAAAGCAAATCACGAATCTCTTGGATTCCTGCAGGATCTAGTCCATTAGTTGGTTCATCAAGGATCAACAATTTTGGGTTTGGAAGAAGCGCCGCAGAAATACCAAGACGCTGTTTCATTCCCAGCGAATACGTCTTGTACTTATCATCTCCTCGCCCAGCAAGTCCGACCGTCTCAAGAAGTTCCGGAATTCGCGAAATTGGAAATCCGCCAAGAGTTGCGATGACTCGAAGATTCTCAGCGCCAGTTAGTGCCGGATAGAAAGCAGGTCCTTCGATCATGGCTCCCACTCGAGAGAGATATCTCTCGGGATGTGAGATTGGTTCATCTAATATCTCACCGCTTCCAGATGTCGGAGAGATAAGACTTAACAACATTCGAATAGTCGTTGTCTTGCCTGAGCCATTTGGCCCCACAAACCCACAAATTGTTCCGAGCGGAACTTCGAAAGTCGCATCCTTAACCGCTACTAAATCTCCGTAGCTCTTCGTTAATCCCTTTACGGATATCGCTGTCATTAGCTCAGTTTGCCATTATTGGCATCGATGCCCAAATACTTAAGCACAGCCAGGAATCACGCCTTTAGGGCGAGCCTAAATGCGGTTTCTACTATCTGTTTTCCTCACACTTGCAGATCTGATCGGGTTTTAGTCCTTCTAGGGCAGAATCGATGTGCTCTCCGCAACCGGACCATGTGAACTTTCCGCATCTGCCACAGATCACACGGCTACACATTTTTCCTCGCTTCGCTCAATCTTCGCTAATGCCGTAAATCTACTCTCTCGGGTACGGTGCAACCATGACCGAGCGTCCCGGCGAATGGATATCACCGCTAACAGCGGCCGATATTTCCAAAGCCGGAGTTTCCGCTTCTTGGCCCTCGATTGTTGGCGATGATGTCTGGTGGCTCGAAACGAGGCCGGAAGAAAAGGGACGCAATGTAGTAGTTAGCAAAAAACTCGGAGATTTGTTGCCGGAGCCATTTAGCGCAAACCATTCTGTTCATGAATATGGTGGGCGCAGCTATCTAGGAATGACAAACGGAAATACTCATACGCTCTTTTTTTCAAACAAATCAGATCAACGCATCTATCGAATGGACGCTGGGAAAACTCCAGTCGCACTTACCCCCGATACCGGTGGTTCGCACAGGTACGCGGAGATGATTGCGGTCGGTAATGAGATTTGGTGCGTTCGCGAAGTCGTAAGTGGACACGATTGCAAACGAGATTTGATAGCACTATCTCAAGATGGCGATATTAGAACCCTAGTCTCTGGCCATCACTTCTACATGAACCCAAGAGTTTCACCTGATGGTAAGCACTTGATTTGGATTTCTTGGGAACATCCATTGATGCCATGGGATGGAACTGAGTTGTACTTGGCCGAGATTGAAAACGGTGAGATTAAGAACAAGCGAGTAATCGCAGGAAATCAAAAGAATCCGGTGCTATCCCCTGAATGGCTCGATAATGAAACAATTATTTACATCGATGAAGCGAGCGGCTGGTGGAATCCATGGAAAGTTGACCTAAAGGGAAATCGAACCCAAATCGTTTCGGAGGAGTCCGAATGGGGTTTTCCTGCATGGCAGCTTGGGTATAGAGGGATATCTGTACTGCATAACGGAAAGTTTGTAGGAGTGCACGGCCCAGTAGATGATCGAAAAATTGCCTTAGTTGATCCCAAGACCGGTGAAGTTAAAGATTTCGAAACCGAGTTCACTCATTTCTCGCCAACTTTTGCATCTGATGGAAATCGAATAGTTGCATTCGGTGCAAGCAGCACACATTTTCAAACCTTGATCGAGTCAGATCTAAGCACTTTGAAAGTAAAGGAAGTCATAAGGCCAAATCCAATTCCACTTGCGAAGGGTTTTGCGCCTTCGATAAATGAGCTAACCGTTAAAGGTCCAAATAGAGATGTAAAGGTAATTCTTCATAGAGCGACTCACCCCGACCATCCAAATCCTGGAGCGACCCCGCTTCTTGTCCAAGTCCATGGCGGCCCTACCGGCCACTCCTCCGCAACAGTTGATCTCGACTATCTCTATTGGACTACCCGCGGGTTCACCATTGCTGACATCAATTATGGTGGCTCGACTGGTTATGGTTCGAAGTATCGCCATTTACTTGATGGCAAGTGGGGCATCGTCGATTATGAAGATGTCATCACTAGCGTTGAATTCTTAATCAAGGAAGGTATTGCTGATCCTAAGAAAATTTTCATCTCAGGCGGAAGCGCTGGTGGATTCACAGTTCTAAATGCGCTTATCCATAGCGATCTCTTCGTCGCCGGCGCAGATCACTACGGAGTTGCTGAGTTAACCGGCCTGGCAACCGATACCCATGACTTTGAGTCACGTTATCTAGATTCGATGATTGGGCCTTATCCGGAGCGCAAAGATCTTTATGACGAGCGTTCGCCACTTACTCATTCTGAAAAACTCACCACTCCCCTAATAATCTTCCAAGGTTTAGATGACAAAGTTGTTCCACCGTCACAATCCGAGGCCTTCAGAGATGTTTGCGTGAAGAAGGGCTTGAAGCATAAGTATTTTGCCTTTGAGGGCGAAGGTCACGGCTTCGTCAAAGCCGAATCACGGATTACTAGTCTTGAGGAAGAACTCCAGTTCTTTGGTGAAGCTGGCGGATTCAAACCCGTTATTCATTGACTGAACTGGTTTATACTTCAGCCGTTTTTTATCTCAAAACTCCAAAGATCCAATTCATCGAGATTAACAGGCTTAAAACCTTTGGCTTCGAGCGCGGAAGCTATTTGAGCTCGATGCTCAGTTGCGTGGTGAATTGCTTGGGAAAGAATCGTCGAACGCCATCTCTTCACGAGATTTCCAGAATAGTTCACAAACTCCAGTTGTATATCGTCTAGCTTGGCACATTCTTGAAGCGCTGTATCAATCGCATCGGCTTGTAACTTCAAGAATTCCAAATCTTTAATGCTTTCCAGCTCCTGAATCTTCTCCCCCGGAACCTCGCAGCGCGCATTAGTAATTCGATAGGCGTAATTGTCGGCAGCCTCGACAATGTGGTGCATGATCTCTCCAACAAACCACTCCGAGTTAGTAGCGAAAGCTTTTAACGCCTCATCGGGAAGTGTTTGAAGATGCTCAATCGTCAATCGATTTGCCCATTTCATATGAGCAAGGAGTCTCTCTAAGCCAATAGTCATGAAGCGAGCCTAGCCAATCGCGACTTGCTCATCATGTGAAAGCTGTTGAGTTGGAAGGCCTTTCAAGATGTGGACCTTTGCCTCGCCATGTACTCGCCAACTCGCCTCACCACTTCGTCGCACCAGCGCGGTTAACTCATCAATTCCTAGCAGTACCGAATCTCCGGGAGTATCCAAGAGGATCTTCGCCGCGCTATCTGGGATCCATTTAAAGAACTTGTTGAAATGTGGAATTACTCGGATATCAGGCAGAAGATTGAAACCTTCGGTGGGTGCGCTCCTCGACATTCGAAAGTTTGGAATCTTTGAACTCATGACCATCGCCCCGGCGCTACAGCCAGCGAGGGACCCTCCAGACATCCAATTTTCAACTATCGCATCAAGCACCGGGGTTCCGCGAAGCGTATTAGCTAGGTAATGCGGATCTCCGCCCGACATATAAACAAGCGCGCTATCTCTTATCTGGGCAACAAATTCCGGATTATGCGCAGCCTCTCGATCAAAGATCGGAAGAAAAACCTGCTCAACCCCTAGTGACGATGCTTGAGCATTACCAAGTTCCTGCCAATAAAGAATGCGATCCCTGCTCTCTCTTCCAGCAGCAGTTGGAATCTGAACAAATTTGGGAGCCTTTTGATTCCGTTCCCCATCTTCAATTAGTGACTTCTCAAAGTCAGCCATAGCCGGTAGATACTCACCAGAACCAACTAGCGCTATCGTCCCAGTCACTTGCTAAACCTAATTGATAAATGAAGAGTCGCCCTGTAAGCCGGACATAGAGTAAGAACACACTTTCAAGCTGAAAAGAACGGCCTTGTCCAGAAGTCAATAAATGGTCTCTCCTTGTACTTCACCTCAGATTCAGCCATGTAAGCGCCGTCCCAACCGTACTCAAGACAACGATGAGGGGAACCACTCATAACCTACAATTGCCGTTATGGAAAGAATTGCAAAGCCGCCTAAAGAACGTAGAAGTTCGACGAGACGCGAAAAAATCTTGGCTCTTCTTGTTGAAAGCAAGTCTTTTTTGAGTTCGCAGGAGATACATAAATTAC
>Ga0194116_10007697_pt1 | contig 11060 bp, 13 predicted proteins | sample TA2MahsurfametaG_4_FD_148617 | JGI IMG/M metagenome (GOLD analysis project Ga0194116, IMG submission 148617) | Freshwater microbial communities from Lake Tanganyika, Tanzania - TA2015008 Mahale S9 surface | ecosystem: Environmental > Aquatic > Freshwater > Lake | place: Tanzania: Lake... | reverse complement strand
ATTTAGCATATTCTGACATATCGGATAATTTAGCATATTCTGACATATCGGATAATTTAGCATATTCTGACATATCGGATAATTTAGCATATTCTGACATATCGGATAATTTAGCATATTCTGACATCTTATTATTAATAGTTTCTTCAATAAATCCATTAAATTTATTAATATCAAGCAATTCATTAATTTTTGTTTCTGTTTTTTCCGCAATAACATTATTAATGTATGAAAAATCATAAGACTGAATATTTTGTTCATTTAATTTATATTCTTTATCACTTACCCAATATAAATCGTTTTCTTTTTTAATTAAAAAACTATTGCCAAAAGCTATTTTTTCTGTTTCTATATTTTCAATTTTTGCGTTGTTTGCTAAAATATTTTCTGATTTAATATATGAATCCCAAATATCTAATCCAGTATTCTTATCTCCTATTCTTAAAACTTCACCAATTTTAAATATACCATAATTATTAAATTTTAATATTTCTTCATCTGTAGGATTTATATTTATTTTTCCAGAAACTATAACTCCTTTTTCCATATGCCTATCATAAATTTTCATTATAGATTTGTCTTCTACATAAAAATCTATACCAATAGGATAAATATTGTATCTAATCCCTATTTTTTTTCCAGTGAATTCAAAATTATCAGTAATTACAGAAACCTTTTGGTCATATATTCTTTCTGGTAAATCACTATTAATATTAGGCGTTAAATTATATGTTATAAAATCAGTTTTCCACCATAATTCATGTGAATCTTTTTTTCTATATAAAATTCCACCATTAGATAACATTTTAGGGCAAATCCTATCATTATTATTTATAATAATAGGAGTTTGAAAATTAGCATAATGTTTATTACATATTAATTGCTCCTTGCTATCTAAAACAAATACTAAATTTCCATCTTTCATACACCAACCCGTATCCTTAATATTCTCATCTATTAATAAAATATTATCTGATTTTCTCTTATTCCTAATAGTATTAGGTAAACTAATATTTTCTATTCCTCTACAAGTATGCATTTATATAAAATAAAATATATTATTTATGCCCTCCGAAATATGGCTTTGCTAAATCTGCATTTAATAAAGCATTAGCCAAATCATTCCCATTTATTTTAACATTACATAATAATCTACCATATTTTTCAGTTAATCTTTTATTATCAACAATTTTATTATTCAAAATATCGATATCAATAATTTTATTTAAAATCATATCTTCTACAAATTTTTTAGCATCTTGAGCTTTCTTTTTTGTTTCTGGAGTTCCTCCTTTAATTTCTTCGCAATTCACGCCATATAATCTTACATTGAATTTACAAAAATCTCCATTATAAAAACCGGCAATAGTAAAAGTATCTCCATCATATACCTTTAAAACTTTAGCCTTTGTAAAATCATATGTTATTAATTTTGTATTATCAATATTGCATTTGTTTAAATTTTCCAATAGTTCTTCCATTTATATAATTTATAAGTGTTTTTTGTTTAAAAAAATATTTTTATCAAACTGTTTTTTTTCAAAAAAAATATACTTTTGTCAAACAGTTTTTTTAAACAATTGAAAAACTTTATAATTATGCAAGAATAGACCTTTTCATTCTTTCTAATCTGTACGAATCAGCAAATGTTTCAATAAAAGTAAACAATACTTTGCTTACTAATTCAGGCTTTGTAACAATATTATTCTTTGATTCGTCAGAATTTTTTGATTCATTAGAATCTTTAGAATCATTAGACTTATGAGAACTAGATTTATCAGAATTTTTGGATTCGACAGAATTTTTAGATTCATTCGATTTTTTAGAATCTTTTGAACTATTTGATTTTTTAGAATTTGATTCGCCAGAATTTTTAGAATCTTTGGATTCGTCAGAATCACCAGAATCGTTATCATAATTATCATCATCAAATTCCTCAGGTGGTTTAATTTTTGATAACATACTGAGGACAGTTAAAGACATTTCAGTTGAATTCATATTAAGGCAAATATTGGTTACTTCTTCTAGTTCTTCTTCTAAATCATTAAAAATATAAAATTGTTTGGGGAAGAATATACAGAAAATTCCTCTAATTCCTCCAACTAGATAATGAGAATATAATTTGCTTTTAAGTGCTTTAATATATAGTTGTACATTATGTTGGCTTAATTCTTCAATATCAGAAAAATCAATATCTTTACTTTTTAATGTATTTTCTAATAAATTAATAGTTTTACGATTTACATTATTTCTATTTCTATATTTATATAATACTTTACAGATTGCATAAAAACAACCAAAAACCAATCCTACCCATAATCCAACCGTAACAAATACAACAATATTAGCAATCATTTATAGTATCAGAAATCATTATATAAGTATTGCCAATTATTTATAATGATTTATAAATTATAATTTATAAATATTGTAAATATAAATATATATAAGCAATAATGTTATTACAAATAGTATCAGATTTACATTTAGAATTCTGGAATAATAAAACTAAATTTAATTTTATAAAACCATCAGCTCCTATATTAGTTTTATTAGGTGATATATGTTGTTGTGTAAATGACGATGAATTTAATAGATTTAATCAATTTATAATGGAAATTTTACCACAATTTGACCTTATTATATTTGTATGTGGCAATCATGAATATTATTATAATTTAAAATCAACCCCCACTGCAGAAGATACTATTCAAGCTACATCAAAAAAAATAACACAATATTTTAAGAAAACTAGTAATAAATTAAAATATTTGAATAATTCAACATTAACTTTAAAAGAAGGTAAAACTACATATACTATAATAGGTTCTACTTTATGGACTTGGATTCCTGAAGAAAATAGAAAAATAATACATCAAAATATGAATGACTATAATTCTATATATTATTTAGATGATACTACTGCAAAAAAACTAACTCCTGATATAGTGGCAGCAATGCATTTAAAAAATAAAAAATATATTAAATCACAAATTGAAAAAGCAAAAGGAACAAAAATTATTGTTTTTTCACATCATAAACCATATTTATCAGAAGTAAAAAGTAGTTTTACATGTGCTTATGAATCCGATTTATTAGAATTAGTTAAAGAAGTCAATTTATGGGCTTATGGACATACCCATATTAGAGATAATAAAACTATTGGCAAAACCAAAATTTATTCAAATCCTAAAGGTTATCCCAACCAAAGAACAAATTTTCATAATGATGAAGTGGTAAAGATTTAATATTTTGCGCCTTTTTCATATAACTTGTAATGTTTTCGATTCTGGATATAGATATATTCCAAATTTATATTTTTTTATCTCTGAATTTTGATATAAATATTTTTTATCAAATAAATTTATAAAACCTTTATAAACTTCAATATATAATCTGAAAGTATTTATTATTTTATTTTTTTCATAATTTGAACCAGTACGATTAAAATATATACTTTTATCTATTAAATTATATTCATTATATAAAAAGTATTTTTTATATGATTTATAACATTCAATTTTAATTCTATATAAAATATTATTTTTTTTTAAATAATCACATAAAACTTCTAACTCTAATTGGTAAAATATATGATATGTTTTAATTTTCCCATCATTTAACTTTTTAATATTTTCAATTATATAATAAATATTTTTAACCATATGATTACATCTAAATTCATTAGACATATATAATAATTTATTATTATCAAATTTATAGTAATAATATTTATTATTTTTTTTACTTAAATGATATTCTAATTCTTTTTCAAAATCTATTGTTCTATAATTTGGAATAACAATAGATTTTCTATAAAGTAATTTTATTTTATAAAATGTTCCAAATTCATCTTCTTTTTCCATTTTGTTAACTAAAATTATATATTCAATTTTTATACATTTAAAAAAAATAAATTATAAAAATATAGTATAATATCTAAATTACTAATTATTTATAAAAATATAGTATAATAATTATTTATAAAAATATAGTATAATATTTTTTTAATAATTTTTAGTAAAATTAAAACTTTATCTTCAAATCAACCCTTCCTTGTCTCAAATAAGATGAATCCAACAAATCGAAATAACTGGCATTCTTATTTGTTGTCATCATAATAATAACATTAGGGTATAAGCCCCTGTCGAACTTGTCCAAGAAACCATTCCAATCAGTCTTATTCTTAATCTGGGTTGGAATGTATTTATTAATTTGAATCATATCATTATGCATTTTTGTCAAATTAATATCAATCTCTTCAAGAATGATAACCAGTGGTTTATCACTAGATGGGCTCACCCTTGTATATAAACTAGCAAAGTTATCACCTTGTTCAAATGGGTTGAAACTATCAACAAAGCAGACTTCTTTATTAGTTTCTAACATTTTCTGACATAGGTACTGTGCCGTCATTGATTTCATTGTTCCGGGCTCGCCATATAGCAAACATCTACAATAACCTTGATTATTGTAAATATCTGTTATTTGGGTGATTGCTTGTTCTTGATGTGGTTTGATTGGCTTTTTTGGCAAATCAATTGGTCTTGTTGTATATGTAAGTCTGAAAAAGATACCTTCTCTTTCGTAATAAGTAATCTTTGTAGATTTACCAGACTCATCAACTTGCTTTTTTTCAATAATATCTTTGTAGAATTGTTCAGAACAACAAAGATAGAGGTCTCTGGAACTTCCTTCATTTTTACCTCCAACAGAAGTGTTGATATAGCCAAAGTACCATTTTCCACAAACCCAACAGTCAGGCTCACCATTTGACCAGATAGAAGCCACTTTGACTTCTTTCAAGAAAGTGCGCATTTTCTGACCTGAGATTTTATGTATCTGGATTTTCAAGATACAAAGGGGTATGAATATCAGTGACCAAATCACTGAGAAGGTCAATGATATGAATAAAATAATTGATGAAATCATTTTAATCGATTAATAATATATTTATTTTCAATTTTTTAGAGATTATATTCAAGTTAAAAGGCTCTCTAACTGCCCTATAGCCCTGTCAAGTATGCCGCTATAAGAATCCAAATGCAACCACTACCATCAGCAAAGGAATTGGATAATAATTTATTTTTATCGTTAATATTATATATATATATGATAATTATGAAGATGATGATAAATTAGTATATTCATATTATCATGGCAATGATTGTGATCACTGCAATGAACATTTAGATAATATTAAAAAAAATTTAATATACGGTATTAAAATATTTCCAAAAGGTATATATCCATCTAAAAAAATGATATAATTATAATATAATAATGTCTAATATACTTGTTTATTGGTATGGTATTATTGGTATTCCTGGAAAAGGACCACATTATATGGAACCATATGAACCTAACAAAACTATAGGAGAATTAATTCAAACAATGACAATGAAAGGATTAGTTGAAAGAAATAAGCGTGTTGAAATATTTAAATTTCAATCTGGAAATATGAACAAATATAATATATCAGACCCTTATTGGTCACACGATACTAAATTATCTGATTATGTAAATATTATGGGAGGAAATCATGGGCATTCGCCTACAAACGGAAAAGATATAATGCTCATATGTGTTTTTATTTAAAATAAAAAATTGATTAAATATTAATTTAATATATAATAAATATATTTATTAATAATGAATTTAAAAATTGAAGGTATTATTTTTAGCAATATTTATAAGGAAAATAATATAACTGATTGGTTAGAATATAAAATTAATATTATTGATAATTTGAATAATATTAATTTTATGAATTATATTGAAAATTATGTAAAGTGTAATAAAAAATTATATGTTACTAGACCAAGGTTAAGAACTGAATTATATAAATATATAACATGTAATAACAAAATATTCAAAGAAGTTGGTTATAATACATATGAATCTCATGAAGGTTATAATATTAATCGTTATGATATTTATAATTTTATTGAAATATGTGTAAATATAATTGTAACTAAACAACAAGTTAAATAATTTACTTAAAAATAATAAATTACTTTATTATATATGAATAATAATAATAAAATAATTTATGTTGATACAATTAATTCTCCATTAGGAAGAGATAATAAAATAAATACAACACCACCGAAACCAATAAAGGTAATATCACCATGGTCAAATTAATTTAATTTCCACAATTCCAACATCCAGATTTACATCTTTTATTTTTATCACAATAATAATCACAATATCTAGTATTACGATAACACCAATGTTGATTACACTCATCACATGAATGATATGATATTTCATCAGGGCAACATTTATCACAATAATTAGTTTCACAAAAATCACATGTATTATCTATGGTGATATCTGTTTTACATTTGATACATTCATAATATACTATTTCATTAAAATGATTATCATCACACAAAGTACATCTAATACATTTAACATTATTATTTACATATTTTCTGAAAAACTTTTGTATTACAGTAGCCATTTCATTATGATATATAGATTGTTCTTTCCATGTTGATTTAACCCTTTTAACATAAAATAGTGTTTCTAACGATTTAACTTTTGTAACCATCATCCAACATTCATTAATTCTAGGTTGTTTCCTAAGACAAATAAATTCCAAATTATTTTCAATTGATGAACCCATCTTAAATATAATATGTATTATATTTAAAATAATCTATTTTCAATTTTTATACAATACTTTGTTTATTTGATAAACATTTTTTATTCTCATTTTTATTAAGCCAATATAATATAACTAATATCATAACACTCATTATTATAATATAATATAATAGAACAGTATTATTATATTCTTTATATTCTTTAATTAATTCTACAACTTCTTCTTCTTTTAGCATCTATATATGAATCAAATATTTTATTAACTGCATTAATTTTATCTTCTATTAATTCTTCTTTTTTTATTAAAGAATCATATTTATCAGGATTATATCCCATTTTATTAAATATTTCATCATTATTTTCATAAAAATCTAAACAAGTAAATAATTCTATATAATTTTTAAGCAAGAATACTATATTTTCTCTTATAATTTCCCCGTCAATATTCAAAATAATAATTAAATAATTTAACATTTTAATATCATCAGCTATAAACACATTAAGAATAAATAAAATAGAAAACAACATAGATTTTGTTATATTAAATTCTGGATATTTATTGTACAATGTATACAAAAATTTAAAAATATTGGTAAATTTAATCTTAAAACGACATCTATTAATAACATAACAAATATAATCATAATGTTTATTCCATATCTCCATAAATTTGTTATCAAAATTATTCTCTGAATTATTCTCTGAATTATTCTCTGAATTATTCTCTGAATTATTATATTTTTTTAAGAAGTTTTCGTTATATTTTCTAAAAATTTCATTAAGCTTTTCTTTATTTTCTAAATATGAAATATTAGAATTATTATTTGGAATTGCTATTAATTTTATATCATTATCATCTGAATGAGATTCAGAATTATAAGTTAGTTCTAAATTTTTACAATTAATAATATTGACAAGTTTTTTATATAAAGATTCAGCACATATTCTTTCTTTAGAATCCTGATTAAGCATTTCTAATATGATATCTTTATAGTCCAAAGTAAAATAAGAACATTTTTTATTATCATAATGTTCACTAATCTTTTGTTTAAATTCTTCTTTTTGATAAAATTCATTATAATATTCTTCTTCGTCTTTATCTAATACTTTATAAATATCAGTATCTGTTACTAATTCTAAAAATATAATACCTAAAGACCAAATATCTTGTTTGTTATCATATTTATTAATAAAAGGATCTTCTATATATTTAGTAATCTCTGGTGCTTGATATCCATAAGTAGAAATAGATGTTTCAAGAAATACATTATTTGTTTTTTTATAATATGAATGTGAAAAATCAATAAGATATGCTCGACCATCTTTAACCATAATATTATCCATTTTTAAATCTCTGTGCCAAATATTTAAATTATGCATATTTTTAATTACAGAAACTAAATCAATAAATATTTGTAATAATTCTACATCATTTTTTGGAGAACAATCTAATAATAATTCATCATACTTTTCCATAACTAATTTTGTATAAAAATATTTTTTTCCTGTTTTTGGCTTCTTACTAGTAACAAAATCATATTCTAAAAGTTTAGGTGCATTTTCTAAATAATGTTTATTAATATACTCTAAAATAAGTAATTCTTTTATCCAATACATACTATTAAAATCAATAAATTTATTTGCATTATCATCTATAATTACATGACCAGTACAACCACTAGTGATTACTTTCATCTTAATATATATAAAATTAGACTATATTTAAAAAATAATATTTAGTTTGCTCAGCGAACATTTCGAATTATTTCTTCGAAACCATTTCGCAGAAACTAGCAGAAACTAGCAGAAACTAGCAGAAACTAAAGACCGTTTCGAATCGTTTCGAAGAAACTAAAGAAACCGTTTCGTAGAAACTAAAGAAACAATTCACAATATCCTTCATTCCAGTTTTCTATTCTGGAAGGATGGCAAGCCTTCTGAATTAGCTCTTCCCAACATGTATCCATAAATTTTTTAACTAATTTTTTTTTATAAATATTAGAATAATAATATTCATGATAATCGAACGAGTTATAAATTATATCTTGAACACTAATTTTATTTTCTTTAATAATATCCCACGTAATATTAGGATTTGCTGCAAATCCTTTTAAACACCATGGATATTGTGGATTTTCTTTAATAATTTCAATTGTAATATTTGGGTTTTGAGAAATCCAATACCAATCCCATCGTTTATCAGGGTATTCTTTTATAATATCTAAAGTAACATTATTATTAAATCCTACAACATACCAATTCCAAGGTAAATCTATATTTTCTTTAATATCTTTCCATTGTACAGTAAATGATAAATAAAACCAATCCCATCCATTATATGGATTATTTTTTATAATATCAAATGTAATATTTGGGTGTCTTGTTAATCTTATATAATTCCATGGTTCATAAATATGCTTATTAATAATACCCCATGTTATATTTGGATTTGCACATATTTCATAAAAATCCCATGGTAAGTCGGGGTTATTGTGAATAATATCCCATGTTATTTGTGGATTTTTAGAAATACCTTTCCAATTACCATCAATATTTATTTTATCCTTTGAAATACTCCATGGAATATTATGATTTGCAGCTAATCCATTCCAATCCCAAGGTAAATCCGGATTTTTTTCTAATATTTCTATATTAGCAATATTTCTTGAAACACAATACCAATCCCATGGTTTGTCAAGATTTTTTTTAACAATATCTAATGTAATATTTGGATTTATACATATATATGACCAGTCCCATGGCAAATCAGGATTTTCCATAATAATATCCATTGTAATATTTTTATGACAAGACAAAGATTGCCAGTTCCATAGTTTATTAATATTTTCTTTAATAATTTTTATTGTTATATTAAAATTTGAGGATAATTCACCCCAATGAATATCACCTCCTTCTTCAACAATATTTTTAATTATTGTATACATAGGGTTGCAACTTAAATATTACAGTTTTATTATAATATAATTTTCATTTTAAAAAAAATAATCTTTAGTTTCTTCGAAACTGTTTGCTATGTTTCTTCGAAACGGTTTCGAATCGTTTGCAAACCGTTTCACAGAAACTCAAGTATACTTTCTGCATTCTGCCAAATAGAATTCACGTCCGCCTTCATAGAAGTCATTTTTACAGTCTTCCATAAAATCCTCATCCCAGTTGAGTTTTCTGGCAACTGTACATGTTTTTTGAATTAGTTCTTCCAAGCAGTTAATCCTAAAGTGTTTTACTAATGCTTTTTTGAGAAATTCTTCCCAAGATTTATCTATAAACTTATTTACTAGCTCTTTTTTATGATTTTCTGATTTAAAATAATCACATAATGAATATTGATTATCGCAAATATTACCCCAATTCCATGATAAATGTAATTTATTTTTAATAACATTCCATGTTATCCCTTGATTTTTTGATAACATATTCATAATTTCGGGGTTCTGTAATGCTATACTATTAAACATTTCTATTTCCAATGATGGATTTTGAGCTAATCCTGCGGGAACTAGATATCTTGATATAATTGCTCTTCTTTTTGAAATAACATTTCTGGTTATTTTATATGGATTACTGCAAATTTGATACCAATTCCATGGCAAATCTGTATTATTTAGAATACTATCAATAGAAATACATGGATTATTAGATAACAACGCCCAATCCCATGGTTTATCAATGTTTTCTCTAATAAAGTCTATTGTTATGTTATTATTTTCCGATAAATAATACCATATGATTGGTTTATCTATATATTTTTTAGCAAAATCTAGTGTCATAGTTTTCTTCAATACAGATAATACTTGATTCCAAAACCAATTTTTATCCGCAAACTCATCAATAAAATCCATTGTAACAATATCTTTTCTCGAAGATAAAGATTGCCAATTCCATGGTTTATCAATATTGTTTCTAATAATTTCTTGTGTAATATTTGGATTTATAGATATAAAATCCCATCTATTTTGCAAAACAGGATTATTTTGTATAATATCCCATGTAATATTTGGATTCATAGATAAATGATCATATCCACTAGAAAATATATACTTATCCCAAATTTGGGCTTTATTTTTTTGAACATTATCCCATGTTTCATATTTTTTAGTATAATCAGCATAATTCCAATTGTATAATGAATGACTATCAATGAATTCTTTTGGAACTTTATGAGTAATTAAAATTTTACTCCAATCCCATGGCAAATCTAAATTATTTTCAATATCATTCCATGTAATGCTACTATTACCATATGACAACAATTCCCAAACCCATGGTTTATCTAAATTTTTTTTTACAACATCAATTGTAATATTAGGATTTAATGACAATTTGAGCCAATTAATATTACTTGATTTTTCAGCAAGCATATATTCAAATACGTTTTTATACATCTTGTTTATTATAAATATAATATTCAATTTTTATATACATTT
>Ga0194116_10007696_pt1 | contig 11061 bp, 6 predicted proteins | sample TA2MahsurfametaG_4_FD_148617 | JGI IMG/M metagenome (GOLD analysis project Ga0194116, IMG submission 148617) | Freshwater microbial communities from Lake Tanganyika, Tanzania - TA2015008 Mahale S9 surface | ecosystem: Environmental > Aquatic > Freshwater > Lake | place: Tanzania: Lake Tanganyika... | reverse complement strand
CTCCGTTTCTTTGATTAAAAACCCTTGATCATTTCGCTCGGTGGTAAAAGTGCTGTAAGTTAATCCGTAATTATTAATGTTGTTTCTGACAACAAGGTTGGGTTTGGGGAATTGATATTCAAAAGAATTGGTTTCCACTAAGATTTCTCTGCGTTCGGGACTATTATTCCCTCCGATGATTTGTTTGGTATCATGTCTAATTAGTTTTCCGTTGCTGTCGTATGCGTGGGTGGTGATGGTGGTTTCTTGCGCGTTTTTGGATTCGACAGTAAAAAGTTGTCCGACATCATTTCTTTTAAATAAAATCGAGGTGGTATCACGTTCATAATTTTTAGGGGAGATGGTGGTTTTACTGTCTAAGATTCCGGTATTTCCAAATTTGTACAAGATTTCTTGCTTCAGGTCATCAATGGGCCTTCCCGGCATTTTCACCAAAATGTTTTCTTGAATGCTCAGTATTTTATTTTCCCAAATGAAACTGCGGTTGAAGGTTATCGGATTTTCAAATGCCTTGCCTTCTTTGTTGTTGACCATCTGTGCAAATCCTATCGCGGGAATTGCGAAAGAAAGCACGCTTGCAATGATGAAAGATCTGAAAAAGGAGTTGAGCATGACTCAAAGGTACAAAGATGAAATTGCTTTTCCTCCTTGTATTTCCCCAATAAAGCATATACTTCCGATGCTTGGTTGAGTTCGATCACTTGTATCCCCCATTGGCGGATATACGAAATCTCTTCAATGGTGGCATGGCAGGCAATGATGATTCCCCCATGTTGTCGGTACATCCATTGCTGAAGCCACTGCGCGCTGTATGCGGGGTGTTGGCCAACTTCAGCCACCTGTGTCATCATGGCTGTACTTTCTTCAATCCAAGGCGAATGTCCTTCAAGGATCCCGAGCAAGAAAAGATTTTGGCAGATGATGGCGTTGACCGAGGGCTGAACACTATCGGTAATTTCTTTTTTCTGTACAAAAACATCCTCTCCTTTTCCCAGGAAGTAAAGGCCATCCCGACTGTCTCGGAAATCCAACAACATCTTTTGACAATGCAGCGCACTTTGGAAATATGAGGCGTTGGTGGTTCTAAAAAACAATGCCAGTGCTGCCTTTTGCACAGTAGCCAAGGTATCGGAAAGTAGTGTTGTCAAATACCCCGTTTCATATCTTCCCTGAATCCACTGGCCCTCTACCTGGAGATGTTGATTCATCTGATGAAATAGTTTTTCGGCTTTTTGTAAGTAATCGGGTTCGATATAGGAGGCCTCGGTATATCCTATTACAGCCAGCGCATTCCAGGTGGTTAATATTTTATGGTCGATGGCAGGAGCTATTCTTTGCTCGTTGTGTGATCGGAGTTTGGCATGAAATCGATCGAGAATTGCCAAGGCATCTTCGATATTTATTTCGGCGTCAATGGCCCAATCGGTAAGACTTATTTTTTGTCTTAAGACGAGCTTATGATCTTCCCATTGGCAAAAAGGATTAAAGAAATACAGTTGATTTAAAAGGTCAAAATCATCTCCTGCGCATTGTTCTATTTCTTGAATCGTATAACAATAGAATTTTCCTTCTTCTCCCTCAGAGTCTGCATCTTGGGCGCTGAAAAGTAATCCCGTTTTGGCGTGGGTTATGGTGGTGTACCATTGATCAATACTTTGTATTGCCAATCGATATGCAGGTTGCGGGTCCAATTCGAGGGCTTTGGAAAAAGCGGACATCAATTGACCATTGTCGTAGAGCATTTTTTCAAAGTGAGGAATATGCCAAAATGCATCCACACTGTATCTTGAAAAACCACCTTGCACAGGATCATGAATTCCTCCCATGGCCATTTTTTGCAAGCTATTCAAAGCCCATTTTTGAGATAACGGATAGTAGCGACCGTATTCGAGCATCGCACGAATAAGCGGAGGCATGGGGAATTTGGGCGCGTGTGAGGTCCCTCCCCATATCATGTCTTGCTCACTAATCCAGGATTGTATAGTGTCGTGATCCAGCGAAAAATCGATTTCGTTTTTTTGTATAGTGTTGTCCCAATCTTGGATCGCACTCTTTATTTGGGCCGCATAATCATGTAAGTGGTGGGGTTGCTTTTGATACAACTGATGAATTTCAGAAAGAATCTGAAACCATTTTGTTTTTGGGAAATAAGTACCACCAAACACAGGTGTGCCATCGGGAAGGCAGATGCAATTGAGAGGCCATCCGCCGGGCTTTCCCATGAGTTGCACGGCACTCATGTACGATTGATCAATATCAGGTCGTTCTTCGCGGTCTACTTTGATGCTGATATAATTTGCATTGGTAAAGTCGGCAATATCATGATCCTCAAAGCATTCATGCTCCATTACGTGGCACCAATGGCAGGCACTGTAGCCAATGCTCACGATGACGAGTTTATTGTCAGTTCGGGCTTTGGCCCAGGCTCCTTCACTCCAAGCTTTCCAATGTATTGGATTTCCGCCATGTTGACGGAGGTAAAGATTGGCGTGATGGGCTAATTCATTCATGCTTCAAAAAGGGGACGGTGTGCCATCAATGATTTGACTTTCTCTCTGATATGCGCTACCTGTGTATCATCGTTTCGGTGTAAGATGGCCTCATGAATCAATTGCCCCACTTGCTGTACGTCGCTTTCTTTCAGTCCGCGTGTTGTGATAGCAGGGGTACCTAATCGAATGCCTGAAGTAACCATAGGCGATTGAGGATCTCCGGGAATCATATTTTTGTTGGCTGTGATGTGCACATTGCCTAGCGCTGCATCGGCCTCTTTGCCGGTTACGTTTTGGCTTCGCAAATCAATCAATATACAATGATTGTCGGTGCCACCACTGACGATATTGTAACCAAAGCCAACCAAAGTTTCTGCAAGAATTTGTGCGTTTTTGATGACTTGCTCTCCGTATGTTTTGAATGAGTCCTCAAGTGCCTCGCCAAAGGCAATGGCTTTGGCGGCAATGACGTGCTCCAATGGACCACCTTGCATACCCGGGAATACGCCACTGTCGAGCAAACTGCTCAATGTTCTCAATTCACCTTTATTATTGGTAATGCCCAAGGAATTTGGACCATCGTTCCCGGTCATAATCACACCTCCTCTTGGTCCACGCAAAGTTTTGTGCGTGGTGGTGGTTACGACATGACAATGGGGGATGGGGTTGTTTAATAATCCTTTGGCGATTAGACCTGATGGATGAGATACATCTGCTAAAAGCAAAGCACCCACTTCATCTGCGATTTGACGAAAGGCTGCGTAATCCCAATCGCGACTGTATGCAGAAGCTCCGACAATCAACATTTTGGGTTTAACGGCATGGGCTCTTTCTCTCACGGTTTCCATCTCTACGCGACCCGTTTCAGGATTCACACCATAGAAATGAGATTCATATAATTTTCCTGAGTAATTGACTGGTGAACCATGGGTAAGGTGACCGCCCTGTGACAAATCCAAACCAAGAATTCGATCTCCTGGCTTCAATAGAGCCAACATCACCGCGCTATTGGCATTTGCGCCACTGTGCGGTTGTACATTGGCCCATTGGGCACCAAACAAAGCTTTTAAACGATCAATGGCCAATTGTTCTACTTGGTCTACTACCTCGCATCCACCATAGTAACGCTTTTTGGGTAAGCCTTCAGCATACTTGTTGGTTAAGATGGAACCTGCGGCCATCATCACTTGATCTGAAACATAATTTTCAGAGGCAATCATTTCTATGCCTTCTGTTTGTCTTTTTAATTCGTCTTGAATGAGCTGCGCAATTGCTTGATCTTTATACATCACTTTACTTTTTAATGGAATATTTTTCTTTCAGGTCGTTGTTCAATAAGCCAACTGAATCCTTTTAATTTTTTCTCTTCTTTTTCAGAAAGTTGTTGGGGTATAAAATGGGAATCGGGTTCCTTTTTTAATCCAATTTGTTTGATTTTTCTCTCTTCCACATGTATGCTGATGTTGCTACATTCAGCTTTGTTGATACCGATGGGGGTGGTGCTATCCTCTTTTTCCAATGGGAAATAAATCAACTGACCATTGCCATTGACATCCACACGGTACAATTCTCCTTCTTTGAAATACCCAATGACATCTCTTCCCTTGATTTGGTCATAGTAGGCGGTATCGTTTTCAATGGTTTGTGAGATAATCATTGAATTTTTACTTACAAAAAACCGATTCGGATTGTTGTTTTTAATTTCAATGCGCATGGAGTCTCCAGTAATTTGACGATAACCGGCCCAAAGAATGGGGTTTTCAAAGAAGTATAACGTACTGTCGTTTGATTGGAAAACCAAAGAATCTGCTTTGCCTTGAAATTCAGGGTGATAAAAGCGAGCCTGATTGTAGGCTTTGATGATATCCCCATCGATACTGTCCTTTTTCATCCAAAGCGTATCGGCTTGCATCATCAAAGTATCGCTTTCAAAAACATTGTAGTACTGGGGTGCTTGCGTTACCCATTGTATACCAGAATTTTGAAAGTATTGGCCCCTACCTCCCGTAATCCATTTGTTCTCCAAAGTGTCTTTTATTTCAACGTTTCCCTTGGCCTTGCCCCAACCCTCTTTGCCATTGAAGTATAGGGTATCGGCAGTAAGTACTTGGGCGTTGGAGATCAATTTAGGATGATCCATCATCTCTGAGTATTCCGTTTTGGTATTGTAAAATCCTTTGGAGCAAAACAGTTTTTCTTCCTTAGATATAACGATCGTTGGTGCCATGTAGTGGGCCACCTCTTTGAGATTGTCGTATTTGAGCTTTTCTGTTTTTAAGGTGTATGTTTCGTTTTGAAGCACCACGTTTTTTTCGAAAAATGAGATTCCTGAATCAGTATTGTAATTTCCCTTGTTACTTGTTAGTGTATTCTTTTTGTTTTCTGAAACAATTTTTCCTCCTCCAAAGTAACTGGCGATATGTGTTCCCAATAGGTATTCCATTTTGGGCGAAGTTAAAGTCATATTTTCATCCACAAGTTTGGCGTTTCCGCTCAGAACGGCTTTGTTTTCTTCATTTCGGTAAAACAATTCATCTCCGGTAAGGGTATAGTCTCCGGGTTTCACAATTCGTATCAATCCAAAGGCTTTAAAGTCTCGATTGTCATACCAATAAGCGCTATCGCAATACAAATGGTTACCACCTCTTTCAAAATGAACATTGCCGATGACGCGTTGCGCATCGACCAATTTTTTGGAGTAGTAGATGTTATCCGAATAAACAAGTTGCACTTTGTCTTGTCCCCATGAATTTGGGAGGTATACTAAAATCAGCAATCCCAATAGGAACAAGCGAGACATCATGCTTTCATGGATATGGTTTGCTTGCGATCAGGACCAACGGATACATAAGTAACGGGCAATTCTAATGCTTGCTCAATAAAGGAAATGTACTGGTTAAGTGCATCTGGGAATTGAGATTTATCTTCCAGTTGCGTGAGGTCTGTTTTCCAACCGGGCACGGTGGTGTATACAGGCTCCAACGTTTCAGCAAAATTGTCATAAGGCAAATAGTCAATCAACTCACCTTTCCAACGGTAGTGGGTACAGATTTGAATCTCATCAAAAATGCTCAACACATCGGCTTTCATCATGAACAATTCAGTTACGCCATTGATCATACAAGCGTATTTCAAAGCGGGAATATCCAACCAGCCGCAACGACGTGCGCGACCTGTGGTGGAGCCAAATTCATGGCCTTCTTGACGCATTCTTTCTCCCGTTTCTTCATGCAGTTCCGTTGGGAAAGGACCAGAACCTACCCGTGTACAATAGGCTTTGAAAATTCCGTACACATCCCCAATTCGATTGGGAGCAACACCCAGTCCGGTGCAGGCACCTGCTGTGACGGTATTGCTTGAAGTTACAAAAGGGTAAGAACCAAAGTCAATGTCCAACAGTGAACCTTGTGCTCCTTCTGCCAAAATCTTTTTACCTGATTTTAAAGCAGAATTCAAGTAGTGCTCACTATCGATGATTTGAAGCGTTTTCAAATACTGTACGCTATCCAGCCATTCTGCTTCCATCGGAGCCAAATCAAATTCAAAATCATATTGGCTAAGCATTTTCAAATGCTTTTCTTTTAGCTCGTTGTATTTGGTTTTAAAATTAGATTCCAAAACGTCGCCCACGCGCAATCCATTTCGGCCCGTTTTATCCATGTAAGTGGGGCCTATACCTTTGAGCGTAGATCCAATCTTTGCGCTTCCTTTGGCAGTCTCTGACGCTGCATCCAACAAACGGTGGGTAGGTAAAATCAAATGGGCCTTACGTGAAATCAAAAGACGGGTTTGGAAATTGATATTGCGTTCTGTCAATTTGTCCAATTCTTTTTTGAAGATGATTGGATCTATTACAACACCGTTTCCAATGACATTTTGAACATTGGAGTGAAATATACCTGAAGGAATGGTGTGCAAGACATGCTTGATGCCATCAAACAAAAGCGTGTGACCGGCGTTTGGCCCCCCTTGAAAGCGTGCAATGATATCGTAATGTGGGGTTAAAACATCAACAATTTTCCCCTTTCCTTCATCTCCCCATTGTAATCCGAGAAGAACCGCAGTTTTTTGAATCATACTATTGGTAAAGCGCAAAAATAAATCGAAAATGAATGCGAATTATTTTTTTATTGCGCGCTTGCCGTAAAAATTCAAACTGTGGTGCTGTATCTCCACGTCAAACAATTCTTCCAGCGTTTTTTTTATTTGCTGGATTCGTGGATCACAGAATTCGATGACATCACCCGAATCAGTCAATATGATATGGTCATGTTGTTGATTTTGAAACGCGCGTTCAAAGTGGGCAGTGTTTTGTTGACCGAACTGATTTTTGCGCACCAAATGACAATTCATCAAGAGCTCAATGGTGTTGTACAGCGTAGCGCGGGAAACGCGGTATTTCTGTTGTTTCATACGCGTGTACAACGATTCAATATCAAAATGACCATCCAAATTGTAAATTTCTCTGAGGATAGCGAATCGTTCCGGTGTTTTCCGGTGACTGTTTTCCTCAAGGTAAGTAGTGAAGATTCCCCTGACTTTATTTTGCAATTCTTCCGATGACATGAGGCAAAGATAGATTAAGCAAACTCGGATTCAATCCGGTCCACATTTAAAACACCTTCAACGGCTTTCAGGTTCTTAATTAGATCATTCAAGTGGGCAGTATCATGCACCAGAACCACCACCTTCCCTTCAAAGATTCCCGCATTGGCCTCAAATGAGATGGCGCGCATGTTGACATTCATGTCGGTGGATATGATGTTGGTGATTTTTTGTACCAATCCCACGTCATCAATTCCAGAGAATTTCAATCCCACTTCAAACTGCACCAGATTTTGGCTGTTCCATCGAGCTTTGATCACGCGATAAGCATACTTGCTCATCATCTCTTGTGCATTGGGGCAAGAGGTTCGGTGGATCTTGATTCCCTCATCAACAGTGGTAAATCCAAATACCTCATCTCCAGGTATGGGATTGCAACATGTGGCCAAGGTGAAGTCAATTTTTTCAGGCTTATCACCAATCAATACAGTCTCATTGATGCCTGGAGTTGCAACAATTTTGGTTTCGTCTGGCTCTTGTGTCTCTTGTGTTTTAATCTTTGGAAACTTTATTCGACCACCTTCTACCTTGAAACCCTTGAGTTTGGTGAGGTCTATTTTACCTTTGGCTATGCGGAAGTACAGCTCATTGGCGCCAAAAGCATCGTAATGCTTAACCAATTCGTCAATGTTTACAGAGAGCCACTCCACCTTTAAGTGGTTGAAATTTCGCTGTAAATGCTCTTTGCCTTCTTCTACTACCTGCTTTCTCTCCTCCCTGAGCACCGCTTTGATTTTCTGTCTTGCACTTGCTGTAATGGCAATGCGCAACCATTCCTCTTTGGGCTTTTGTTTTTTGGAGGTTAATATTTCTATTTGATCGCCACTGCGTAACACGTGATTCAATGGCACCAATTTAAAATTGACTTTTGCACCAATACACTGGCTTCCAATTTGAGAGTGAATGTGAAAAGCAAAGTCCAATGTCGTACTGCCTTTGGGAAGGGTTTTCAATTCCCCTTTGGGTGTGAAAACATAAATTTCCTCAGAGAAAAGAGAAAGTTTAAAATTGTCAATGAACTCAATGGCATTTTCACTTGGACTTTCCAAAACTTCGCGGATTTGACTCAGCCATTTGTCCAGTTTGGATTCAGGAGACTCAGCGGCATTTTTGTATTTCCAATGGGCTGCGTATCCTTTCTCCGCCATTTCGTCCATTCTTTCAGATCTAATTTGCACCTCTACCCATTTTCCAGTGGGTGACATTACAGTTGTGTGCAACGCTTCGTATCCTGAAGATTTGGGAATGCTGATCCAGTCCCTTAAACGTTCAGGACTCGGCTGGTAATAATCAGTGACAGCGGCATAAACGCGCCAGCAATCGCTCTTTTCATGTTCCTCATCACTTTGGATAATGATTCGAATGGCAAAGAGGTCATAGATCTCCTCAAAGGGCACCCCTTTTTGGTGAATTTTATTCCAGATGCTGTAAATGGATTTGGTTCGGCTCTTGATTTCATATTTCAAGCCCAAATTATCCAATGCGCGACGAATGGGGAGGGTAAATTGGTTGATGAAACGCGTTCTTATCGCCTGGGTTTTTTGTAGACGACTGGCGATGTCATCAAAGGCTTCAAGGTCTTTGAACTTGAGCGACAAATCTTCCAATTCTGTTTTGATGTTGTACAAGCCGAGGCGATGAGCCAAAGGAGCATACATGAAAACGGTTTCGCTGGCAATTTTCAATTGCTTCTCACGGGACATGTGATCGAGGGTACGCATGTTGTGCAGGCGGTCTGCCAACTTGATTAGAATTACCCGCACATCGTCACTCAAGGTGAGGAGCATTTTTCTGAAATTCTCTGCCTGCTGGCTGGTAGTTTGGTGATCGAAAACACCTGAGATTTTGGTCAAACCATCGATGATGATTCGCTCCTTCTTGCCAAATAAATTTTCGATGTCATCCAGCGTGATGTAGGTGTCTTCTACTGTGTCATGCAGCAAAGCACAGACAATAGCAAGGGTCCCAAGTCCCAACTCTTCAGCCGCAATTTTAGCCACAGCCAGAGGATGATAAATGTAGGGCTCACCGCTTTTTCGACGCATGTCTTTGTGGGCCTCCAAGGCCACATCAAAGGCTTTTCTGATTTTGGAGCGATCGGCACGACTTTTTGACCGATTGCACACACGCAAGAGTCCGCGATATCGGCGAACAATCTCTTTATTTTCTTCTACCAAATCAATTTCCACGGTACTAAACTAACCGACAAATGTGAGAATTATCAGCACTTTTGGATGAATTTGTTAAAACATTAAGGCTCATAAAGTTTTGTTGGTGATGAAGGGCATTTTTATTATTTTTGGCACTTAACCAAAACTTTTAAAGATGTATTTTAAATCTTTTTATACGAGGACGATGGGCGTTTGGGCTGTGCTCTTTGCTGCAATTTTGACCTTGGCGGTTCAAAACGCCAATGCGCAGTGTGTGAGCAATGAGAGCATTACTTTCAGTCCTGCTCCGATGGGTGGCGTGTACGCTCCAGGAACGACGGTGTTGATTTGTTACACAGTTAACTATACTCAGGCAACGAGTAGTTGGCTGGATGGTTTTGAGGTTATTCCTGGCGCCAGCTGGACCAACCTTCAACCGGTTACTGCTCCTTCGGCATGTGCTACTCCTGGCGCTGGTCAGTGGATATGGCAAACCTCACTGAACGCTACCGGAAGCGGTTTGGCTTTTGGTCAAGGGTATTATTACGATCTCAACAATGACGGCGATGGTGGAAATGATGATGGAGATGCGGGTACTTGTACCATGACATTCTGCGTTCAAGCGCAAGTTTTGGATAACAATGATTTAACTGTTCAAGTGACCACCGGTGGTGATGGTTCTATGGGCAGTTGGACAGGTACAGACTGTACTTTGGTTCCGTTTATCACAGGTCCCAACAGTGATTTGGATGGAGATGGTTTCAATACCGGAGTGGATTGTAATGATGCCAATGCGGACATCAATCCTGGAGCAACTGAAATTTGCAATGGTGTCGATGACGACTGCGATGGCGCCACTGATGAGGGTTTTGATGCGGATGGAGATGGTTTTACTACATGTAATGGTGATTGTAATGACAACGATCCTAACATTTATGTTGGGGCGGCATGTGATGATGGCAATCCCAATTCAAACAACGACTTGATCCAAGCGGATTGTTCTTGTGTTGGAGCTTTAGGTGATGAACCTTGGACGGCTTACACAGCTGATCCATCCACGGGATGTATCGATATTACTGTATCTCCTGCGTCTTATACCATTACGACAGCCATGGCGGCGCCGGGTTGTGCGGGTAATACTGTATCTTCACCAAACCCTGACCTTTGGGTGTTGCTAAATACTCCGGCAAACGGAGTGCTCTTCCTATCTCCTCAGGGAACGGGAGATGCAGGAATGGCTGCTTATACATTTGATGCCGCAACCAATGTTTATACTTTGTTGGGATGTGACGATGATACAGGTCCGGACTTAATGCCACAATTATCCCTAAATCTTGCTGGAGGCACTCCTGTTTATGTTCAATTGTGGGCATACAATGCGGGAGCAACAATCTCATTCAATTTCTGTGCTGCGGATTGTAATACAGCTGTTACTTATTACGTGGACAATGACGGAGATGGATTTGGAAGTGACAACCAGTCTCCTGTTTTATCTTGTACTCCTGATGTTACCTGGGTATTAGCGGCCGGGGATTGCAATGATGATGCGGCGACAGTATTTACTGGAGCAACTGAGTTTTGTGATGGATTGGACAATGATTGTAATGACCTGATTGATGATGGATGTGTTGGAGTAGCAGATGTTGACGCTGATGGATTTACGTCAGATGTAGATTGTGATGACAATGATGCGGCTATTAATCCTGATGCAGCTGAAGTTTGTGATGGAATTGACAATAACTGTAATATTGAAGTTGACGAGTTCGTAGGAACAGAATATTATGCAGACAATGATGGAGATGGTTTTGGTGATT
>Ga0194116_10007695_pt1 | contig 11063 bp, 10 predicted proteins | sample TA2MahsurfametaG_4_FD_148617 | JGI IMG/M metagenome (GOLD analysis project Ga0194116, IMG submission 148617) | Freshwater microbial communities from Lake Tanganyika, Tanzania - TA2015008 Mahale S9 surface | ecosystem: Environmental > Aquatic > Freshwater > Lake | place: Tanzania: Lake... | reverse complement strand
TGAGCGAGGCATGCACAACGATGTCCTGCCCGCTCGAAATGCCGCCAAGCACCCCACCCGCGTTATTACCGAGAAAGCCCGTGGGCGTCAGTTCATCGCGATGCTCGCTGCCACGTTGCTTGACCACTCGCACGCCGGCACCGATCTCGACGGCCTTGACCGCATTGATGCCCATCATGGCGTAAGCGAGGTCCGCATCGAGTCGATCGAAGACCGGTTCGCCAAGCCCGGGTGGCACACCCTTGGCGATCACGGTAATGCGTGCGCCGATCGAGTCACCGGCTTCGCGAATCTTCCAGATGAGATCTTCCAATTCTTTGATACGTGCCGGATCAGGGCAAAAAAACGGGTTGTCGTAGGCGGTCTCTGGGGCGACGGCATCGATCTCCAGAGTACCGATCTTGCTCAGGTAACCGTAGGTGCTGATGCCGAGGCGCGTGGCGAGATATTTGCGAGCGATCGCTCCCGCTGCGACGCGTACCACGGTTTCGCGCGCCGAGGAACGCCCGCCGCCGCGGTAATCACGAAACCCATATTTTTGCTGGTAGGTGTAGTCGGCGTGACCAGGGCGAAAGCGATCTTTAATCTTGTCGTAGTCACGCGAGCGGGCGTCGGTGTTTTCGACCAGCAGGCCAATGGAGGTGCCAGTCGTTCGACCTTCGAAGACACCGGAGAGAATGCGCACCGTATCCGCCTCTTTGCGCTGACTGACGAAGTGCGAAGTGCCGGTGCGACGCAGATCGATGTCGCGGGTGAAATCCGCCTCGGAAATCTCGAGACCCGGCGGACAGCCATCGATGATGCAGCCGAGGGCTGGCCCGTGGCTCTCGCCGAAGGTTGTCACCTGAAAAAGGCGGCCGATCGTGTTACCTGACATGACGCTCCAGCTGCTCGCGAGTCAACAAAAAAACGCCACCACCACCGCGCTCAAACTCGAGCCAAGTGAACGGCACACGCGGCCAGCAGCGGCGCACCAGAGTCTCGGTATTACCCACCTCGACGACCAGGAGACCCCCGGAGGCGAGATGTTGTGCCGCCTCGCGAAGGATGACGAGCACCGAGTCGAGTCCCTGTTTGCCTGCCGCCAATGCCATGCGCGGCTCGTGTCCGTATTCGGGGGGCAACGAGCGCAACTCGCGCTCCCCGACATAGGGCGGATTGGTGACAATGATATCGTACCGTCGCTTGCCAAGGGCTGCGAAATGATCCGATTTCGTGAAGCGGACGCGCCGCGAAAGTCCGAGTGAGCGCGCGTTTTCGCGCGCCAACGCCAGCGCCGGGTCGGAGATGTCGGTCGCCTCGACCTTCGCAGTCGGCAGGTAATGTGCACAAGCGAGCGCGATGCAACCGCCGCCGGTACAAAGATCGAGAACGCGCCGCACGCGCGCCGGATCGATCCACGGTCGAAACTGGCGCTCGATTAGTTCAGCGAGTGGCGAGCGCGGAATGAGCGCGCGTGGATCGATATGCATGGGCAGTCCGGCAAACCAAGTTTTGCCCGTGAGGTAGACCGCAGGGCAGCGCATCGAGATCCGCAGTTCGAGCAAAGTCTCGAAGGCCAATCGCTCTTTGAGGGTGAGCCGACGATGCCAAAAAGCCTCGGCGAGTTTTGGACCTGCGGCAAGCGCTGCCGCTGACGCCGCATCACCCAGCACATGAAACAGCAGTGCCGAAGCGTCATCGGCGGCGTTGGCCGTACCATGCCCAAAAAAGACCCCGGCGCGCTTCAGCCGACGTGTTGCACGACGCAGAGCCTCGATCACGATGGGCCGTCGGGTGGTCGCGGGTCTACGCACCGCGGGCCTGTGGGATAATTTGCGCATGAGTAACATTGTGCCATCTCGCCCGTCGGATACCGCAGCCACGCCGGTCAGTGCCGTCAAAGAGCTCAGCGCGGCGGCGCGCGCTTTCATCGCCCTGCAACACGTGTTGCCGCAACACGGCATCTCGCGACTGGTTCACGCCGCGGCGCGCAGTCAGACACCGTGGTTCAAAAATCTGCTCATCAGCCAGTTCATCCAGGGTTTCCGGCCCGACCTTGGCGAGGCGCTCGTCGCCAACCCACTAGAGTTCAAATCCTTCAACGCGTTTTTCACGCGCGCACTGCGCGCCGATGCGCGGCGCATGCCCGAGGATCCCCTCGCGCTCGCCTGCCCGGTAGATGGCACGGTGAGCGAGATCGGCGTAATCGAGGGCGAGCGGCTGCTGCAAGCCAAGGGGAGGTACTACACGCTCGATGCGCTGCTCGCTGGCCGACGCGTATGGGTCGAGCGGTTTACGGGCGGGCTCTTCGCCACGATTTACCTTGCGCCCCACAACTATCACCGTATTCACATGTCGACCGCAGGCGTGCTGCGCGAGGCGTGGTATGTCCCCGGGCGCTTGTTCAGCGTTAATCGAGTGACCGCGGACGGAGTAGCTCATCTATTCGCCCGCAACGAGCGGGTGGTCTGTTTCTTTGAAGATGGCGCGCTGCAACACGGACTCGCACTTATCGGCGCGTTTAACGTCGGTAGCATGGAAACCGTGTGGCACGGCGAAGTCGCGCCGCGCAAACCCCGAACGCTCGCGCGACTCGAGATCGAACAAGGCGGTAAGCCCTACGCCGCGCTGCGTGGCGAGGAGATGGGCCGCTTCAATATGGGATCGACGGTCATTTTGTTGTTCCCGAAAAATAGTATCGAGTGGGCTGAGGACCTCGCCTCCGGCCAAACCGTGTGCATGGGTCAAACGATCGGCCGACGCTTGGCATGACGCAGAGCCCCTGGCGCCCGACCGCCCATCGCGAACAGCTCGCGCTACGCGCCGCGCTGCTCGCTGCAACGCGCGATTTCTTTGCTTTACGGGGGGTACTCGAAGTCGAGACGCCGCTACTCGTGAACGCCGGGGTCACCGATGTCAATCTTCGGCCGGTGCCGCTTGCAATCGACGGGCGATCGATGTTCTTGCAGACCTCTCCTGAGTACGCCATGAAGCGCCTGCTGGCCGCAGGCAGCGGCGATATCTATCAGCTCTGCCGCGTGGTCCGCGGCGATGAACGCAGCCGACTACATAATCCGGAATTCACCTTGCTGGAGTGGTACCGCCGCAGACTCGGGTACAACGAATTGATCGATGAAGTCGCCGAACTACTCAACACGCTGGCCGACGCCGCAGGTCGCAATAATCGACCCTTACGCAAAACCTGCTACCGCGAGGCTTTCGAGCAAGCGCTTACCATCGATCCGCTGACTATTTCTTTGCCTGCGCTGGTGACATTGGCGATTGAGCGCAGCCTCGATCGCGAGGCTGCAGCGCATCTCAGCCGAGATGAGTTACTCGATTTTTTGATGGCGGTGGTGATCGGCCCCTCGCTCGGCAAGAACGAGTGGCTGGCGGTAACCCACTACCCGGCCTCGCAGGCAGCGCTCGCAAGACTGGACCCGGTCGATGCGCGCGTCGCACTGCGCTTCGAAATTTATGCAGACGGCATCGAACTCGCGAACGGGTTTGAAGAGCTTACCGATGCCGCGGAACAGCGGGCTCGGTTCAGCGCCGACAATCTTGAGCGCGCCGCACGCGGCTTACCCGTGATCGCCATCGATGAGCATCTGCTCGCCGCGCTTGAAGCCGGTCTCCCCCACTGCTCGGGCGTCGCCGTGGGCTTCGATCGGGCAGTGATGGTCGCGAGCGGCGCCGAGCGAATCGATGACATTATTGCGTTCCCGATCGAGATCGCCTAAAAGCTCCCATGACTGCCAATCTTGAAACGATCGACTTCGGTCACGACGCCGCAGCCAAGGCGCGTGGCTATCGTGGACTGCAGGATGCGCTACGCGCGCTTCTCGCGGGTGAGCGCGATGCCATCGCCAATCTCGCTAATACCGCCGCGCTGCTATACGGCAATTTGCCACAGCTCAACTGGGCAGGCTTTTACCTGCTCACCCGCAACGACAACGCAACGAACAACGAACGCGCCGCGCCAGGGGAGCTGGTGCTCGGACCCTTTCAGGGCAAACCCGCCTGTGTGCGTATCGCACTCGGTCGCGGGGTGTGCGGCACGACGGCGGCCCGTCGAGTCACGACCGTGGTCACCAACGTGCACGAGTTCCCAGGGCATATCGCCTGCGATTCCGCCTCAATCTCGGAAATTGTGGTACCGATGGTCGTGAACGAGGGCCCGCGCAAGGGATCACTGCTCGGCGTACTTGATCTCGACAGCCCCGTGCTCGCGCGATTCGATAACATCGACCGCGAGGGCCTCGAGCAGGTGGTAGACGTACTGGTATCTTCGACGTCATGGCCCTGAATATTCTGGTCGCCGGCGGTGCGGGCTACATCGGCTCGTACATGGTCAAGCGTCTCGGTGCTGCGGGCGCCGAGGTCGTCACGCTCGATAATCTCGTGAGCGGACACCGCGATGCCGTGCTCTGCGGCGAATTCGTGCAGGGTGACATCGCCGATCGCGCCTTGCTCGATCAGCTTTTTGCGAGCCGGCGCTTCGATGCGGTCATGCATTTTGCCTCGCATATCGAGGTCGGCGAGTCGGTGCGATTACCGGCAAAGTATTATCGCAATAATGTTGCCAATACTTTGACCATGCTCGAGGCCATGATCGCCGCTAAGGTCAAGCGCTTCATCTTTTCATCGACGGCGGCCATCTTCGGGACGCCACAGTACACGCCGATCGACGAGTGCCATCCGCGCGCACCGATCAATCCTTATGGGCGCAGCAAACACATGATCGAGGAAGCGCTCGCCGACTTTGATCGTGCGTATGGTTTGCGTGCCGTTTGCTTGCGTTATTTCAATGCCGCTGGAGCAGACCCGACCGGTGCGCTCGGTGAACGACACGATCCCGAGAGTCACCTGATCCCGCTTACGCTGCAGGCTGCTTCGGGGCGTGGAGCCTCGGTCGCCGTCTTTGGTAACGATTACGACACCCCGGATGGCACCTGCATCCGCGATTACGTGCATATCGTCGATCTCTGCGAGGCCCACTGGCTTGCGCTGCAATCTTTGATGGCGGGCGGCGCCAGCGCGCAATACAACTTGGGCAACGGTGATGGATTCTCGGTGCTGCAGGTAATCGACACCGTACGCCGAGTCACGCGCAAAGATTTCGTCGTGAGCCATGAAGCACGCCGCCTCGGTGATCCGCCACGACTAGTGGCAGATTCACGCGCAGCACTCGAAAAGTTGGGCTGGAAACGGCAGTTCCCGGCGCTCGAAACCATTGTCGAGCACGCCTGGAACTTTGAGCAGCGGCGAACGCACTGAAGCGGCTTTACTGTTTGGCGCGGGAGATGTACTCGCCCGTGCGGGTATCGACCTTGATGATCTCGCCTTCGTTGATGAAGAGCGGTACGCGCACTACTGCACCGGTTTCGAGTTTGGCAGGCTTTTGACCGCCGGTTGCGGTGTCACCGCGGACGCCGGGGTCGGTCTCGACGATTTTCGCTTCGATGTGCGGCGGCGGCGTCACCACGAGCGGTACGCCGTTCCAGAGCGTGACGATGCAGGTGATGCCGTCCTTCAACCACTGCGCGCCGTCACCCACGGACTCTTTGCTGGCCGTATGCTGTTCGAAGTTGTCGGGCACCATGAAGTGGAAGAAATCACCGTCTTGGTAGAGGTACTGCATGTCGACGTCCATGACGTCGGCGGCCTCAACCGAATCGCCGGACTTCCAGGTTTTTTCGACGGTACGACCGGTTCGCAGATTGCGCACACGGACGCGGTTGAAGGCCTGACCCTTGCCGGGCTTCACCATCTCATTTTCGACGATGACATAGGGGTCACCGTCGATGAGGATCTTGAGGCCGGATTTGAATTCGCTGGTGTTGTAGCTAGCCATGTGCTCGTTCCGCTTTGCGTTCGCCGACTGCGAGGCCCAAAATAGCTGGGCTGAAAAGGGCGCGTATGATAACGGCAACCTCCTCCACCCGCCACCCGATCCCGCTCAGTTCCTGGCAGAGAGACTTCGCTGATGCCGTCACGGACCCGGCAGAGCTGCTCGCTTTGCTGGGCCTAGGCGATGAATGGCTCGCACCAGCGCGCGCTGCGGCCAAGCTCTTCCCGCTGCGGGTGCCGCGCAGTCTCGTCGCGCGCATGCGTCACGGCGATCCCAACGACCCACTGCTGCGACAGGTGCTGCCGCTCGCCGAAGAACTCGACGAGGTCACAGGCTTTGTGACCGACCCAAATCAGGAGTCGGACTATCGTTTGGCGCCCGGGCTGCTGCGCAAATATTCGAGTCGTGCCCTGCTGATCGCGACCGAAGCCTGTGCCCTGCATTGTCGTTACTGCTTCAGACGGGAATTTCCGTACAACGAGCAGCAAAGCGAAACCGGTCGCTGGAGCGAGGCAGTTGCGGCCATTGCTGCAGATCGATCGATCACCGAACTCATTTTGAGTGGCGGCGATCCGCTGTCAGTGAGCAACGCAAGGCTGCGCGCGCTCTCGAGCGCGCTCGAAAACGTCATACATCTGGAATCGCTGCGGTTGCACACGCGAAACGCGATCGCGCTGCCCTCGCGAATCGATCAGGGGTTTATCGAGTGGTTACGCGCTCTGCGATTGCGCGTGACTATCGTGCTGCACGTCAATCATCCCAATGAAATCGCGGCTGATGCGCTCGATGCACTGGAACGACTGCGCGAAACCGGGGCACTGCTACTGAACCAAAGCACCTTGCTGCGCGGCGTGAACGACGACGCGCAAATACTCACTGAGCTGTCGCGGCGGCTGCATCGACATGGCGTGCTACCGTACTATCTGCATTTGCTCGATCGCGTACGCGGTAGCGCGCACTTCGAGGTGGCCGATGCAACGGCAATAGCGCTCATCAAAACGCTGGCGCAGCAGCTGCCAGGATATCTGGTGCCCAAGCTCGTACGCGAAGTCGCAGGGGCCGAGGCCAAGACAGTGATTGCGGCCGGACTCTCCGGCTAAATCAATTTATCCATCCGCTCTCCTTCCTCAGCCATAACCCCTCGTTTACAACCCCTCACAGAGAACTTCGATGACCCCGTCTTTTGCTTTAATTCTTCGCTGCCCCGACGCCAAGGGGATCGTTGCCGCTGTTGCCGGATTTTTGGCGCAGCACGACGCTTCGATCACCGAGTCGCATCAGTTCAACGAGATGCCGACTTCGGCGTTTTACATGCGTGTCGTCTTCAAGCCGGATGGCGCGCGCTTTCCGGGGTTGGAGTCCATGCGCCAGGGGTTTGCCGCGATCGCCAAACAATTCGATATGGATTGGCAACTGCATGATCTCGGCGCGCGACCGCGGTTGGTTATTGCAGTCTCCAAACACGGACACTGCCTGTATGATCTGATGCACCGCTGGAAAGCGGGACAGTTACCCGGCGAAGTCGTTACCGTCGTCTCCAACCACGAGGACTTCCGTAGTTTCGTCGAGTGGAATGGCCTGCCCTTTCACCATCTGCCCGTGAACCCAGGCAATAAAGCCACGCAGGAAGCCAAACTTATCGGCCTCATCAAAGAACTTCGCGCCGATCTATTGGTACTGGCGCGTTACATGCAAATCCTAACGACGAGCACTTGTGCGGCGCTCGCCGGCCACTGCATCAACATTCATCATTCGTTCCTGCCAGGCTTTAAAGGCGCCAAACCCTATCTGCAAGCGCACGAGCGTGGCGTGAAAATAATCGGTGCCACAGCGCACTACGTCACCGAAGATCTGGATGAAGGCCCGATCATCGAACAGGCAGTCGAGCGCGTAACGCATGCGCATTCGCCCGAAGCGCTGGAGCAGATTGGTCGCGACATCGAGTGTGCCGTGCTGGCCCGCGCCGTCACTTGGCACCTGCAGCACCGCGTGCTCGTCAATGATCGACGGACGGTGGTATTTACGTAAGCGCCGCGACTGCCTGGAGGCGGGCGACCTTGTGCCAGCCACGCGGCAGCACCGCACCCCGTGCGCCGCGGTTACATTTAGCGGTATTATTGGCGATTACATGTTGAATTATCTTGTATGGCATCTCACTTCAGAAAAAACCCGGTTTGACGCGCACCGCAGACAGAACTCGATGTTCTCATGGGCGAAAATAGATCGTCATGAGCATCTTCGAGAGGATGTTTAAGGGATTCGCAGCCGGCAATTATCGGGTCGTCGTTGCATTGGCGACAGATGTACTCGATAAAGCCCCGTGTCACGGCATGGCGTGGAGAGCGACGAGGGCTTCCATGAATCACAACGGTTTGGTACCCCACCATGACGTTGTATAGGCAGTCCGCAAATCGCCGCTGGGACCCAGTCCTGAGCTCAGTAAGCGCCGACCTCACTGTGCTTATTTAGACTTGAATTTATAAGCGCCATGCCCAGGTCGAACCCGCTCATTTCGATTTACTTGCCGACTCGAAATCGAAGCGCCTTGCTTACACGAGCAGTTTCATCGGTTTTCAAACAAACTATTCAGGATTTTGAGTTGATAATTGTTGATGATTGTTCAACAGATCAAACCGCGGAATTATGCTCCACAATCTGCAACATGGACCTGCGGGTTCGATACTATCGAACACATCAGCGATCAGGTGCGCCGTATGCGCGAAATCTTGCTATCCGTCAGGCCGCGAGCCCCCTTATCACTGGCCTCGATGACGACGATGAAATGCTGCCCGAGAGGTTGTCGTCGCTCATACGACACTTCAAACCGACGCAATCGCTACTGTGCTCGTCCGCATACGAAAAAACCGAATCTTGGCATCGCTTGGTAAATCCCGGTGAAGCGATTATCGAGCTTAGCGAATTGCTATTCGACAATATCGTCGGGACTCAGGTCATCACACTGAAATCGCGTCTCGAGGCCATCGGGGGATTCGACGAGACCTTAACTGCCTCTCAAGACTATGACCTCTGGGTTCGGCTCGTCGAGAAATACGGACCCGGCATACGGATCGCATTGCCTACGTACATTATTCATGCAGATAACCGCTCAGACCGCATCACCGTGAGCAGCAAAACGTACGCCAGTGAATTTCTCTCCAAACACCGCCATATAATGAATCCGCATCAAATCGCCAGTCAGAAGTTTTACACAATTGCGGCGCGCGGCGATCGGTTGTCATTCGCTAAATGGGCAAAAGTGACGAATCGAAGAACCTGGGTGAAAACAACTCGATATCTAATCACCTCCAGACTTCCGTGGCTTAAAACAATTGCGCGCGTTGCTAGACGCTTGCGGTCTTCAATCGGTCGCCCTCTTTGACCAGACGTCGCCTTGAATGTAACTCGCGAGCGATTAGACGTAATGCAACTGGTATCCTCGAGACTATCTCACCGCTAGCCGTTCGAAGGCCAACAACGTCGCGCAACGCATATCCCGTCGGCCGTCGAAATAGTGACTGCGAAACGTAGCGCATTGCAAAAAAAATAAGGTCCCCAATTGCTTGGTCTGCTAGCCGATCGTCTCGGCTAGCGGACTCGTATAGTTCCAGCGTCCGCTCAGCAGCTGCTCGGATAATCGAAGACGGTGAGCGGCAATCCGGGATTTTGAGGGTATTTTTCAGCAGGGGCGGCTCAATTAGAGCCCTGGCGATCTCATACGGAACATGTAGATCGTACTGGGATCGAAGATACGAAACGAGCGCGTTTGCCGCGAATGTTAGCTGCTCAGACCTACGGGCAGAAGTTGAGGTGCTGTTGTGTCGCCGAATAAGCATCAACACATCGGGCAAGTTCGCGAAAGAATACCCTTGAGTTATCAATCGTAGCCACAACTCGAAATCTTGTGCTAGCGGAAACTCAGCGGCATACGGGTGACGCTTAACGACCTCAGCTCTCAACATGACCGACGGATGCAGAATGCAATTACTTGTTATCAACCGTAGCTTGATATGACGGTGCTCGGCAGGGGATTCACGGGGCGCTCCTGTAATTTGCCCTATATCATCGATGTACGCAGCCTGCGTTCCAAGCACCACAAGCTCATCGTCGGACTCCATCTTGGAAACCTGTCGCTCGATCCTGAACGGCGAACAGACGTCGTCCGCATCCATTCTCGCAATGTACTTCCCCTTCGAAGACATTAGTCCTTGATTCAATCGGTGTGTGACACCTCTTTGCGTCCCATCTTTAAAAATTCGTATCCGTGTATCTCGAAACTGCTTTACGACCTCCATACTTTTATCGGTTGACCCATCGTCAATCACGAGAATCTCGAGGTTGTCATAGGTCTGAGCAGTGATGCTCCCCAAGGCCTCTTTTACAAATCTCTCGGCGTTAAAAACAGGCAGCAGCACCGAAACCAATGGCGGATGCGCCTGAGGCTTGTCGCTCAGCTTAGTCACAGAGTCACGACGCCGCGATCGCCTCGAGGCGGGTGACTTTGCGCCAGCCACGCGGCAGCACCGCGCCGCGTTGGGCGCGCGCACCCTGGTAATCTTTGAGACCGCTCCACGCGAGGGTCATCGAGCGATCGCCCGTATGCACGATCAGCGAGCCACCGGGCTCGACCACGGCCACGCCGACCACGACTTCGGCGCGTTCAACTGCCAAGGCCGTCGGAATATTGAATAGCTTGTTACCCTTGCCGCGCGGCATTTCGGGTACTTCAGTCACAGGGAATACCAGCAAGCGGCCATTTTCGCCATCGGCATCGACGACCGACATGCAAACCAAAGATTTCTCAGTCGGCACGAAAGCCGGCGGTAACGTCAGTGAGTTCTCCGGCGGATTGAGCACGGTCTTGCCCGCCTTACGATCGGTGAGCAGCTCTTTGAGACGCGCTGTGAACCCGTAGCCGGCATCCGAGGACAAAAGCCACAGGCCTTCGAGATCGCCCATCATAGCACCCGTGAACTTGGCGCCATCGGGCGGATTGAGTCTCCCGGCAAGCGGTTCGCCTAGTCCGCGCGCAGACGGCAAAGAATGCGCAGGCAGGCAGTACGTACGCCCCGTTGAGTCGAGGAACACGGCCTGCTGCCACGACATGCCGCGAACGGCCGACTGGAAACTATCGCCGGTCTTGTATTGCAGACTGCGCGGATCGATCTCGTGCCCCTTGGCGGCACGGACCCAGCCTCCTGCAGAGAGCACGACCGTCACCGGTTCGTTGGCA
>Ga0194116_10007694_pt1 | contig 11063 bp, 6 predicted proteins | sample TA2MahsurfametaG_4_FD_148617 | JGI IMG/M metagenome (GOLD analysis project Ga0194116, IMG submission 148617) | Freshwater microbial communities from Lake Tanganyika, Tanzania - TA2015008 Mahale S9 surface | ecosystem: Environmental > Aquatic > Freshwater > Lake | place: Tanzania: Lake Tanganyika... | reverse complement strand
ATCCCCAATCCCCAATCCCCAAGCTCAATACTAATATAAATTTCTAATATTTATTATGAATGATAATAAAATAAAATTTATTTCAAATCTATAATTTTTAATTATTAAAATTAAAAATAAATATAAGATAATAGCTTAAATGGACGGATTATTGAATGAAAATACAATAAAATACATTTTCTATTCAATTTGTGGAATATTTTTATTAGTGGGCACAATTTTTCTTATCCTCGGTTTTTCAGTATTAGAAGCTACTGAAGTCGGTTTAGATTATTCTTGGGTTTCCAAGAGTGTTGATGTCAAAATTTATGAAAATGGACTTCACTTTTTAGGAATAGGACATTCTTTTATCAGATTTCCCAAAATGGTTCAAACAATTGAATTTTCAAAAGAAATGAATGCAAATCGCGGTCCAATTCAATCAAGGACATCTGATGGCTTAGAAGTTATTTTAGAAATATCTTTTCAATATGTGTAAGTTTTATAATTTGAATTTTTTAAAGATGGTTTTTTAGAATTATAAATTTGTATTTATAAATAACTATTTTATACACAAAAGTCATGTTCAGAATCTTTTTGAAAAATTTTTACATTTTTTTATTTTAGATCCATTTTTCTTTATACAATTTTATATAAAATGTTATAAAAATAGGTAATTAAAATTAAAATTTAGACTTGATTCTTCTCAGTTGGTTGCTCTGTATTCTCGTTATGGAGTAAATTATCAAAATGTCTTTCAAAATATTGCCATAGATATACTAACTGAAGAAGCCACAAAGTACACTGCTTATGAATTTTTCTGGGATAGAGGAAATATTAAAGACAATTTTCAAGGAGTAAATCATCTAAAAATTACCCAATTATTTATTTAAAAAATTTTTTTTTTATTTCAAATTAGACATTAAATGAGGCTTTCCATACAAAAAGTTATTCTATTATCCAATTTTTACAGTTAAGATCAGTTGATTTACCAGAACAATTTGAAAATGCAATTCAAGAATCAGAAGTAAAGAAACAAGATATAAAAAAAGCCGAAGCAGAGCTAAATAAAGTAAAAGTAGAAGTTGAGACTAAAATCAAAGCTGCTGATTACCAAAAGAGTGTTACAATCGTAATAATAAATTATACTTATAATTAAATAAAATGTTATTTTTCATGAATTAAACAATTAAAAATACTCCTAAAATATGGAAATTCATGTAAAATAATCTTTGTAAATAATATCTTTAAAATTTTTACATATATAAATTTTTAGAATCTCGCTCAAGGAGAAGCATCTTCTATTTTACAACAAAATAACGCTTTTATTGAATCATTGATAAAAGTACAAGCATCACAATCAGAGGCTTATAAAACTTTGAAAAATAAACTTAATATGACCAATGAAGATTTACTAAAATTCATAAAATCGAAATTAATTAAGAATTATGATGGAAATAATTTAGCTCTCTCAATAACATCTCCAGAACCTAATAATAAGACAACTACTTCCTAAATATTTTTAAAACAATCTTAACTTGAAAAATTTATCTAGAGTCCGTAATTTTGTTCTATGACATTGATGATGGTTCTTTTTATAATTAAAAAATATTGCTATTTAAAAATCAAAAAAATTAATAAAAATTTTTCTTTTTCTCGTATTTATAAATAATTTAAAGTTTAATTTGTGCAATATAGCGAATTAGATTTAGTAGTACACTTTAAAAAGCATTCATATTCATGTATTAAAAAAATTATTATGCATTTATTAAATTTATTGTTTTAATTTACAGAATACGAATTTTTTAATAATTTCATGAAAAAACAATATTTAAGCCAAAAATTAAGTCTATAAAAAAATAATTATAAAATTTAAATTTTTGTTAATAAAAGAATATTATGAGGGCAAAAGTTTATATTTTTAAATGTTTCGTTATTATTTAATTAATATGAAATATTAATTTAATGACTGGAGTGCAACAAATTTATTTTTAAGGATCATTTATAAAAAATGTTTTAATGAGCTCTCTCGTTTAAAAATATAATTTTTAATATAGAAATAAAAATGAATAAAATATTTATAATATTATAATAAAATGGATAAAAGCTGCGAAAGAAAGATAAAAGTAGCAACCTGTACATTAAACCAATGGGCGATGGATTTTTCAGGAAATCAACAACGAATAATTGACTCTTTAAAAATTTGTCATGAAAACAATGTTAGTATTCGTATTGGACCCGAACTAGAAATTACAGGATATTCTTGTGAAGATCATTTTTATGAAATTGATACCATAATTCACAGTTGGGAAGTGCTTGCATCTGTGATAAATAGTGGTTATACGAAGAATATGCTCTGTGATATCGGTATGCCAGTTGAGCATAATGGGGTATTTTACAATTGCAGAGTTCTAGTTTTTGATGGCAAAATTATTTTAATAAGACCGAAAATTGCAATGGCTGATGATGGAAACTATAGAGAGAGTAGATGGTTCACACCTTGGAAAAAAGGATATCTTTTGGAAGATTTTATCCTTCCTAACTATGTACAAAAAATACTTAAACAAGAAAAAACAAAAATTGGTGTAGGCATTATAAGATTTTTAGATTGCTCATATGCACCAGAAATTTGTGAAGAAATGTGGATGCCTTTTTCACCTTCCTATGATTTTTGTGTTAATGGAGTTGAAATTATAGGGAATAGTAGTGGCTCTCATTTTCAAACAAATAAACAAGAAAGAAGATATGAAATTGTTTTAAATTCTTCCAAAAAAAATGGTGGTGTATTTTTATTTTCTAATTTGATTGGGTGTGATGGAGGAAGAATGTATTTTGATGGTGGTTCATTTATAACTCTTAATGGGCATATTTTGAATGAAGGAAAAAGATTTATGCTCCAAGAAATTGAAGTAATTACAGCAGTGGTTGATTTGAACGAAATCTCTAGTTACAGAAATTCAATTAAATCAAGATGCATGCAGGCTACAGAAAATACTGATGGGATTCCAAGCTTCATTATTGAAAGTAGTATAACAAATATTATTGATTTTCAATATAATCCTTTTAATTGGATTATTCCAAAAAAATATAATGAAAATGAAGAATTAGGTTTAGCACCTCCTTGTTGGTTATGGGACTATTTAAGAAGATGTGGAGCAACAGGATTTTTCATACCATTATCAGGAGGAGCGGATAGCTCTTGTGTGACGACTATGGTGGGTTTGCTTACAAGATTGATTTTCGATGAGATTGAAAAAGAAAAGAAGATATTACTAGAACAGGTAAGAGATCAAAAAAATGAAAATGAAACTGAGATTCCAAAAAAAAGAAAAAGCAACAATAATATAACAAATTATATTTTAGAAAAGCGTAAATATTCTGATTCTGGAACTAATAATAATGTACTAAATAAAAAATCTCAAATTTCTTTTGTACTTAATGAACTTCGAAAAATAGTAAAAGATCCAAATTTTGAACCTAAATCTGCAAATGAAATTTGTAATATAATCTTAGTTACATGTTTTATGGGTAGTGAATATTCTTCATCTTTAACTCGACAAAATGCACAAAAACTTGCAGATGAATTTTCTTCATATCATCTCAATTTTGATATTTCAGAAATTGTAGGAGCTTTAAAATCTTGTTTCATAAAAACCTTCAAGAAAGAACCAAAATTTATTTCAGAAGGAGGTTCAGCAGTTGAAGATTTAGCTCTTCAAAATATACAATCAAGAACTAGAATGTGTATTAGCTATTTAATCGCTGGTCTTGCTAATTGGGCAAGAAATAAAAACGGGTTTTTGCTTGTATTGGGTTCTGCAAACCTTGATGAAGGAATAATGGGATATATGACAAAATATGATTGCTCCTCTGCTGATTTAAATCCAATTGGAAGTCTTTCTAAAAATAGCATTAAAAGTTTTTTAATGCATTGCTACAAAGAATTAAAAATAGAATCGCTTGAAGGAGTGTTAAATATTCAGCCTAGTGCTGAATTAAGGCCTCAAATAGGAAATAAAATTCAAAGTGATGAAGAAGATATGGGAATTACATATGAAGAACTAAGTATAATGGGAAGATTGAGAAAAGATTATAGAAGTGGGCCTGTAAGTATGTTCTCGAGATTAACTACCATTTGGTATGATAAATCAAAACAAGAAATATATGAAAAAATAAAAATATTTTATAAACGCTATGCAATTAATAGGCATAAAATGACAACAATAACTCCAGCATTGCATTGTCAAAGCTATTCATTGGATGATAATAGATATGATTTAAGGCAATTTTTATATAATACCGGATGGACTTTTCAATTTAATAAAATTGATAATATCCTTTCTACTGATAATCCCTCAATTATTAAAATTTAAAAGTAAAAAATAAATTTTATTTGTCTATAAATTAAATATTATTTGAAAAGGATTTAATATTTATTATCAATCTATATTCATATATAAATTTAAAATTGTGAATATTTCCTTTCATAACAAATTTAAAATAAATTTCAAATTTTATATCAATTCGTTCTTGTTGAATTTTATTCATTATTAATAATTTTATTTATGAGATTCAAAAAAATTGATTAAATTTTTAAGATAAAAATCAATAAATATTTGTGAGAAATTCTTTTTTTTTGTATTTATGTTTTGAAAATAGATAGGAAAATTTTTCCTAGAAAATTAGATTTTAAATAGGATTTTTGTATTCAATTTATTTATTAAAATGGTAATTAATTAAGAAAAAATTAATCTTGTTTTTTTCATTTTTTTTATTTACTATTAATCTAATTTATGTTTATTTAACAATTATCTCTAAAAAAAATGCTACGATTATAATTCAACCTATATTTTGTCGAGCAATTATTCAGAAAACTCTTTTTTCCAATTTTTAAATTTTTCTGAATTTAGAATCTCTTGGGCTGAAGGCCTATCAGAAGGCTTGGTTCTTGTCATCCATAAAATCAAATCTGATTCAATTTCATATTTAATTTGAATTTTTTCATCAATTATCTGTTCATTTCGAAGTTTTTCAATATTCATTCTCCTTTCCATTCCTGTTTTAAAACAACCACACATCTCATATAAAATTAGACCCATGGCATAAATATCTACCTTTTCATTATATGATAGTTCTTTTATCTGCTCTGGAGATTGATATAATGGTGTTCCCACAAATTCATCAATCTTTATGAAAGAATTGTCAAGATTTGTAAGAATATTCATGCTTGAGACATTATTAATATTGGCATTTTTGTTGATTGAATTGTTGAGTTTTTTTTGACGAGCAAAATTTTCCATATCATAAGCTAAACCAAAATCTCCAATTTTGAGACTATTTTCACAAATAACGAATATATTATGAGGTCTAAATGTTTAGTAAATTTTATAACATTTAAATCAATATTACAAAAATATCTAATTTAAATTATTTTAATTACTGAATTTAAAATAATATTTAAAACCAGTTGGCTTTTAAATACAAATCTTACTTTAAATCTCTATGAATAATATTGGTTTTGTGAATTTGATTAACTCCTGATAAAATTTGTTTAAAAAATAAAAATATGGTATGTCTATTTAATCCTTTTATTTTATTTAATTCCAAATATTGATTCAAAGACAGTCCATCACAAAACTCCATTTGAACTAAAAAATAAACATTATATATAAATTCTTTCTTATTTTTTTTTTTCCTCTTTGTTAAATATAATATAGAATCATCTTGAACATGAAGTTTTTTCCGAAGATTTCTATTTTTATTATTGTTGTTTATTTTATTATTTTCACTACATAAGTTATTTTTATTATTATTATTTGTTGATTTAGAAATATTCTTACTTTCATCGTTGCTAAATTCATAAATATTATTATTATCATCAATAGAATCTGATAAGATTTCTTCAGCATTTTTTTCCAAAGAAATAGAAAATGCTTTTTTATTTTCCAAATTATTGTCAGGATTTATTTCTACAGTGAGCGAAGATAACTTCCTTAAATAATTTACAATTTTATCTGGTTGTTCTTTATCTTGAAAAGTATTATTTTTCTCACTCTTGTTATAGTCTTTATTATCACAAAAAGAATAATTTTTCATTAATTTGTTGTCTGCAATCTCTTTACTCTCAAATTCAATATTGATTTTTTTAGCAAAATCAACATGTTTAATGCTATTTTCAATATAATTTCTTTTCGTTTCATTCCAAAAACTATTTCCAACGTATGTTACATTTGATTTGCAATTCTCACTACTTCTCCCACGCTTTATTGAATTTTCAAATTGTGATTTTTTTTCAAAAGATTCAGATATTTTTTTACTAATAAAATTTGAATCTTCCCAATTGAAACCTCCAGCTTCTGATTTATTTTTTGAATTTAAATCTGATTCGCCATATTCTGAAATTTGATTTAAAATTGCCGATTTTGTTCCGTTTAATTCGATCATATTGATTATATTTTTATTGCTTTTTTTATTAATTGTATTAGAAACATAATTTAAATTGTTTTTATTTTTTGATTCGCTCTTGCTTAAATTAATTTTGCTTCGACTATTACTATTAAAATAAGCATTATTATATTGACTCGAATGAGTTTTATGGATTTGTGATTTTTCGGGCGAATTATAAATTTCAGAGTTCAATTTGCTTTTTTCTTTGAAATTATTAAAATTGATTTTTTTTATTACTTTTTTGTTGCTGGTATCGTTGTAATAATTATTGTTGTAAAATTTTGAATTCCATGTCTCAGAAATATATTCGCTTTCATATATTTGTATATTTCTTTTTTCTTTAGTCATAGAGCATTTATTAAAATTTGTTACACTAGCTGAATAGCTATCGCAACTTTTATTATTTTTGTGCTTATGATGCAATTTATTCATTGTTTTCGTAGCAAAATTGCTTTTACTAGCATAAGAAGATGATATTTGACTTTCTTCATCACTTGAAGATTTCAAATTTTTTATTTCTTCTATGTTCAATTGAAACCAACAAGTATAATATCTAACAACATTCTTATGATATAATTTCATCATCGTTTTAACTTCTTTAATTACCTTATGATCTTTTAAACTTTGCGAAATTCCAACATTTAATTTTATTACTTTTATTGCATATAATGATCCATCGATTTTATGTTTTGCTTTAAAAACACTTCCAAATCCACCTTCTCCAACTTTAGAAAAATCTTCGAAGTTTTTACCAATTCTTCCTTCATCAATGAAAGTTGTATCAATTTTTAAAAGCTTGTTTTTGTCATTGGGATCATTGGTTATGTTAAATTCTTTATATTCTTTATATTTACATCTCAAATTTAAATTGTTTGTTTTACGTAGACTTGTATTTATTTCTTGTAAATTTTTCTTGTTTTTTTCATTACTTTTAATATTATTGTTAATTTGATTTTCATTAATCTCTGCGAATTTCGTTTTTTTTCCGGCTGGTGAATTTTCGAATTTTTTTATGAGATTATTATTTTTTATTTTTTCATTATGGCCTGTACTATTATTAGAGCTTCCATTTCTTATATTGCCTTTGCTTCTGCTTCTATCTTTAACTGATATTCTGAATTTACTTCTAGACTTTTCATTGTTTAAATTTAACAAATTATTATTATTTAAATTATTTGATACATTTTTTATATTAAGAGTATTTTCTGTATTTGTTTCACTAGTAATAATATTAACATTCAATTTATTTATATTTTCGATAAGAACAAGAGAATCTCCAATTTTTTTATCATTACAAATATTTCTTTCACTTGTAAAATTTGTATCCGAATTTCTATTATTATTTTCAGAGATGCTATCTATTTTATAATAATTAGATGAAGCATTGCAAAATTCCAAACTACTAACTGTTTTTTCTTTATCTTTTACTGCTTTTATAACAAATTTAATTGGTTGAAAATCTTCTTTGTTAATATCATTACTTTTTGCTCTAAAATAGTCTTCAGAATTCTGGTTCTCTATTGTGGGAAAATCCGATCTCATTTTATTGGAGTTTTTTTTAGAAAGTTCCAATTTTTCTGAAAATTTTCTTTCATTGATTGATTTAAAGTTTTTATTCGTAAAGTTATTATAAATTTGTAAAGAATTTTCATTATGATTATTTCTATATTCACATATTACGCCTTCATTGTAATGATCATCAATATTTGTTTTAATATTATTATTTGAAGAAAAATAATTGGATTGTTGTCCATTGTTTTCTAATTTTATATTAGGATTGTTTTTGGGAAAATTCGCTAATCCAATTTGTCCAGAAACTTGTATAATTCTTTCAGTAACTTCTGGGCTTTTATCATATTTGGTTATCAATTTTTTATTCTCTATTTTTAAAATTTTTCCATCAGTGTCCTCTATAAAACACAACGTTGACTCTACTTCATTATAAATTTCATTTTTCTTTAAGTCAAGCTCAAGTTGGGGTTTGAAAAGTTCCTCAAATTGTGTTGTATTATTTATCAAATGTAATTTCGCTTCATTTGGAATTGATAAATTTTGTGATTCTAATTTGGTTTCCTTGATTATATTTTCAGTGTAATTGGATTTTTCAATCATTTTAATATTTTCATTGTCTTGAACATTAAGATTTATGATATTCTTCAATTTATTTATAATTTTGTTTTCACTATATATGCATATTGTTTCCGAATCATTTCTAAAACAAGTTACTTCTTCAATTTTAACATCTTTTTTATTATTGAGTTCAATAAAGTTTTTTTTCTGATTTTCGTTATCAACGATTTCTGAAATATGATTTTTTTCATCTAATGTATCATTGGATTTTTTACGCAGTTTTAATTTATCTTTAAGTTTATTATTATTTGAACTTATTTGAGAGTTTTTCTTATACAAATATACTATGACTCCAAATAGGATAATAATTATTATATATAAATAAAAATGATCATCGAAATAATATATTTCCCAAAATTTATAAATAATTATGCGAATATATCTTGATAAATTAAACAAATCTGAATTTTCTTTCTTGTTTTTATTCGAGTATTTTAAATAATCATTAAAAATTTGTTCAAAATTAATTTTGATATCTTGGTTATTTCCTTCATAATTATAGTAATAAGGACTTTTCTCATAATTTTGTATTGAGTTGGGGCTGTTATTAAAAACCTTTTCATCATGAGAATTATTATTTTCTTCATAAAATTTTATGTTGGAAGAAGGATTTTTGAAAAATTTATGTTTATTTAAATTGACAAATTTTTCGAAATCTAATTCTGAATGATTATTTAATGGATTGAAAACTTTTTTATTATCATAAATTTTAATTGGCAAATTTGAATCTGAAATATAATTATGAATACTCACAATAGAATTTAAATTTGGGTTTTCTAGAACTTTGTTAATTTTTCCCATGAGATCATTAGAATTTTGATTTGGCCAATTAACTGCAAGCTCATTTTTCGAACCTTTTTGGATTGCCATTATATCACTAACTGTAACATTCCATGATTGAGCACCTGTAATTTGATTAAAGCTTGAGAGAGTATAATCTGTTCGAATTACTGTTAATAAGTTATTCGTTTGGATTGGTTTTTGATTTATATATCCTACCGATCCTGAATTTGAAATTTTCGAAACAATTATGCCTTTTTCAATATCAATTGTGAAAATACTTGACTTTTTATCACCAAGGAAAATTGTGTTTCCGATATTGGGAAGAGTAAATGGGGATGAATCTATCAAGGTTTTTATAGGAATATCAATTTTCTAGAAAATAAAAAATTTCTCTTAAAATAAATGAAAATAATAATTTGAAAAATAATATTTTTTCTTTTTAATATAAGGAGCTATTTTCCAGAAATCGGCCTTTTTAAATTACCAATTAATATTAAATAAACATAAAATTCCATAATAAAAATCTATATAAAAGATAAAAAGGAATTTTCCATTTCCTTATAGAAAAATAATTTTTTTTAACTTTTATTTAGGTTTTTAATTAACCTTTAATAAAAGATTTTAATAAAGATTAAATAATTTTCATTTTATATATTACAGTTAACTTGTTGTCACTTTGCATTGAATAGAGATATATATTTCCATCCAAGTCAGGTATAATGCTATTTTGCTCAAGAATATTATAGTTATTCAGATGTGAATTGATTAATGATTTACCTAAAGAAATCTTCCATAATTCTTTATTATTTGAATCTATTGCATGGATATATCCATCTAGAAATGTTTTTAAAATTGATAAAATTTCTTTAATATCAAAAAATTCTATGAAATTTGTTCAGAAAATTTTATCAACATTCAAAATTTTTAAGGAAAAAAATAAATGTTTTTGGGAAATCTAATAATAAAATTGGAACATTAATTTAAAATTATTAGTTCCCAAAAATAAAATCTGATTCCTTTATAAAAAACGAATAATTATTTATAAAACTATTATTCTCTAAAACAATAAAAAATTATTATCAACTTTCAACTAAAAATTCTTATAACATTTGAAAATTTATTTAAAAAGTTTACTAAAGCCAAGTTTTATTTATTTTAATTAATTAGAAAATTTTTTTTTTACCTAATGTACTTACAAATAATAAATCATTATCCCTATCTCCTAAGTTAATTAAATTCTTTTCATGTGAAATATCAATAATTTCTGTTTTTGATTTACTATACAATCCTCGCCCAAAATTATTTTCAATCATTTGCTTATTATTTTTAACTGAGTTACTATAAAGAATTTCATTATCATTTAAGTTATCTTTATAATTTTTGCCCTCATTATTAATTTTAATAGACGATTCTGCAATTATAGGAATAATCATAAAAGTAAAGAAACAGACTAATAAATTTTTAAAATTCATATTTATTTGATTATCCTTAATTCCAAACATTTATATTTATTTTTAATACGTGTTTAATATTTTTTGATAATTTTTCTAAAATCTTATTTATATAAAATAAAATTTTGTATTCATTTATACATAAAGTAAATTTTTTTATGCTTATAATTGATTTAATTTTTTATTATTACTAATTTTTATTTAAATATTATCTCTATAAAAATTTTAAAATTCCAATTCTGGATATTATAATTATTTTTTGATATCAAATTC
>Ga0194116_10007687_pt1 | contig 11070 bp, 9 predicted proteins | sample TA2MahsurfametaG_4_FD_148617 | JGI IMG/M metagenome (GOLD analysis project Ga0194116, IMG submission 148617) | Freshwater microbial communities from Lake Tanganyika, Tanzania - TA2015008 Mahale S9 surface | ecosystem: Environmental > Aquatic > Freshwater > Lake | place: Tanzania: Lake Tanganyika... | reverse complement strand
GCCAGTTGTCCTGATCCTGCGTACAACCCCAGACTTCGTCAATGTGTCATCAACGCCAAGGGTGTGAATATGCCCAAAGACCGTGTTGAAGCGGCCATCAAAAGAGCAGTGAGTAAGGATGCCAGCAACTATGAAGAAGTGGCTTATGAGGGTTACGGTCCCTTTGGTGTTCCTATTTTCATTGAAACAGCAACAGACAACCCTACCCGAACCGTAGCCAATATCCGTATGTATTTTAATCGAGGCGATGGCCAATTGGGCACCTCTGGTTCCTTGAGTTTTGTTTTTGATAGAAAGGGTGTATTTCGTTTGGATCCCGCTGCGCACAGCAGCTGGGAAGATTTAGAACTTGAACTCATCGACCACGGTTTGGAAAACATGGAACGTGACGAGGAAGAAGTGACACTTTATACCGACTATACCGATTTTGGAAAAATGCAAAAGGCGCTTGAAGATTTGAATCTAACTCCCAAAAAGGCCGGATTGGAGCGCATTCCCAACAGCTACGCCGAGCTTTCAGAAGAGCAAACCGACCAAATTCTGGAATTGTTAGAGAAGTTTGAAGAAGATGACGATGTAATTGCGGTATACCACAACTTAAGATAAAATCCAAACACCGAATAATAGAAGGTTGAACTTTTAATTGAAGTTCAACCTTTTTTTATGCTTATTTTTGCGGGCTTCTATTCACATCATGAAGCAAATTCAAACCGCCCTCATCTCTGTTTTTGATAAAACAGGTCTTGAACCCATCATTCGCGAAATGCACCGTCTGAACATTCAAATGTTCAGTACAGGAGGAACACAAAAATTCATTGAAGACCTCGGTATTCCTGTCACTGCGGTGGAGGATATTACGTCTTTTCCTGAAATCTTAGGCGGTCGCGTCAAGACACTTCACCCCAAAATCTTTGGTGGAATTTTAAATAGACGTGACCATGAGGGCGATAAAAACCACATCGCGGAGCACGCCATTCCACATTTGGATTGTGTGATTGTCGATTTATATCCCTTTGAAAAAACATTGGCTTCAGGTGCCACACATGAAGACATCATTGAAAAAATTGATATCGGTGGAATCTCATTGATCCGTGCAGGTGCCAAAAATTTCAATGATGTAGTGATCATCCCGAGTGTTGCCCAGTACAGCACTTTGTTGGATGTACTTCAAAACCACGATGGGAAAACAGAATTATCCTTGCGTCAAAAGCTTGCGGGGCAAGCCTTTCAGGTTTCTTCTCACTATGACAGCAAAATCTTTGGCTACTTTGATCAAGGACAATTGTCTGCATTAAAAGTTTCTGAAACAGAATCTACACCTTTGAGATATGGAGAAAACCCCCATCAAAAAGGATGGTTCTTCGGTGATTTGAAGGGATTCTTTGATCAACTCAATGGAAAAGAACTGAGCTACAACAATCTTTTGGATGTCGATGCAGCCGTTGCCTTGATGGATGAATTTCTTCACGACGATCCCACGTTTGCTATCTTAAAACACAACAATGCTTGCGGTATAGCAACGCGCTCAACCATTCAGGAGGCCTATGAAACGGCATTGGCCTGTGATCCTGTATCTGCATTTGGAGGTGTATTGATAGCCAACAGAAATATCGATTTGGGTACCGCTGAAAAAATTCACTCATTGTTCTGTGAAGTCGTCATCGCTCCTAGCTATTCTGAAGAAGCAGTAGCTTTATTGAAGGGCAAAGCCAACCGCATATTGTTGGTTCAAAAACAAAATAGATCCAAAGGAGTACAAGTGAGATCTGCATTGAACGGCGTTTTGGTGCAAGATGCGGACAACACCATGGAAGGAAAAGACCAAATGAAACAGGTCACTGAAAAAGCGGCCAGTCCAGAGCGCTTGAATGATTTGGTTTTTGCCAATAAAATCGCGAAGCACACCAAAAGCAACACCATCGTGTTGGCCAAGAATTTGCAATTGATTGCAAGTGGTACCGGTCAAACCTCTAGAGTAGATGCTTTGAAACAAGCCATCGAAAAAGCTCAAGCATTTAATATGGATTTGGAAGATTCCGTGATGGCGAGTGATGCGTTTTTCCCTTTTCCTGACTGTGTAGAAATTGCTTTCAACGCAGGAGTAAGAAGCGTCATTCAACCCGGTGGATCAATCAAGGACGATTTGTCTATCGCCTATTGTAACCAAGCCGGAATGGCCATGGTTACAACAGGAGTCAGACATTTTAAACATTAATTTTATTGAATCATCAATGGCATTGTGCCACGTTGGCCATTGCTATTGATGATTGAAACCACATATTGCCCTGAGGCAAAATCATTGGAATCAATAATGACAAAACCTTGGTTCGAAGTCAACTTGAATTGCCCTACGGTTTGACCCATAAGGTTATGAATTTCCATTTTTCCTTGGGTGTCATTCAATTGATATTGAATCGACCCTACACCAGACAAAGGATTGGCAGAAGACATCTGCATACTGGGCAACGTAGTGCGATCAGAAACACCCAAGGTGCAATCTGCATCTACGCAATATCGCACCGTTTGAGAAATCATGTCCGTGCTATTGGTAGACAAATAAAAAATATACTCAATTGCGGTCAAGCCCGCGTTGCCATGCGGCAAGTAATGGGCGTAAAACGTGTAGTTGGTATCGGCAGCCTGAATGGTCTGAGAAACGGTCGAGATGGTCACCGTCTCATCGTAACAAACGCCCCAACAGAAATAATTGGTAGAACCTGCAACTTCTTGGATAATATTTCGTCGCGCTTTCACAGAAACCGCAGCGCCAGTGGTATTGACAACCCCCCACTCTACTTGCAACTCACCGGCTGCTCCCAAAGTATCCAATGATGCTTCTACTAAATCAGTTGATTCTGCCAATGACAAGGATTGCGCTTGGGTGTATACTTGGAAACCACAAGCCAAAACGAAAAGAATAAAAACTTTTTTCATAAAATAGATTTGTCCAAATATAAGCAGTCTTGATTACAATAAGTGTCCAAAATACACCTTGAAAACACGTAAAGTTTTCGCTAATTTTTTTTTAATTCAAAATTGAAAAGCTTATCTTCGGCACAATTAATTAATTAAACCCTAATCAATGAAAAAAGTTTTATTAAATCTTGCGCTAGCTCTTGGAGTCATTTCCGCGAATGCGCAAACTCCCGTTGGAACAGTGGTGAACGACTTCAGTTTGACCGACATCAACGGTACTACCCACACTTTATTCGAGTACTTGGATGCTGGTAAAATGGTGGTTATTGATGTTTCTGCTACTTGGTGTGGTCCATGTTGGAACTATCACAACACGGATGCGTTGGAGTTATTCTATCAAGCCCACGGTCCCGCTGGCGCGAACGATGCTATGGTATTTTTTATAGAGGGAGATCCCACTACAACCAGTGCTGATTTGAATGGTACAGGAGCCAATACCGCAGGTAACTGGGTTGCTGGTGCTACTCACCCGATCATCGACTTGACAACTACAGCTTCTTTTGAAAATTCTGGCTTGTCAATTGATTACTTCCCTGAGATGTACATCATTTGCCCTAACCACGTGGTTTTCAAAGGAGATGTTGCTGGTGCTATCGGAACTTTGGATTTGTTGAACAGCTATGTTGGTCAATGTCCTTCTGTTGCTGTAGATCCTACTGTAACTGCATATGTTGGTCAAACCAACTCTTGCGATGGTAACTTCAACATGCAAGTGACTTTGCAAAACAACGGTTTGGATGCATTGACTTCTTGCTCTTTCGTTGTAGCAGGCTTGGATGGTCCTGTTACTTATGACTGGACAGGAAACTTGGGTTCTTTGCAATCAACTACTGTAAACTTGGGTACTGGTGTTTCTTCAGCTACTACTACTGCTACCATTGCAATCACTTCTAACGATCCAACTCCTGGAACTGTAGATGCTAACTTGAACGTTATCGATCCAAGCAACACTACTGCTATTCCTTACACTACTGATTTCACTGCTGCTGGTTTTCCATATGCGAACTGGAGAAATGAAAACCCAGACGGTGATATTGGTTGGGAAATCTATGGTAGCGCAACCGCTCAAGGTAACGTAGCTTTCATTTTGACTTACTACTATGAGACTATAGGTGAAATGGATTACTTGGTTACTGCTCCTTATAACTTGTCAGCTGCTACTAACCCTGGCTTGAACTTCAAAGTGGCTAACCGTCGTTACAGCGCTCAATACTATGACAAATTAAGCGTAGAGGTTTCAACCAACTGTGATGGTCCTTGGACTCAAGTTTGGAGCAAAGAAGGTACTGCATTGGCTACAGGAGCTGATTATAATTCTGGTGCTTGGGAACCAACTGCTGCTTCAGATTGGAGAACAGAAGGAGTAAGCTTGGCTAACTATGCCAACACTTCTTCTTTGTTTGTTCGTTTTGCTTCTGAAAACCACTACGGAAACAACGTATTTATCGATGATATCAATGTTACTGACAACTTCGTTGGAGTTGAGAACGTTGAAGTTGTAAATGCAAATTTGGCTGCTTATCCTAACCCAGCAAACAATAACACCAATGTAAACTTTGCGTTGGCTACTGCTGGTGACGTTCAAATGAACATCATCAACATGTTGGGTGAAAACGTATACACCAATGATTTCGGTACATTGGCTGCAGGTAACTACAATGAAGTAGTTAACTTGAACAATATGCCAAATGGTTTGTACTTGGTTAACTTGAATGTAAACGGTAAAGTTTCTACTTTGCGTTTGACAGTTAGCAAATAATATTTCATTTCAGTGAATAAAGAAAGAGACCTACGGGTCTCTTTTTTTTGCTCTACTCCTGCTTTGGTATTATACTTGTATAACGAAAAATCATGAAAAATTTATTCCTCACTTTCGCTCTGTCTTGTGTTGTTTTATTCAGCAACGCGCAAAGCATTCCTGCCATCACTTTGAAAGATCTGAGTGGCAATGACGTGAATATGTCAACCTTGAGCAAAGGGAAACCCATTTTATTTTGCTTTTGGGCTACATGGTGTGCACCTTGCAAAAAAGAGCTTAACAATTACGTTGACTACTACAAAGAGTGGCAAGAAAAATATGGGGTTACCCTTTATGCGATAAGCATCGATGACCAACGTTCTGTTGCGCGCGTTGCTCCTTACGTAAACAGCGTTTCTTGGGATTACAACATCATCCTTGATTCAAACAAAAAATTTGCACAAGCCATGGGCGTTAACAACGTCCCCCACACTTTCTTGATTGACGGTTCTGGCAAAGTGGTTTGGTCACATAACAATTACGCAGAAGGTGACGAAGCTGAGCTCGAAGAGCAATTGGCCAAACTGGTGCACTAATGCCGGTGATGTTCAGACTTTAAAACCTTAGTGACCGGTGAGAATAGATATTCGTTGCCGGTGTTAATCTCTCTACAGAGAATTCGTGTTCGATTTTTTTTAATCCGCATGAATTCTCTTTTTTCTTTTCCATAATAGAAGTTCCAACCGTCTTGCAAGGTCTCCAATAACACCACATTGGGATTGCTGTGACGGTCATATTTGGCCAATACCACAGAAAGGGGAACATTGCTACAAGTAGCGGCGTCAGGATTGGACAAATAATGATGAACAGCGTGATGTACATCTTGCGGAAAAATCGGCAATTGTAAAAAGGGACCCAAAGTTTTCTTAAAATTATTCTTCCACTCGTCTCCATGGGGTTTGACATACATCCCATGCTCCATGAAGGTGATCAAGTGGGCCAACTCATGCATAAGGGTAATCAAAAAAGCATACGGATTGAGATTGCCATTCACGGTTATCTGGTGTTTTTTCCGATCTGAACGAACTGAAAAATCTCCTTGCTTGGTTTTTCTGGGTCCCGTAATTTCAATGTGATGCGGATACCTTCTCAACCAATCGCAAGCCAAAGGAACCGCTGCCGCAGGGATAAAACGAGCAAGCACGGATTCCAAATCCGTTGAATTTTTTGCCAACACCTTGAAAGAGAAATTTTAATATTGAGGCTGCTCAATTCGATCATCCCACTTGGGGCACGTATTGCATTTTGGCTTCTTTTTGTGGGTTGTACACGAGGCCAAAAACAAAATCGCGGCCATCCAAATTACTTTTTTCATATACCAAACTTGTTCACCGAAAGTACTGAATATCCTTTCACTTTTTTAAAGATTATGGGCAGAATTTCAGTTTATTTTTGACACATGCCAATCTTCAGTAGCATCGGTAGATATTCCATATTGATGGGTCGGGTTTTCTCGAGACCGGAAAAATTTCGTGTGTATCCTACTCTCGTTATTCGTGAAATGGATAAAATTGGTTTGCAATCGGTGGGCATTGTTTCTTTGTTGGTTCTTTTCATGGGGGCCGTTGTTGCCATCCAAACCGCTTCCAATATCGAGAGTGGATGGATACCCAGATGGACCATTGGCTACACCACCAGACAGTCCATTATTTTAGAGTTTTCTTCTACCGTGGTATGCTTGATCATTAGCGGTAAAGTGGGCAGCAACATTGCCTCGGAAATCGGCACCATGAGAATATCAGATCAGATAGACGCTCTGGACATCATGGGAATCAACTCTGCCAGTTATTTGATCTTACCAAAAATAATCGCGGCTGTTTTTATTATTCCATTTTTGGTTTTACTCGCGATGTTTGTGGGGGTCGCCGGTGGCGCATCCATTGCTATTTTAAGTGGTAATGTTTCATTTGCGGATTTTGAATACGGCGCTCAATACGATTTCAGAATTTGGGATGTGGCCTACTCCGTAATCAAAACCTTTTTCTTTGCCTTTATCATGACCAGTGTATCTTCTTATCATGGCTACAACACCCAAGGTGGAGCATTGGAAGTGGGACAAGGAAGCACGCGAGCAGTGGTCTATTCCATTGTAATTATTTTGGTAGCCGACTTTTTATTGACCCAATTGCTGCTGCTGTGATTCAACTCAAAGACATACAGAAATCATTTGGCGATACGCAAGTTTTAAAAGGCATTTCTTGCACTTTCGAAACCGGTAAAGTCAATTTCATCATCGGTAAAAGCGGAGAAGGAAAAAGTGTGCTCACCAAGTGCATGGTGGGGTTGGTAGAAGTGGATAAAGGGAGTATCATATACGACGACCAAGACTTTACGAAAATGGACCGTTGGGATAGAAAAACTGTGCGAACCAATATCGGTATGTTGTTCCAAGGCGCTGCGCTTTTTGACTCCATGACCGTGGAGGAAAACATTCAGTTCCCCATGGTTATGTTTACCAAATTCACAAAAGGAGAAAGAGACAAACGAACGGAAGAGATTCTGGAGCAAGTGGGTTTACAGGGCAAGAACAAATTATTTCCCAGTGAACTCTCCGGTGGAATGAAAAAAAGAACAGGCTTGGCCCGTGCTATCGCTCTCAATCCCAAATATCTTTTTGTTGATGAACCCAACTCTGGTCTTGATCCGTTGACCAGTATCATGATCGATAAACTGGTTCGCCAATTGACTGATCAATACAAAATGACCACTGTGGTCATCAGTCATGATATGAACTCAGTTATCGAAATTGCGGATACCATTCACTTTATTTCTAAAGGAGAATTTGTTTGGAATGGAGATAGAAAGAGCATCTTAAAATCGCAGCATCCGTTACTGAATGATTTTGTATTTGCCTCTCAATTCATGAGAGAAATCAAGGACAAGTTCAAGTAATTACTTGAGCACACTCCAGCGCTCTGAGTCCAGTCGAACCATGATAAAGAGCAACAGTGTAAATGCCATCAAGGAAGATCCACCGTAGCTAAAAAACGGCAAAGGAATACCAATGATGGGCGCCAACCCGATCACCATCCCGATATTGATCAAAAAGTGCATGAAAAAGATAAATGCCACGCAATATCCGTATACCCTTGAAAATTCAGATCGTTGACGATCGGCAATGAGCATCAAGCGAATGATGAGATAAACATAAGTAGCCATTAATATCAAGCTTCCCAGGAATCCCCATTCTTCCGCTACTGCGCTAAAAATAAAATCGGTCCATTGCTCCGGTACATAGTTATTTTGGGTCATCGGGCCATCCAACCAACCCTTTCCAAAGAACCCGCCCATACCCACGGTAATTTTGGCCATCTCTGAATTGTAGTCTGCGTCCTTGCGTTCCACAGGAAGCGAAAGCATGACGTAAATCCGCTCTTTATGGTGTTTCTCCAAAATGTTATCTACGATATAAGAAACAGAGTAGCTAAAGGAGGCAGCGGCAATGGCGCCGACCGTGACCAAAACATACATCTTCCTACGATTTCGTGGAGGAATAAAATTTCGGGTATAAAGCAAAACCAACAACATCAAAACGGCGATGACGATAATCAATACCCAAACTCCACTTTGTTCTCCGTAAAACGGAATCATGGCAGTACTCGCCCCAGAGACAATGGACAATACGCCAAACAAGATGGCAGCAAATCCCACTATCAATACGTTACCGGATAAACCCTCACGGTACATCACAAATACAAAGGCCACAAAAGTCAACAGAGAACCAACATCGGGCTGCAATAATATCAATCCCGCTGGAATACCAATGATAACCGCAGAGAACACACGACTGCGGTAATTTTTCAATTGGCCGCCCCCAATGGATGCAATGTATTTGGCCAATACCAAACCGACACCAATTTTAGAAAACTCCGAGGGTTGAATACCAAAACTCCCGACACCAAACCATGCCTTGGCACCATTGACTTCTTTACCAATAACCAAAACCAATGCAAGCAGCAAGACAAAAAAACCATATATCACCCAAGCAAACTTGGCAAAGAAATCGCCCTCCACATACAAGGTAAATATGGCCAACACCACGGAAATGCCAATCCACATCATTTGCTTACCATATTCCTTGGCAAAATCAAAAGGCATCGGATGCTCACTATCATATGCCGCGCTGTAGATGGTCATCCATCCAAATACAATGAAGAAAATCCAAATGCCAATGATGGTCCAATCAATGGGTCCTACTACGCTGGTATTTCTATTTCTACTCATTTATTGATTCAAGAAATTCTGTTCCAAAATATGTTTCTCTCTCTCCACGTTTTTGATTTCGCCGCTGAGATATTGTTCAATCATCAAACTCGCGATGGGGGCCGCCCACGTTCCTCCAAATCCACAATTCTCGACATACACAGCTAAGGCTATTTTGGGGTTTTCCTTGGGTGCGAAACATACAAATACACTGTGGTCCTTTCTGGGTTCGTTTTGTACTGTTCCCGTTTTTCCACAAATCACAATATCCTGCAACTTAGCGCCGTTGGCCGTTCCTCCCGGTCCCACTACTTTCTCCATGGCCGAAATCACAACATCAAAGTAATCCGAACGAACGCCAACATCGTGCTTTTCTAAAAACTCAGGACGGGGCTTTCCTCCGATACCCACACTTTTTACGGTATGCGGCGAATAATAATATCCACGATTGGCTACAATGCACGCCAAATTGCACATCTGAATGGGAGTTACCAGCATCTCTCCTTCCCCAATACTGATGGAGTAAATGGTGCTGAAATTCCAAGATTCTTTTCCGTAGGCACGGTCGTAATATTCAGGACTGGGTACCAATCCCTTTTTGACACCGGGAATATCTGTCATCAAGTTGGTCCCAAATCCAAACTTCATCATCTGCTCTCGCCACAATCCCAATCCCACATGCGCATCTTTGTTTCGACTTCCTTTCACGCGTCCACCTTCGACCACGCGCTGCAACACACCGCGGAAATAAGGATTACAAGAATGCACAATGGCCATTTCCAAATCGTCCATGCTGTGGCTTCCATGACAACCGATTAGTGCTCTGTTACAAGCTATGCGGGTTTCCTTGGTGATGGCTCCCATTTGCATGGCCGTCAGTGATTGTGCAATTTTAAAAATAGATCCTGGACGGTATTGGGCTTGCGTGGCTCGGTTAAACAAAGGCTTTTGCTTGTCCCTGCTCAGGGCCAAAAAGTTCTTGCCTCTGGCACGACCCAATAACAAGTTGGGATCAAATGTTGGTGAAGAAACCATGGCCAAAATTTCTCCCGTCTTGGGCTCAATGGCCACCACGCAACCTCGCTTGTTTTGCAGCAATTTTTCGCCGTATTTCTGTAATTCAGCATCAATAGAGGAAACCACATGTGTTCCTTCTATGGCCTTGACATCCAAAGTTCCATTGGCCACTTGGCGCTCTACACCCAAATTGTCTCTGAATACATATTTGATTCCGCGCTGCCCCCGCAATTCATTCTCATAGGCCTTCTCAATGCCACTCAATCCAATGTAATCTCCCTTTTTGTATTCAGGATATTTCTCCATCAGCGCCTTGGTTACCTCGCCCACATCGCCCAACAACAAAGCGCCTGCCTTTTCAGGATAAACTCGCAAGGTTCTGGCTTGGGCATAAAACCCCTTGAATTGGTACAACTCTCCCGCGATGGGTGCATACTCTTCCGGCTTCATCTGCTTGATGACCGGAGAAGGCTTGTACTTGACATTGGGGTAAGTAACGGCCTTTTTTAATATGGCTTTAAGTTCCTCCTTGGTCAAATTTACAATATCACAAAAACGTGTTGTATCGAATGGCAAAACGTCCTTGGGCAATACCATCAAATCGTAAACCGTTTGCGAGGTCACCAATACTTTTAAATTTCGATCATAAATAACCCCTCGACTGGGATAAACAACCACCTCCTTTTCTGTAAGGGCTGTCCCGCGATCAGACCAGTATGAACTGACCACTTGTAAAGAGAAGATGCGTATCAAATAAATGGACGCAACAATCAGTACAATAACAATCAGGGTATAACGACGTCCGTCCATTTTTATCCTCTACCTTTTTGAACAGAAATCAAATATTGGCCAATCACCATCAAAACCACGGTGGCCATTGCACTGAATAAGATGTGACCGAATTGATAAAAAAACGGGGTAAACCGCAAGGTCTCAGCAAAGAACAAAATAAAATGATGACAGAACGTAAGGATTCCGGCATAGGTGAGGTACCAGCGCAAACCTTGTTTTTGAATGGTGGGTTCTTGGTTCACCTCATATCCCTCACGCGGTGATAAAATGCGCTGAACCGTCGG
>Ga0194116_10007686_pt1 | contig 11071 bp, 10 predicted proteins | sample TA2MahsurfametaG_4_FD_148617 | JGI IMG/M metagenome (GOLD analysis project Ga0194116, IMG submission 148617) | Freshwater microbial communities from Lake Tanganyika, Tanzania - TA2015008 Mahale S9 surface | ecosystem: Environmental > Aquatic > Freshwater > Lake | place: Tanzania: Lake... | reverse complement strand
TTTCATCTCGAATCTTTTTCTTTACGGGTGATTGTAGGTATGCTGAAAATTCACAACTGGAACCAAATTCTCTTACGAGGCTCACACTCGTTTATATCTACATCTAATGGGGAGTTGCTTGTATCCTCAGGTGTTAAGCCCCTATTTAGCTAAAAATACCTCTACCCTCTAGGTGTAATTAGGTAGGATTCCCAGAAGGGCGTTAGTGCCGGATCCTTCTGAGGGCTTGTACTGAGAGATATGAGTCTGATGAGAGAGTCACCCCAAAGTGTCAATAATTCACACCCTAAATTACTCGATGGCCAACGCCTCAAGCATTTCATTTATTGCTAATCGATGTTCCTTCTTGAATCCTCGACTACAATATTGGCAATAGATCTGCCATTGCCACCACGGTGTTGAGGAATATCCTATTTTATATTTTGAAACAAAGATTTTAGCGGGCAAGATATGACATCTCATACATCTCTTGGGCAGGTGAAGCTTTTTTACCACCTGGCTCTCAGCTCGAAACCCTCTCTTGTAGATAAATCCTATTCCAAACAGATCTACATCAATTAAGAAACATCCCGGGTTTAGGGTTAACTCAAATTTTGCATCATCAAAACCTCTATATGCATAGAAACCACACTCACAATCAACGACGGGAGGGACGTGAGATGGATCTAAATCGCAAGTGGCCACATCATCTGCACGATATGAGTCCCCGGTTAGGCCGGTAAGAGTCGGAGGGCGATTCGTGATGAGGACTAATTTATGTCCAAACATCACCTCCTGAGGAAGTAAAAAAGGATCTGAGGTAAAGAGCCTTTCCTTCTCTGAGCCTTTCTTCTTAAACTCTCTATCGGCAGCTCCCCCCAAAAAAATAAAACCAATAATGAAGAGAAGTGGCACTAAACCAACAAAAAGATAGAGCCCAGTGAGTAAGGCGCTCTGAGGAACTAGTGAATCTTTTTGCTCAGTAAATGCACCGAGAAAGTAGGCAAGGGCCAGCACAGCAAGAGCCAAAATGGGGTAAAGGCGAATAGTTCTGATTAGCCGGCGTTTGACTCTGGCAAGATTCACATCGGCAGTTAACACCTACTTAGCCAATTTCGCTTCTCTATCTCCGCTCTAGAAAATTGATCTTGCTCCAAGCCAATAGGTTGGTAGACTTCTCGTGTCGAACTTGAGAAGGAGGAAAGTGGTCATGGCTGAAATTGGAGAACCGGATCGCGTGGTTCGCCGCGAAAGAGAGCTCGAACCTGCTATTCACCCCACCACACCAGTGGTAACTCCTGAGCTCGAACCTGCTGGCAAATAGATATTTTTCCTCAGAGATAGAGAAGCAGGGTAAAAATTTCAATCATTATTCATTCAATGTATTGACTTCGGATTCTCCCATGTTTTAGAGATATTTCTTTTGGAGTCGTTCATATAGCGCTACGCTGCTTATAAGCAACGCCAGGTCTGGCTTTTGTTTGGTATACCTCTTATAAACATTTACCGACTTATTGCCACACCCAAGCTTGCTAGATCTGTGAACCCGCCTTGATCAAGATTAAAGATTACCTGAAATCCCGCTTCAGCCATTTGGTCTGCCGCCAATGTTGACCTTATACCGCTTCGGCAATACAAAGCATACTTCTCTTTCTTATCTAACTTTGCAATCTGCTCGGTAAAGTGATGAGACTCAACATTGATATTGATCGAACTTGCAAGATGGCCTTCGGCATATTCTTGGGCAGACCTGACATCTATCACCACCACACATTGGTCTGCGATTACTGCTTTGAAACTTTGGGCATCCATATTATTGATGATAGCAGGTGTAGCCTCGCAGAAATCTGGGTTCTAGAGTGCTTAAAATTGTGGTGGCGTTGCGCCGAAGAGAGGTTTGGTGCTTCGTTGCTGAGAATCACTGGGGTGACTGACCATATGCGCTGTTGCAGTTCGAATTTCGAAGTCACATAACCTTCCTCAGATATACGGATTGAGCGTCGAGTCTGCTGACTTCTGCCAAGAATGTCAGTGGCTTAGTGGAGTTCTAGATGACCATAGGTCCTAGAACTCCACAAACTTCGGATCAAAGGGTTGGGGGTTTAAGTCCCTCGGGGCGCGCATACTGAGTCTTGATTCGATACTCGCTACTTTCCAGAGTAGATGTCATCACCAGGTTTTATCGCTGGCCCATTGATGACCAAGTATTTACCGGTTCCTTGGAGGCTGTACCAATCGCCGCGCTCTATGACTACAAGCTCTCCTTTCGAAGCATCAAGTTTTGATTGCGGTGAGTCGTTTTCAGAAGCCCTGATTGTGAATTGCAGGTTGCCTTCCAGGATTACATAGAGTCGTGAGGAATTGAGTGTGCGTAGCTCGCGATGGCGGCCATCAATCTCAACCATGGTGACACTTAAGTCTGGGCCATCGGGGTCATGAGATAGAAGGCGAAGAAAGCGAAGTGAATTTTCTTCTTCTGTCACCCAACTAGATTCTGAAACGAGGAGTTTCCTTGATACCATACGGCAAATGTAGTCTGACGATGCGCCTGCAGCTACACTAAACGCGACAAACTCTGCTTCATCGACAACCTCTACGAGCGCAACTTCGAAGAAGAAAACACAAACCACTTGTGTGAAAGGTGAAATGAAGAAAGTGGTAACTTCAAAGACTTGTCCAAAGGGATTTAAGAAAGCCTAGCTAAGCCTTCTTGATCTTGAATCCTGCTGGGCACTTCGGTTGAACGGCAGTTACTTTTTTAGAGGTTTTACCTTTCATACAAGTAATAGTTATTTTCTTCGCAGGATTCTGGCCGGCAACTGGTGTGGGTTGTCCAACGGGCTGGCCATTTGCCATAACCATGACATATCCCGCTGCGCAGATGGGTTTGATGCCCTTAACTTCTACCCTTTCATTGCCTTTCTGACAGACGATTACATTCTCGACTTGTTGATTAGGTTGGTTTCCTCCTGCTGGCTGGCAAGGTTTCGCGGGCGAGGGTGATTGCCCCGCTTCACATGGTGGAAGTCCCTGACCTGGTTGGTTTGGTTGCGCAGGTTGATTGGGCTGTGCAGGCTGTTTTGGTTGCGAACCAGTTCCTGCAGATGATGAACTCGATTTAGTCCAGCCTTCCAGCTTGACCTTCAAGGTTGGTGCTGAATAGGTGAAATTATCTGATGCTAGATGAACCCAACCATTCTTTGTTCCGAGTGAGACCGAAGCAACACTACTTTTACCAGCATCGTCATAGGTGATTTCCATTGATGCGTAGGATGGCAACGTCTTCAGTCCATACACGCACTTGATCAGATCTTCTCTCATAGCAAAGGCGTATCGTCCAACATTTGCTGTCTTGCCATCCTCTTTGTAGTGAGGAGCGGCCACTCGATAGAGGAGTGCTCCTTCAGACTCACTCCACTGTGGTGATCCCGGTTCATAGACCGCTGCATTAGAAGTGACAACACCCTGAACTCCCTCGATGGCAGAACAGCCTGATGCGAAGTTTTGTGAGCCACCAGAAGTTGTGTTGAGCCGCCAGGTGAGCGAAGTCGTTAGCGCCTTGTCGTCCATATATTTCTCTAGCTTCTTGTAACTGCTGTAGGCCATTTGATCATCGGGGTCTACACCCGCGACGTCCATATTCTTTTGACCTGAACCAGCGGTCTGATCCCGCTTTGATTCACGGAGATATTCCTTAACGTCCGAGTTCTGCGGAAGCCACTTTCCTGCCACAATCTCTTCTAGTGGGTTAGCTTCAACAACCAAATTGAAGTAGTTGTCGTCATAGACCTCGGTGTAGGCAATCGGCTTGTCAAGGCGTCCATTTAGCCAGCCAGAGATGATCTTGGGTAGTCGGACTTTGAGTGAAAATCTCAATCCGCTCTTGAAGGCGATACGCTGATAACAGAACTTGTCCTCAACGGCGATACATCCAGACTCGCCGCTACCCTCTACAAAGCTATCGCCGTCAGTCGTCTTTACCGGATAGATAGAGAGCCTAAGTGATTTTTCACTGGGATCCCATGTAGAAGTTCCGGTTGGTCTATTGAAGAGCGCTGAGACCAACCCAAGAACTATGTAGTCCTGTGACTCTGCGCCATCGGTAACGCGATAAATCCATGGACCATCTGCTCCGGGGTAACCGGTATTTGTCTTCGCATTAAAAGTCGAGTCCCATCCGGGGCTCTTCTTCGCATAGACACGCTTGAGTGGCGTTGCCTTTATCGATGTTCCATCTCCTTTCACTATCGAGAGCGAGACAACACATGCGGCCTTTTCACGGGCAGAGCAATCTCCTGTCACTGCATCCCATTTGATCTGCTGGAAACTTGAATCAGCTAGACCATCAACGCACGCCTTTTCAGCGGGGGTGGTGCATACCAATCGACCACCCGTTTGATTTCCTCCAGTTCCCTGTTTTTCAAGTGACACGAAGGAAAGAAAGTTAGTTTGATTTTGATCCCAATAAACCATCGCATTGTCGCTTGAAGTTGGCTCACTCAATCTCAAAATTGTTCTAGCATCTTTGATGACCGAGGGATCTTTGGTGTATGCGGCTGTGTTACTTGAAGACGAACCCGCGGGTTGTCCCTGTGGTTGAGATTGGCCAGGTTGACCAGGAGTAGGTGCCGAGCAAGGCTTTTCCGTTGTTGAAACTTGACCAGGTGCACAGACTGGTGGGTTGGTATTGGCGGAGGAGATCGCCGGTATCGAAAAAATTAAAGTCGATACAGAAACAAGGATAAGCAAACGCCTCATCACGACCTCCTATTTCCCTACCTTAGCGAAGTCATCGGAATGAGGAAAGTACCCGTAAAGATGGAGTTCAACGGACGACCCTCGATAAAGGCGCTGGGGTGAGGGCAGCCAGGTGAGCTAGAACCATCATTGCGCCTATTCCTATGAGCGCGTCTCCTTCCGCAACGAGAAGCTCGTTCTTCATTAAAAAGAGTATGAGGGCATTGATAAGAAAAAATATTGCTGGAATGGCCTTCCTGAAATCCAAGGATTTCATCTTTGAATCAGTCTCGATATTGATTGCCTCGATATCTATCTTGATTCCATCTTCTACTTTAGACGACAGTTTGAAGAGTTCAGACTCCAAGTCCCGCTCGAGAAGCGTCTTCACCTTTTCGGAAAGCCTCCGATGTAGTTCATCAAGCCTTGATTGAGATGAGATTAGCCTGTGAGTGAACTCACTGATAAGAATTGAAAGCGCGACGAATAGAACTGTCACTAGCGCTGATTTGAGACTGAACGTTGCCATATAGATAACTGGAATCAGCACCATGAGAAGTGAAGCGAGAAGTGGTTTTTTCATACGCTAACCTGCGGAATCAGTGTTGGCGCTAGAGCGTCGAGATCGAGTTGCTTCTTGGCAAGTGTCGAGTCCACATCCTTTTCACTTAATAAAATGACAACTTTTCCCGCAGAGGCGAGGTTTCGCATCTGCTGGATAAGGAGTTCTTCTGTTGCCTCATCTGAGTCATGACAAGAGATATCAAGGATGACAACGGCAGAGTCTTTAAGAAGGGTGCGGGCAAGTGCCACTCGCCTACGCAGTGAGAGAGAGAAGAGGGAGTTGTCATCATCCACTTTTGTTGAGAGACCCTCTGGCAGAAGACCTGAATAGAGTCCTACCTCTTGCATCAGAGTGGTTAGTCGTTCGCGGGTTGCTCGAGGTTTGATCGATTTCAGGTTTGCTTCAATGGTGAGCGAGGCAAACCGCGGTGTACTCGAAATCAAGCTAACTTCATTCTGCCATTGATGGCGGTGCAGTTGATCGACTCGATAGGTTTCTCGATTGGTATCCACGAAAACTCGTCCGATTTCAAGCGACCAAGGATCGAGCAAAGTTTCGATAAAAGTCGTCCTCAGTGCCTGAGATCGAGCGATAACCGCTGTAATCCGTCCTGCCGAGGCTAGGCCCCATCGAAACGCCAACTCCGAGTCGCTACCTTGAGGCTGACAATCAGTCCAACGTATCTCTTTGACCCTGCCGATCTTGCTACTCCTGCTTTCTTCTCCATCATCCGCATCTTCAATGCGCGAATCACCTTCACTATGTGAAGGAGTTTTTATAGAACCATCGAAGAACTTATCTAGATCAAGCGACTCTTTCGAGAGTGCAAGCCAACGCAGAATTTGAATGAGAAAGAGGATTACCAGAGAGAAAACAAATGGCATCAAGTTGGTATCTGCAACATTCAAGAAGCGAGCGCCAGAGATGCTTAATACCAAGAAAGGGGTCAGAACGAGAATGGAAAGTCTTGAAGAGAGATCCTTTGAGAAATAGGACTCAAGCCTTGGGATCTGAATGATTGATTGAGCCAACTCCTCAATCTCATCTTTCCCAGCGAAGTCGTATCGAAGCGCTAGAGCTTGTGAAGTCAGCTTCTGCCTGGCTTGCGCAGTTGCGAGGTTGACTTGAGTTGAGAATTTTCGAGAGATGACGATCTCGCAGGGGATGAGAAGTGAGCCAATAAGGACGAGGAAGAGATTCTCGGTGAGCAATCCGAAGAAAACGGTGGCGGTAAAGGCTCCTACAAGGAGATGGCGGAGAATCAGAAACTTAAGCAATACTCTTGCTTTGGCAGGAACTCTAAAGAAGATACGCGCCCGCGAAGCCATGTTGTGAGTATAGATGTCGAGAGTTCTGCGCTAGATGAGCGGCGGGCGCCCATAACGAGATAACAACCAGTGTGTTTTCCAGCGCATCTTTCCTCGACCCTTCGCGCTCGAGACGATTCCAGAGGCAAAACCGCGAAGCCACGAGGCCAAACTCTTAAATCCTCGGATTCGCGTCATTGTGATGAGTAGCCAGACCAAGGGATAGAGAAAAGAGAATGGAAAGCGAAGATGACGTTTAGCAAGCCATACTCGGTTTCTGGCATTAAGAAAGTAGAAGTAGCTATGCCGCGTTGGGTTGATGACGGGGTGTTGCACGGTCATATCCGCTGCATACCAAGGCAGATAACCAGAATCGAGCGTGCGCCAGAGTAAATCGATTCCTTCATGTCCATAGAAGAAGTCATCTGGCCAACCACCAACTTCGTCAAATACTTTTCTTCGAATTACAGTTGATCCCTCCCAGAGTGAGGTAGCAACCGAACTGGCTAGAGGATTTCCGACGCGAAGCCTTGGCACCCAGCGCTTTGGGGTTGCTTCACCTTCAACATTAGAAATAACTCTAGGTTGTATCAGGCCGACCTCCCTTCGCCCCGCTAAGAGATTCTTCATCTTCGCCAACATCCTCGAATCATGTAATTTCACATCATCATCAAGAAAGAGAAGATTCTCTCCATTCACTTCCCGTGCCCCAGCGTTTCTCCCAGCAGGAATCCCAAGATTCTCGTTCAAATACAAAGTTTTGAGATGAGGGAATGAGGGTTGCGGATCCCAACCATTTCCAACGACGATTACGTCGATTGTTACACCTTCTTGCGAAAGAAGAGAAGTAACCGCAGATTCCAATTCTTCTTTTCGACGTCCCATAGTGAGGACGACGCAACCGAAATCGATGCTTTGCTCAGTCAATCAAGAACTCTTCTTTAGGCGATTTGATGACAAGATGGAGACGATATGTCCAAGAGTGACAATCGGACTTGCGACAACCAAGAATAGAAGTGCTTCCTCTAGCCGCCCCAATAGATAGGCGAATGAGAAAATGAGTGTCATTTCAACTGAGTGATAGGCACGGTGAATAGGAACAATATTCGCAAGAGATCTCAACCTTGAAACGAGCGAACGTTTGATTACCGCCTTCTTATCTGCCAGTCGCTCAAGACCAGAGAATGCCCTCGCCACATGAACGGCGTCATTGAGTCCTTTATTGATCACAATCAAGGTTGCAAGGAGCGCCCCGAGAAATGGCAGGTAATAGTCATCGCCATCTCCCATGAGTCGAAGTCCAATAGCAATAGGTATCAACGCTTCCGCAAAGTAATGGCCAACCTTGTCGAGAAAAATTCCTGCAGGCGAAAATTTCTCGCGCCATCTTGCTATCTCACCATCTACACAATCGAAGAGCATCTGTAGTTGGGATAGGAAGAGAGCAAGAAGTACGCCAACGGCCCCAGGTAGTGAGAAGGCAAGTGAGATCGAGATTCCAGTCAAGATCATGAGATAGGTAACGCCATTGGGCGTGATTCCAGTTGGAAGGAGTAGTCGTGTGAGGTAAGGCGAGATTCGACGAAGATAAAGGTCAGCCGTCCAGTGTTCTGAGTTGACTCGTCCAGTCACCGACTCGGGCTGAGTCTTTGCGCGGAGCTCACTGATAGATGGAGACACGAAGAGATTCTAGAGGCGAACTTTCGCTTTGCTCCGCTTCAACTGTTGGAACCACTGAACCGAGGCTATAACCATAAAGAGCGAGATGAAGTAGATCGCGAAAAAGAGGAGAGGGAGATCCAAGAGGAGCGCGAGAGTCAGCGCGGTGATTCGACCCTCTACCTTGAAGCCTAACCAAGTGAGCCAGGTTGGAAAGCTTTGTGATTGAAGCGATCGATAGAGCGCGTCGTAGTGGTGATAGACGATTGCGAAGAGCGTGAAGAAAAGGATGCCACCGACTAAATCTGGATCAATGAGATAGGCGAGAGAAGTTACAACTACCAACTCGATCTTTCGAAGAAGTGACGGAACCATCCACTCATAACGCCCGCCGAATCGTTTCGAGAAGAGCAAGAGATCTTGCTGCATCAGCACTACTAGACCATGAGTAGTTGGCGATTTCCACGTTAGCGTTCGTCTGATTCGCGTGAGCCAGGCATAGGAGATGGAGACCAAGCCGAGGAAGAGCATCCCCGGGAAAACGAGTGCACCACCACCGATTGCGGCGAGGACTGAGATTGCAAGCCATCGTTCACCTATTGGGAAATTCAAGATCTTCTTTACCCAGTACTTGAAATCACTCTCTCCGCGCCATTCTGGGGACGAATATCCATCATCGCGTAGCGAGATATCGCGAGCGATGAGCCTGCCTTCACGCTCTTGTGAGATTGCAGCGAATGTGTAGTCACTTAAATGTCTGATCGTTTGCAATGTCATCAACGCGATTGCAAATATCCACCATTTCTCTCCAGCGCTATAAGCCAGTGAGGCATAGACCAGGTACTCCTTGACTCGGTCAGTGCTTGCGTCGAGCCATCGTCCAAAGTCAGAGAACTTTCGGGTGTAACGAGCAACCTCACCATCAGAACAATCGATGATGAGACTGAGTTGGAAGAAGATTGCACCGGCAAGGTACTGTGATTGAGAGAAGAGGTAAGCGGCATAGAAACCAACCAACAATGAGATAAAGGTGATGAGATTTGGCGATATCCCAAACTTGACCGAGAAGGCGGTTAACGGTTTCGAAAGTCGTCGCAGGACTAAGACTGAGAAGAAGCCATCGTTGGAACGATTGGCAAGATTCAACTTTAGGCGTCTCGCTTTACTCGTGGTGAGCCTTTCAACTCTTCCGTTACGACCACGCGCAGGGTTTTGCCACTCTGCTTTATCGATTGAGAGAGGTGAAATCGCAATAGCGCTACGTACAAGAGCAAGGACAACGAGATTTGCAACCGGGATAGCCTCAAACTGTGTTGATTTAGCCTGGTTGAGCGCCTGGATTATTCGATCTCTATCGCCTTGACTCAATCGAACGATCCCAAGGAATACTCGATTAGCTGCAGGGCAATCATGGATAGAGGTCGCGATGCTTCGCACCAGCTTGTTTCTTACATAGATATCGGCTTCACTTCCAGTCTTTGAACTTGCAACCAATAAAGCACTCTGGCTATGAGGGAAATCCTCGATCTCATCGAGATATGGTTGATGTAGCTCGAGACCTTCTTCACGAAGAATCAGATCTGAATCAGCCAAAGAAAATTTTTCAATAACTTGAGAGAGCGTCGTCTCGGGTCCTAATGTCATGACCTCGAGTTTTGAATTCACGTCCGATACTATAGACGAGTGAATTACCAGATTACGATTCTCGCTGCAGGTATGGGAACGCGTCTTGGTCGTCCATTTCCAAAACCACTCACCCCGTTGGTCGATGGACGAACAATCATGCAACAACAGATTGAGAATGTGGAGCGAGTCTTTGGTGACAAGGCCCGAATCTCCATAGTGGTTGGTTTCAAGATGGAGATGATCATGGAGACATTTCCGCGTTGCATCTACATCTACAACGAAGAGTATGACCAGACAAACACTTCAAAGAGTCTGCTGCGAGCTCTCGCCTCAAGTTTTGATGGAGGAGTTCTTTGGCTCAATGGTGATGTCGTCTTTGATGCAAATCTCTTAGTGAGATTGAAGCCCTTCGTGGATCGCGATCAATCTTTCGTATCGGTCAACACTGCTGCCGTGGGCGAAGAAGAAGTCAAATACACCGTTGACGCAACCGGCCATATCAAAGAGCTTTCTAAGACGGTCAAGGGTGCGCTAGGTGAAGCAGTCGGAATCAACTTCATATCAGGAGGCGATAAAGCCAAGCTCCTGGGTGAATTGAGAGCGTGTGCGGAGTCTGATTATTTTGAGCGAGGGATCGAGACCGCGATTGAGAGACATGGCGTGAAGATCACCCCGGTAGATATCTCAGACCTCTTTGCAGTCGAAGTGGACTTTCAAGAGGACCTCGACCGCGCAAATCGGGGACTCGCGAAATAGTCACGATTTTTCATTGAGTGCCTTCCAGGCCTCTCTTGCTAGGGTGAGCCTTCATAGGTTCTAGATTGAACCGATTTGAGAGCGCGGAGGTATCCCTTGAGCAGTGATGATGAATCAACAAACGATGACATCATCACCGAGGAGATGCTGTGGGAGCGGATTCCTGAAGTTCAAGGCGCGGAACGTGCTGAGACTTTTTATGAATTGAGTGCACGGATCTATGCGCGAGGCCAGTACGACGAGGCGCTAGCCCTCGCTGAGACTGCGCGAGATATCTACTCTGAACTTGGCGCTGGGGCACCGCTCGAAGGTCTAGCACAGGCCTACTCTGCGATTGGTTACAACCTCAATCAACTCCACAGAATCGAAGAAGCATCGAATGCGATGACAAAAGCTGTCGAACTTCTTCGTGAACATAAATCTCCAATGGCTCTCGAACTCG
>Ga0194116_10007682_pt1 | contig 11074 bp, 4 predicted proteins | sample TA2MahsurfametaG_4_FD_148617 | JGI IMG/M metagenome (GOLD analysis project Ga0194116, IMG submission 148617) | Freshwater microbial communities from Lake Tanganyika, Tanzania - TA2015008 Mahale S9 surface | ecosystem: Environmental > Aquatic > Freshwater > Lake | place: Tanzania: Lake Tanganyika... | reverse complement strand
AGAATTAAATATAAATTAGATTATGAGTGTTTTAAATTTTGGATATTCGAGCTTTATTTTATAAATATTATATTTTATTTATAAATTTTTTTTTTCATTTAATAAAAAATTTATATTAAAATTATTTAATCAAAAAATAAACTAACTCTCTTACAATGGTGAAGCATAATAAAATACTTTATTCAATTATAAATATATTGACTTTTTGTATACTAATCTTTTTTGATAAAGGTAAAATTAATAAATTATTTTCAAAAACAATGTTAGTAACTGCTTTTGAACTAATTGATTTAACAAAACAATTATACGAAAAAGCTCAAGGAAAATTATATAATGATATAAGCTTTTGCTATTGGGTAAATTTAGATTTAGAAAATATAAAAGAAGAAATTTTACAAATTGACGAAATAAACTCAAAATTAAAAGCAATTGATTATGATTCTCATCCTATATCATATCTTAAACAAGGTGATATAGATTTACCTAACGAAATTTACGAAGATTGCATGGTGGACAGATACTGTGGACTATTAAGGGTATAATTTATAATTAAAAAGACAATTTTTGCTTTTTATTTAAAATGTAAAGATAACTAAAAAATTAATTTTATTACATAAATTTATCTACAGATAATTTTTTAATTTTTCAAATTAAAAAAGTGGGATAACAAAGTTCGAAATTTTGTATATAATCTCTTAACATACAATAAAACAGAAAACAATTTAACTACAAAAAAATTTAATTTGAATCTTCAGTTTGATATCAATAACAAGAAAAATTGGATCTATTTTTGTCAAGGTTTTTTCCTCAAAGATTATATAAAACTCAAAGACAGTACTTATAAAGGAACCCCTACAGAATTTACAATTCATAGTTCAAATCCTAAATTTTATCATATATTAAAGATAAAAATCAAAAATAATCTATTTGGTCCTCAATTAGATTTTTCGCAACTTAATTTAAATTTGAAAATAAAAAATACTAAATATTTTAAAAGGGCAAAAAACATTAAGATCTTTTTTAACTTTCATAACTATGAAGCTGTGAAACAATTAACTTTTAATTCGATCTTTAGAAGACAATTTACAGGAATAAAAGAAAATAATTTTTTAATATCTTCTTTTTATAATTTAATAAATACAAAGAAAATTTACTATAAATTTGATAATCCCGAGACATATTTATCTTTCGAAGAAATGGAAGAAATTAATTCTTATCCGGAGTATGATTCTAAATTAAATTTTGCATTTCCAGATCTTTTTAATTTTCTAGATTATAAATTAGTTGAACAGGATCCTACGGTCTCTTTTATTCAAGAAATCTATTTAGATTTAGATTTATCTAAATATAAAAAAGCTCTAGCGTCAAAATTCGTACAGTTTATCGAATTTCTTTCAAATGGAAATTTTACAACTTATTTAAAAAATAATTATGCTTGGGAAAATGACGAAATTATTCAGCTTTTAGATATTCTTAATCCCGAATTTATGACAGATGAGATATATAAAATCAATCAAATTTTTCTAATTAGTTCTATGTTAAAAATCTTTGGGAAAGTAATCTTTTCAAATACCTTAGATATTATACAAAATCCATCTTCATTTGATATTGCTAATAATCCTGAACCTAATTTATTTTTTGATTTTACGAACTCAGTAACACATAAATTCCCTATTTCATCTTTGAAAATTCCTTTAGATATGTTAAGCTCTTATAATTATATTATTTTTGAACTCATAGATTCAAAAAACAGTTTACTCTTTCGACATTTTGAACCAAACTTCCTAAATGATTTTGCAATAAAGAGACTCCAAACACCAAATGAAAGTTTAAAGGAACAAAAATTGAATATAATACAAAAACCAGATACCTATATATTTGATAAAACAAAAACTTTCATAAATTGCTTTTGGATAAACTTTAAAAATATATATTATCCATTTTCTGAAACATCCTCAAATACTAAAACAATTTCACAATTTACATATAGTTATTTACTAAATTCTAAGATGGTAACAAATAAAATCTCTATAGAAACATTATTTCAAGTCGAGAAGAAAGAAATAATAAACTTTCGTCATTATTCTGAAACTCCAATTGCTAATATATCTTTAAAATATGAATTTGATAAAGATTTTCAAGTATCAAATGAAAATGAATTAAATTTGAAGAATGATTTTTTCAAAAGAAATTGGAGTTATTATTGCTCTTTTATTAATCTAAATTCTTATTTTGAATCTTTTGTATTCTTGAACAACATGCAAATCTATAAGTTTCAAGCAAAAGGCCTTGATTTAAACGATATTCAAAAAAATATAAATCTTCAATATAGCATGACTAACCAAAAAGCCTTTTTAGCAGATTTCAGATTAAATCTAATTCCTTTGCTTTCATCTGATGATTTTCCTAATTTATATTTTACATACAAATATAAGGGATTTCCAAACACTTTAGATAGCTTATATTCTCTAAGTCTCATTCCGAATCCTCCAGAAAAAAATACTATTTTAAAATATAGTTTATTAAAAGATGTAGAATTTATCGAAGAAACTTTCTTAAATAATTATATTTATTTAGACTCTTCGATTGCCGATTTTACTCAAGTATTTTATGAAGGATTTCCAAAGTTTGATAAATTCGATGATCAATTTCTGAGGATTAGGATAAGATTTAATCCTGATTTAATATTTAAATTATTTTATAAAACAAAAGATGATTTTGAATTCCTTTATTCAATGTACAAAAATTTTAATTATTTAAAAGAAAACATAAACAACCCTTTTTCTAATAACAGTACTCTTTTTAAACAAGAAATAGAAAAAACTAATTCAAGTATTTTTAGTTACGAGAAAACTCTAGCTTTTACAATAAATGACAAGATTCTATTAATTTCCTTTCCAGATTTATTAAAAGAATTTTCTACATTTACCTTTGTAAATTATACAAATTCAATACCAGAAATTATTAAATTAAAAATAACTGATATAAAATTTGATATTTGCTTGTTTTCTCAAAACTATAATTACTTAAAGCCATATCCTCCATTCGAAAATGGTTTACTTGAAAAAAAATGGATAAATGTCTGGAATAAAAATGAGTTAATAAGTTCAACTCTTGCTTTCAAGAATGAATACGAATCTGATGAGATACCTTTTTTCAGAAAACAAACGTTTGATGATTTTAATTATTACACAAGCAAAATGTTTTTTACTTCTTTTTACATAGATAATCTTTTATTCAATTATACTTATATTTTAATCAAAAATCCAAAGAATTTTTGTCTGCAAAACAATATTCTTTATTCCTATAATGATGGACTTTTTAAAAATTTAGAATCAGCATCATATTTTGATACTCAATCATCTAAAGTGATTGATAATAACCTTTCTATAAAATTTTTTTTAAATGAGAATGATAATTTTAACAAATATAACATAACTCAAATAAGTACTGGAACTCATTCATCCTTTAGTAAATATTCTTTCAGATTAGATTTTGAGATGGATACATTTCTACAAGAGCAGGCAAATGAATTCTCTTTATTTAATTATTTATTTCAGTCAATCGAATCGAAAGATAAATATTTGTCTATCAATAATTATGAATTTTTGAATTTAGGGATGTTCAGTATTTGTAATAGAAATTCTGAATTTACTAAAACAATAATCAATAACGCTTTGTTTACAGGTTTAGAAAAAAAGGTTAATATTTACCAAGAAACAAATATAATTAATTTAAAAAATTCTTTTTGGAGTTTTGATATATCTAGTCAACCTTTAGTTGAAAAAATTGATAATAATAAGGTTTATTTTACCATTGAAAATAATTATGAAAATATATTAAATGTCTATTCCAAGATCAATTTTAGTAATAATCTTAACGAGTTGAAAATAGAGCATAAGAATGATGAAGAGTTTGTTAATATATTAAATAATATTTATATCAAGATAGAGCTATTTAAGAATTATAAGAATAAGAAATATGTTTATGCTTTACAATTTAGTTACTTAAACAAAACATTGATTGAAAAGCTTAATTATAATGAATATTTTTTTATTGACATAAAAGTCATTAACCCAGAAGAAGGTTGGAGATGGTATAAAGGAGATTTAAATTCATACAAAGAAACTTTAAATGATTATGAATATAGAGTTTACTCTGAAAATCCCAAAATCAATATAAAAATATATTTAGAAAGGTTTACATTTAAAACTTATTCATATTTTAATTCAGAAAAAGAGACTCTGACTTATTATTATAGCTTAGAACATATATTTAATCCAATATGGATATCCATCAATAAATTTAAATCACTTATAAATAATTTTCTACAGATAGAAGGGGAAAATAGCCAAAAATATATTCCTCCTTATTTTCAATTTTCAGGATACAAAGTTAAAAAATACTCAAATAAATTAGTCTCAATCACTTTAAAAAATACAAAATTCTACAGTTTTTATGATATCAAAATGAATATAATATCTGCAATCTCAGGAATGATATATTCCGGAATTCAAAGAATTACAGAGTCCCAAAATATACCATTTATTAATCTCAAATTTTCTGTGACACAATTACAAAAATGCGAAATTAATAAATTATTTCTTTTCTACAAAACGAATATTTTGTACTCCGAGCAACCAGATTTGAAAACAATAAAACTAACATTCTTTGATAAATTTAACATTTTTTTTATAAATCCTATTTGTTTTCCTTTAATAAAGTCTCTTGTATTTACAAACTTCAATATTATCAATTACTCTTTTGATCTTATAAGAATGTATAACATTTTAAATGATGTAATATCAATTAATACTATTTTAACAGTTAAAATGGTAAATATTCAGTACGATTTAATATTCGAGGTAAACATAAAATTTTTTAAATATATTAATTTTTTAGATAAGCAAGGAAAAAGTGAGTTTAAAAAGTCCGTACATTTTTGCAGATTTAAATTTATTTAAAAATGATAATAAATTAAATTACTTTATTTTCAATAAAAATCAAGATCTCGAACTAAAATTTGATTTTGAAATTTCAAAAATGTATTTTAATCGCATAGATGAGTATGAAATATTCGATTTGAAAATTTTTAAATACGTAAATATTTGGGCATCAATTGGATATAATGACTATGAGAAGATTTTTTTAAAAAATGCTGTAACTGATCCGAAAGAAAATCCGCAAATTTATACAAATTCATTATATAAAAACAATATTTATCTTGATGATTTTCCTTTATGTATTTATAACCTTGAGAGAGGATTGAAAATTATTCAAAACCCTGAAAAAAAATTGACAGCATTTAATCAACTTGATCTCTCGTTATTTCAAAAAATTTATAGATATACAAAAATTATAAAAAGTATTAGATGTTCAACAAAATTATTTGTTCAATCAAATACATTTAATATATTCAATAATACTAACAGCATTACTTCAATAGATTTTTTAGGAATATTGACTGATGAAAATAAAAACTTCTTTAAAAACAAAAATTTTGGAAATTATAAACATCAAATTTTTATTAATAATTTCTTCAATAAAACAAAAAATTTTTTTTATCTTGAACCTAAATACAATTTTTCTATTTCCGAAAGTTTAATTTTTTCTTTTAAAATAATAGAAGATAATTTCGATTTGTTAAATATTATTAACAGAAATTTTAATGATGAATATGATCTTGACTTTATTTATTCTTATGTTGTGTGTAAGTTTTGTTTTGGAGAAAATTTAAGTTGGAATTTTTATTCTAATGTTCTAGAATTCAATCTTTCTTATCTGATAGAAAATAAAATTCAAGAATCAAATGAAACCATTTATCAAAATGATTCTCAAAAATTTCCTATAGATAATAATTCTTCTAATCAAAGTAGTGATGTAATATCAAATCAAAATGATAACATTATAAATTCTACTGAATCAAATAATAATTTTATTCATAATCCAAATTCCAGTTTTTCAATTATTAATTCAACTCAACCAAAAGATAATAATATCATTTCAGATCCAAATAGGGATACTTCTGAAACGAATACTAATCAAACCAAGAATAATGAAGGTATTAATGGGGGAGAAAAACAGATTACAACATTGGATATTTATTTAGATATTAATAATAATAGTATCAAAAATCAAACTTCCCAAAATCAAAATATTACAATTTTTAATACAACAAACTTAAATGATACGAATGCCAATTCAGGCCCACAAAATTATCAAAATATATCATTTATTAATTCAACAAATATAAATAATAATAATACTTTTCCACTAGATTCGAATCAATATAATTCAAACAATATAAAAGATAATTTGACAAATTACACAAATACAATATCAAAAGAAGATATGTTAAATAATCAAACAGACAAAAACAAAACGAACAATATAATAAATACAGACGATGTTGGAATTTTATTCAACAATCTAAGTATGATTCAAAAAATAAGCAATGGTACTGCAAATACAATAACCTTTTCTATAAAAAATTATACCTCTTTACTAGATTCTGATACAAGGTTAGAAATTTTAAAATCGACAGGAAATAAACTAGAAGATTTAAAGAACAATCAAAACACATCAAAAGCGGATCTAGTAAAAGAAACAATTAATGTAAATTTAATCTTAAAAGAAACGAGGTGTAATAATAACATTTCAGAAAATAATAGTACTTGCAAAAGTATAAAGGAAAATACGCAAGAAAAAGTTTTAAAGATACTTAACGAAACATTCAACTGTCAAAATTTTGAGGAAATTTTAAAACAAAATTATATTATTAAAAATGAACATTTGCTAAAAAAAGAAAATTTCTTTCATTCATTATATTCCATTTATAGTTCTTCTATAAATTTCGATAGCTTTTCAGAATCAAACATAAATATTATTAATGATATAAATCAGTGTCTAGTCAGATACGGACCTGAGATTATAAAAAAAATAAAAAGCAATACAATTCATAATTATACTGTTGAGAATACATCTGATATTTTTTCATTCGAAAACAATTTCATGAAAATTCTTTCAACAACATTTTCCAATATGATAAACATTGCAATGAATAACAATTATTTAGAAATCAGTAAAAAAAATTACAATCAAAGCCTAGTGAACTCACTTGTGATTAATCAAGTGAATAAAGATATAAAAAGAACAATTGAAGAAAATGCGATTATGTTTATGAAGATGGATAATGAAGAATCTGTTTATAATAGCAAAACCTTAAAAAAAAGCAACCAAAATTTCTCATCGGATATAAAATTTGAATATAATCAAACAAAAAAGCTTGTAACAGAAAACTTAATATTTTACTCGAAATCCGGTAATTAATTATTTAATTAAAATAAATTTACTTTAAATACATTTATGACATTCACCTGGGAGAATAATTATAAAAAACTAAAAATACGATAAATTTATTTAATTATTTAAATTTTACTTAAATATAGCTTCATCATTAATATCAAATCTCACTATACCTCAAGCAAAATCAGTAAACCGATTTCGAAATAATCTCTTGATGAATAATCAAATTATTAAAACATTTCATAATTCATATGATCAATATGAGTCTCTCTCATTTGATGAATATGGATTGAATTTAAAAATATTTTTTCCAATAAGTTATTTGAAGAAAGAATACAATAAGGATTTTGCAAGATATGGAATCATTTTCTACAATAATTACCCTTTGCTTAGCCCTAATAGCACAAACTTCTTTAAAAATATTTTTTCTATTAAATTGTTTGATAATAATTTAACAGAAATTGAAGTAAAAAACTTAAAAGTTCCGATTGAGATTTTTATAAAGAAAAACGAAAAAATCAATAATTTAGAAAAATGCGTTTTTTATGATGATAATTCTTCCAATTGGAATATCACTGGCTGCCAAAGCGAAAATTTGGGAGATTACGTACTCTGCAAATGTAATCATTTAACGGATTTTTCTTTAGCAAAATACAATCCCATAGCAATAGCTAAAGACATAACAAATCTAATTTTTAATGCTTTAATAATAAATAAAATTTCTGTGTTCCAAAAGATTGATTTCGAAAATGCACATATGATTTATTTTTTTATTTGTATATTTATTATTTATTTAATTGCTTTGATTTCTGCTGTGAAAAAAGATCGAAGAGATGAAAATGATTTATATTTGTATGAAATAGAAAGCGATCCCAAAGCATGTTCAAATGAAGAGATTTTGAAATCTATAAAAGATATGAAAACAATGCTTGATGAAGATGAGAATCTTAGAAAAGCAAATGCTTTAAAATTTCTGCAATTTAAAATTGAAAGTAGTCTTACAGTTAAACAGGAAATTTATATTAATGAAGAATGTAAAGAAAATGAAACACAGATAGATGTAAAAAAAAAATCTTCAATTGAAGTAAAAGAAAATGATAGAATTGATAATCAAATCTCTTTTAACAATGACAACAACTCTAATTCTTTAAATAAAAAAACAACTTTAAAAAGCTTTTTATCAAAAAACGAAATAGAGAGAAATAGCAAGGTGTCTTTGATAAAGGGTAAAAGTGGATTCTTTAGTAATTTTTTAAACAATGTAATCAATAATAAAAAAAGCATGTTTTCTGAAGAGATTAACGATGTTAATAAATTATATGAATCAGATAATACACAAATGGTAAAAGATAATTCAAAACTTCCGAAATCCGAAATAGAAATGCAAATTATTCCTGAAGCAAATGAAGAGAATAAAGGAACTAGTGATGATGAAGAGGAAGAAGAAAATAAAGAGGAGAATCAAAATATATCAAAAAATGAGAATTCCTCTCCTTTAGATATTAAAATTTTAGAAGATGGTTTGAAAATACAAGTTTCAGATGAAATAATTAATCACAAAGAATTTATCTTGGGATTATATAATGATGATAATGCAGAGCTTAAAAGAGAAATTACCAAATTCTTTTCTATAGAAAAAAAACTTATAAATAATAGTTTAATAAAAAAACAAACTTTTATAAGTGAACAAAAACGAGATTTTCATAATTTAAAAAATGATGATATTGAAAAAGGACCAGAATCATCTAATGATAAAAAAATTAATTCTTTTGTAAATTCAATCCAAGAGCAAGATAATAATATATCTGTAAGAAAACGTATTTCTAAGGATAATGATGAGCAATTACAAATTGATAACACTTTAAAATATAAAACTGCTGAAGATAACTCTTTTACCAGCTTGGATTTAAGAAAAAATTCAAATGAAAAACTCTTTGAAAATAAAGACGAAAATTTAATTGACACTAATGAAGATTCAATTCATATAAGAATTAAAAACTATAAATTAGTTAGATATGCTAAAATCTTGAAACATTATTTTGTTAACAAATATAGAATTTTCTCATTTATTTTCTATACTGATATGCCTTTTTCTAAGGCAAGCTTTTTAACAATTATTTTTTCGAGGATAATAGCTACACTTGGAGTAGGAACAATGATTAATATGAGTGTCAACTTCGGATATGATAATATATCAAAAGTAAACTAAATTATTTAAATAAAAATTATAAATTAAACTAAAAAATATTTAAAGAAATATGAATACCTAAACAAAGATCTTGCAGTTTCTATTTGTACTATAATAATAATTGAATTCATTTTTACTATTGTTGAAGGATTACTTAAAAAAAGAAAAGTCTATAGACATTTACCTGAAGAACAAAAGTAATCAAACTAATATTTATCTGAATAAAATTAAATTTTAAGATATTTAGCAAGACGAGTATCCAAAAGACTTACGATTATAGGTTATGTATTGTTATTGATATTAAACTTTTTCTTTATTGTAAATACTGTTTGGATTACCTTACTTGATGCTGGCAATATCGATGTTATTTATCGTAATATAATCCAACTTTTCCTTTCATTGTTCTTAGACTTCTTCGTTAAAGAAGTTATTTTGCTAAGTATGATAGCTTCTATTATTTTTATTGTTATAGAAACTGAAGATGAACCTAAATGGAAATATTATTTGACAATTATTCTCTCTTTAGTCGCTTAGAGAAAATTTCAAAAAAAATTAAAAGTATTAACTCTGGGCTCTTGATAAAGACTGAAAAAATTTATTACCAAATAAATTTCTAAAAAAGAAATAAATTGTTTATATAATTGAATTTTAGGGATATAAAAAATTATAATTTAATATGATAATATTAATTTTTCAAATTCGTAATAAAAATGTTAACAAAGAGTGATAAAATTAATAAGCATATTTCTTATAAAAATTTTTTATCTAATTTTATAAAAACAAGTAACTTAATTAAACATTTTTATAATAAGATTTATTATTTATTTTTAATTTAATTATTCATTTATTCTCTTGTTTACTTTGGAAAGTTCAATTGATTAAGATCAAAGAAATTCGCATTCGCATTACCATTAAAATCATTATTATTCTTAATGTTAAAATTAGGATTAAAATTATTGGTATTATAATTCTCGTTTTTTTGATTATTCTGTGATGGTTTGTTATAATTGGGATTTATTGGAAAATTATTATTTAAATTATGACCTCCAAAGCCATAATTAGGATTATAATTTTGATCACCATATCCAGCTTGATTATAAGAATTATTAAAATTTACATAATCCAAAGTGATGTTTTCATATGGATTAATTATTACAGGAGAAGCATTTCCATTGCCGTTATTTGAGGGCTCATTAAAATTTTGACTAAATGAAAACTTATGTTCAATATTATTAAAATTGTTAAAATCAAAGTCAATGTTAGCTTTGTTTTTATTTAAGTTGGTCTCAGGAATATAATTAGGAGGTAAATTGATTGCAGAGTTACTTCTGGCATCAAGTCCTTTATGATGTTTATAATCTTCATATGAATATTTATTTGCGTTGCAAGGGGAAATTTTGCTTGCTTGTTTAGATGAATTAGAGTTAATGGTTTTATTACTTCCTTTAATGTTCAAATTGTTTTTTTCTTTATTTACTTCAGGATTTTGATTTTGTTCTTTTACCTTTTTTAAATACTCTTCATATGTTGGAAGTCTTTTAACACCCAATTTTTCTTTTTCTTTCCATTCTTTTAAATTTT
>Ga0194116_10007679_pt1 | contig 11075 bp, 7 predicted proteins | sample TA2MahsurfametaG_4_FD_148617 | JGI IMG/M metagenome (GOLD analysis project Ga0194116, IMG submission 148617) | Freshwater microbial communities from Lake Tanganyika, Tanzania - TA2015008 Mahale S9 surface | ecosystem: Environmental > Aquatic > Freshwater > Lake | place: Tanzania: Lake Tanganyika... | reverse complement strand
CTGCCCCCAGGCAGAGCCGGCGCAGGGGCTCCAAGGCCTCCGCGGGGCCCTGCAGCAGCAAGCCGCTGCGGTGGCGGGGCCGCGGCAGGGTGCGCAGGGTGACTTCGGTGATCAGCCCGAGGCTGCCCCAGCTGCCGCAGAGCAGGCGCATCAGGTCGTAGCCGGCCACGTTTTTCACCACCTGGCCGCCGGCCCGGGCCACGGTGCCATCGGCCCGAATCAGGCTGAGGCCGATCACCTGGTCGCGCACCCCCAGGTGCCGCTGCCGCAGCCCCCCCGCCAGGCCCCGGGCCACCAATCCCCCCACGCTGCCGCTGCCCTGGCCGTGGGCGCCGCTGCCCCAGGGCCAATCCAGCGCCAGCCACTGGTGGGCCTCCGCCAGGGCCTCCTGCAGCTGGGCCAGGGGCAGCCCGGCCTGCACGGTCACGGTGAAGTCACCCCGCCGGTGCTCCAGCAGCTGATCCAGCCGGCGGGTGCTCACCACCAGGGGTTTGCTCTCCCCCGGGGCGGGCTGCACCGGGGCGCCCCAGTGCAGGCGGCTGCCGAGGCCACTGGGTAGCCAGGGGGTGGCCTGCCGGTGCAGGTCCCGCACCAGCTCCTGCAGCGCGCTGGGCTCAGGACTCATCACGGCACGATGGTGCCATGGCGGAGCGGTTGAAGCTGATCGTGCTGGATGACGACCCCACCGGGTCGCAGACCGTGCACAGCTGCCCGCTGCTGCTGCGCTGGGATGCCGCAAGCCTGCGCCAGGGGTTGGCGCACTCCTCGCCACTGCTGTTCGTGCTCACCAACACCCGTGCCCTGGAACCGGCAACGGCGCAGAGCAGGGTGCGAGAGGTATGCCAAACCCTCCGACCACTGCTACTGGAGGCACGGGCCAACGGCTGGTTCGATCACTGGATGGTGGTGAGCCGGGGCGATTCCACCCTGCGGGGCCACTTTCCCCTGGAGGCCGAGGTGATCGAAGCAGAACTGGGGCCGTTCGACATCAAGTTGCTGGCGCCGGCGTTTCTGCCGGGGGGGCGCACCACCGTTGATGGGATCCACCTCCTGCATGGAGAGCCAGTGCACCAGAGCGACTATGCCCAAGACCGGCTGTTTGGTTTCAGCACCAGTGCGCTGAATGGCTGGGTGGAGCAAAAAACCTGCGGTCGCATTCGCGCCAGTGCGGTGGGACGCATCACCGCCGAGCAGCTGGATGCCGCCGCCAGCTCTGAACAGGGGCAGCACGACCTCGTGGAATGGCTGCACAGCCAAAGCGATCGAGCCTGGCTCAGCGTGGATGCTGAGCGGCAGCAACAGCTGGAGGGCCTTGGAGCAGCGGTGCGGCTGGCCATCGGGGCTGGCCAGAGACTCATGGCCCAATCTGCGGCCAGCCTGCTTAATGGCCTGGTTCCGCTTCCAGCCCAGCCCCAACCCCCGCAGGCGTTAGCGAAGCTGCGCCGCACCACCCGACACGGCGAGACCTTGCCGGGTTTGGTGATGGTGGGGTCGCACGTCCCCTTGGCCGATGCCCAACTGCGGGAGCTGCTGCAAAGCCCTAGGTGTGCAGGGGTGGAGATCCCTGTTGAAACGATCGCCCAGGCCTTGCGCTGTGGGGATGCGACCCAGGCCATCGATGACTGCAGCACCACCCTGCAGCGGAGCCTGGAGGCCATCCTGCAACGGGCACAAACGGCCGTTCTGTACAGCCAACGCGGGGAGGTTCACTGTGGCGATCCGAGCGAACGCCGCAGGCTGGGGCTGACGGTGGCCCAATTGATGGGCAACGTGGCGGCCAATCTGTCGAGCGGCCTGGGTTACATCCTGTCGAAAGGCGGCATCACCAGCCACACCCTGCTTGCAGACGGGCTGAGGATCAACCTGGTGGAGCTCAAGGGGCAACTGATGCCAGGCATTTCCTTGCTGATGGCTAAGGGAATGCCCGTGATCACAGTGCCCGGCAATTTGGGGGATCGCAACACAGTGCGGCTGTGCTGGCGGCTGATGGAGGGACACCAGGAAGGCCGGTAAGATCACGGCTGCAGGAGCTGGGGCTCGTGATGCAGGCACCTCTCCAGGCCACTGAAGCAAGCAGCAACGCGCCGCGCCTGGCGGCCCATCATCAGTGCTTCAAAAGCCAGCGCGCCACAGAACATGCGGCCCGTTTATTCCTGAGCTGGAATCCGGATGTTCCCTATTACCTTTGGAGCGATTGCGGCGACGATTACACCAACCTGGCCGAAGAACTAAGACTTCATTACAGCTTTTCCCCCATCAATGTTGGCTACAAGCACTACAGCCCTGAAGCACTGGTTGAACTGTTCAGGCGGGTGAAGCAGACAGCCGAAGAGAGCGGCGCCGATCTGATTCTGTGGATGGAAGACGATGTCATCACCCGCGCCCGGCTTAATATTGCCGCAACGGTGCAATCCACCTGCCTGCGAACGACACATTGCATCTGGCCAGCCTGCCACGCTTTACTCCGCGACAAATATGGCGTGGAGCCGAATGTTCCATCCTGGGGCATGGCCGGCGGATCACTACTGAATGGCAATCTATTTCGCACGCAGTGGTCGATGATTGAAAACTTTGCTCGCATTGACTACCCTGAATTGATCAAAGTCTGCGGACCAGAAGTGGGCTATGGCGATATTTTGATGCAAATGGTGCATATGATCGCCATGATTCCCTGCGACGTGGGCGGCTACGTGGTAGACCACTGCGAGAAACCATTCCCGACCATCCCAATCCTTCGCTCAATCCGCCGCCTTCACTACAACCGAAAACCCCTCATTCACGGCATTAAAACCCACTACTGATGGGCTGCTGCGGCATCGTTTTGAACCAGTCGAATCAATGTGAAAGCACGGGCTTCCACGCTATGGTGAGAGATCACAATGTTCTGAGCGCGCTGACCGATTGCCAGGGCCTTCTGGGGTGCAAACCAGAGATAATAGACCAGCTTGAACACCAAGTCGAGGGAATGGCGATAGAGAACAATTGATTCACCATTCACAAACAGATTCTCCAACTTCTTGGAAGGAGATAATCGATTAGTGACCACGCAGCATCCACAGGCAGCGGCTTCAAAAACACGCCTCGTGAGTTCACCCCAACGGGCATATTGAAACGCCAATAATGCGGAGTTATACAACACCGTGTTCTCCCGCTCGAGACAGTGGCGGTTCACAAATCGCCGCCCAAACAGGCAGCGCAACAGAGTGCCGTAACGGCGTCGGCCCATGGTGGTGGCAATCATCGGCCGACGTGAAACATCCGCGATCTGATCGAACAGCTGCCGATCGGCCCAGTGGGGAAACCAATGGCATCGAGCCCCAAGAGCGCTCCAATAGAGAGCGCAGTCGGGATCGGGGGTGAGGCAAAGGTCCGACAACTGCACCCGTGTGGTGTTGAGGGCTCGGGTTTGGGGCTCATCGCCCAACTCAGACACCACCAGAATCGGAAGGGCGGCATCGTCAAAGGCCATGCGAATCGCCGCCATCCACTGCTCGAGCGCCAAACTCTGGCCCGCATAGAACACCAGCAGCACATCCAACTGGAGTGGCAACAGCGCGCGGGGGTCCGGAAATTGGCCTGGGGTTGGGGCCCGAAATGGAAAGCGATGAACCATTTCACCCTGGGCTTGCAAGGCATCGAGCAGCCCCTTCGGCGTGCTCCAGGCAGCGATGGCATCGGCCGGCTCATGGAACAGGGCGGCCCAGTTCATCGTGTCTCCAAGCCGATGGAGGTGACAAAGGAACCCTGCATCGATCCATGGCACAACACAGGGGTGGGCCAATGCAGGCAGTAGGCGGTGTTGCGTTGGCTGCACCGGAAGGAGAGGGCATTGATCAGATGGTCGACAGGAAGCCAGCGCATCCAGAAACCAGCCTGGGCATAACGGCGGCACCACAGCTGCACTAGGGCGCGATGCACCAGATAGCAACAGGTGGTGTTGGTGGTGATCAACCGTGAGAGGTAAGGGGAATCCCCCAAGGGCGAGTCCCATTGATGGGTTGGGGTCACCACCTCCAGTGGAGGGAAGCCGCCGGCCAGATCCAGGTAGAGCAATGGCGTGCGCAGCAGGCCCTGCCAGGCCACCTGCGTACAAGCTCGAAACCGGTCAGCCCCAGCCTCCGGAATCGAGGCGTCATCCTCCACCATCAACAGCCAATCCTCCTGCCGCTTCAAAAAACTTGTCCAGGCATGAAAGTGCTTGTCACGCAGGATCTGCTCCAACTCCAATTGGTGATTCAGGCGGACAATCTCACGCGCAGGGGTCGACACTGAGGTTGTCAGCAAGCGCAGGCTCTGGCGCAGCAGCTGTGCAGCAGCGCCGCGGGGGCTCAGTTTGCCGAGCCGGTGGCGGTGACGGAGGTCGTGGGCGCTCTTCACCCACGACCAAGCCAGCCAGCGCAACCGTGCACGCAGCAGCCACGGCTGGTGGCGAATCGGGCGCTGCTCCACGATCTCCTCAACGGGGATGCCGCAGTCGTGCAACAGCTCTCGGAGCGCTTGGCGATTGGCCTCACGCTCCGGGGCGCGATGGTGAATCAAGCCAGCCCAAATGCTGGGCCGCTGGTCGGGGAAATCCTCCGAGGCCAAGCCCCTGTCGTGAAGCAGCAACGGGATCCGCGGCAATGGGCCTGACGGCAGATCAGCGGCAGCCACGGGCACTGCTGCGGGCAGCCGCTGCTGACGGAAGATCAAGTCCAGTGCCGCTAACACAGGGTCCAGGCTGGGGGGAACGCAAAACAGGGGCTGCTGTTGCTGGGCCTGATACAGGGCATCATTCTGATCCAACTCAATGATGCGCTCTAACAACTCTGGGGCCGACATCGAAGCGGCCATGATGAAACCATCGGGATTGAAATCCTCACGGGCCATGGCACTGCCGTAGTAGATGGGAATCCCTCCGGCACATTTACCATGCAGCAACTTCTCGGTGACATAGCCGGGGCTGATGCTGTTTTCGTAGCACAGGGAAAATCGATATCGCGACAGCACCTGCATCTTGGCGAGTTCACCGTCGCCAACCGGCCGCTCAGGGTTGGCCTTACCGAACACATCCACAGGCTTGTAGGCCGAAATCCGGCGAATTGCGCTCTCACGAGATCGCACACGCTTGCCATAAACAATGGCGCAAAATTGTTTGCGAAACACCGCTTCTAGGGCCGGGGGATGATATAGATCCCTGAAGGGAATTAGCCACTCAGGATTGGAGTAGCTGCCCACACCAAACCAATCGATATAAAGATGCCAGAGGGGAAGCCGAAAATTGCGGCCGCCGTGGTCACGGGGATCAAAGGTAAGTGAATAATCACACTCTCGATTACTCGGCTGAAGATTCTCGCCGGTATAAAAAACCTTCAGGCACTGGGTATAGCGCCTGTGCTCCCCACCAAAAGGCCCATAAAACAAGACATCGCATTGATTGGGATCGACAACTTCGATGCCCTCTCGAATGGCCCTTGCGCAGTGCACAAAAAAATTATTATGGGGGTCAAAAGCCCTGGGGTGAGACCAAAAATCGCTGAAGGCAATCTTCATGGCTACCAGTAGCAACCATCCTCAATGGCCTGATATCCCTTGGGCCGATCCGCGTCCAAGGGCCGAATCCAGGCCCCATTGATTAAATCCCGCTGGCGATCAAAAGTTTCCCAGCGACGACCAAAAATGCCAAACAGAAGTTGCAGGCTCCCCCCCAAATGAATGGCACTTCTGCCCTGGTCTCGGATGCGTCGCCCCAGAGGCAGGCCATAGGCACCACAGCCCAAGAGCGCCACATCAAAACTTAAATTCTGAACCTCTGCCCAGGTGGCTTCGAGCGCTTCGCTCCAATCGCCCCAGTCCACCTGAGCTCCTGTGGTCGTCATCGGCGACTGCACAAGCGTGAGATCAAAGGGCGGCAAGATCGCGGGGTTGTCAAACAATTGGGAGCGTTTGGCCCATTGCAAGTGAATCGATGCGGTGAACGGGTGGATCACACACACCCGCTGTCCGCGCAGGGCATAGGTCCAAGGGTGGGGGTAAAAGAAGGGTTCCAGATCGGGCATTTCACAGCGCTTCGGCAAGCGTGCCAACCCCATCGCCAGGCGTGCCTGACCCTGCACGGGCCAGCAACCCAACAGATCAAGGCTGCCCAGGGCTTGCCAGAGCTCTTCAGCAGCCCGGTTCAATTGGGCTGGGGTGGCGGGAAAAATGCCGGCGTTCTGTTCCGCCTCCCGCAGGGTTCGCGGCCGATAACGATGCTGAAAATGGTGGTCCACCAGCACCCGCGTCTCCACCGAGCCCAACTTGCCGGCGAACACGGGCACGCGGTTGCGTAGGGATTGATAGAGATAAAGATTCGCCTCTTCCGGCCGGAGCCGACCTTGGAAATAGCGGGGGTAACGCCAGCGGTCGGCTTCGGTGAGAGCCAGGAGCAGACGAGCCTTCGCCTTCTTGGCCTTCGCAAGCAGGGGGGTGGTGCTCATCCCTGGGTGGCGTAGCCAATGAGGTACAACAGGCTGATCACGGTCGCAGCCCCCAGCCAAGCGCGGCAAAGGGTCAAGCCCCTCGAACCGATCAGCGCTAACACGCAAAGGCTGCTGATGTCGATCCAAACACGGGTGTAATCGGGGAAGCGGGCCAGGATCTGGGTGCTGGTGCACAGGGCAGGTAGCAGGTAGAAGGCGGCTGTGATGCGCAGCCAACGCCCCCCCCAGCCCCGCAGGGCCGTGGCGGCGAGCACCACCAGGCTCACCAACCAGAAGCCAAAACAGAGGCCGTCAAAGGCTCGTTCCAGGCCCTGGAGGGGAGGGCCAGGCAAAGACCAGAGTCCGGCCAACTGACCGGCCTTGCGCAGGATCCCCCAGCCCGGGGGGCCGAAGTGCAAGGTAGCCAGCAAACCATCGCGGGTGGCGGCGAAGCGAGTCTGCAGCCAAGCGGTGAGGGCCCAAAGAGGCAAAGGCACCAAGGCCAGTGGGGGCAACCATGGCCATCGGCGCTCCCGGAGGCTGGCCAGGCTGGTGGCGCCCCAGGCCAGTAGCGCGGTTTCACGGGTCAAGAGGGCCGCACTCAGGGATGCCAGCAACGGAGCCAACCGAGCCTGGCGCCAGGCCAGGGCTGCCGCCAGCAACAGGGTGGTGGCCAACAGATCAGCGGTGGACAGGGTGAGGGTGACCCAACACCCCGGCAGCGCTAACACCGTGAGTCCCCAGCGGGGATCGGCCTGCTCCAGGCGAGCCCACTGGGCCACCAGGCCGGCGGCGATCCCGATGCCGATCACATTGAGCAGGCTCAGGGTCCAGGGGATCAAACCCAGCTGGCCGAAGCCCAGCAGCCAGGCCAACAGGGGATAGAGCAGCCGTTTGCCGCGGTAGATCGGATTGTCCACAGCGGTGGCGGTGGCGGCATCCAGCTGCAGGGGGTCGGTGGCCAGCACCAAAAACTGCTGCCCATCGTTGCCTCGGCGTCCCGGCAGCAGCACCAGCTGCTCGCGGGGCAGGTGGGGGTTGGGGGGAAAGCGCTCACCGATGCGGGCCAGCCCGGTGGGGTTGCCGCCGTATTTGCCAAATACCAGCAAACCCCACACCACAAGGGCCACCAAAGCGGCCAACACCGCCACGCCGCGGGGCCCCAGTGCACCGCCCCCCTGCACCGCGCGCTTGATCATGTGGGGCACGACCGGCCAGCTGGGCCAGCCTGGCAAGGCCAACCCCTGCCCCCACAGCTGGCGCAGCCAGCGTTGTTCATGCCACCAAGGGGTCGTCACCGGCGCCGGCTGAGGGGGCTGCCCTGCCCTGAGCTCCTCGGCCATCCGCAACCAGGCGGCCCGCACCACATCAGGCCCATAGGCCTGCTGCACCCACTGCTGGCCTTCGGCACCCAAGCGCCAGGCCCGTTGTGGATCCTGCAACAGAGCCACGGCTTCACGGGCCAGCTGCCGGTCGGACTGCACCAACAAGCCGGTCTGCTGGTGGCGCACGGTCTGGATCAGGGCATGGCGGCGGGGGGCCAGCACCGGCAGGCCACAGGCGCTGAATTCAGCAGCGGCCAGGCAGAAGGTTTCATCCCGGCCACTGGGGTTTACCACCCCCACGGCCACCTGCGCGATAGCCCCGTAACGCTCCAGACCACAGCTGCCCTCAAACAGCACCCGCTGCCCATGGCCGCCCTGCAGCAACAGCTCACGGCAGTGCTGCTCATAGGGGCTTAGGGCACCTGCCGCCGCCCGCTGGCCATAAAGATCTGCCCCGCCGAACACCCGCAGGCGCGCCTCGGGGCAACGGCTGGCAATGGCCGGCCACTGACGGGCCAGGCGATCAAATCCTTTAAAGGGCGTCAGGGCGCCGACATAGGCCAAATCGGTGGCCACGCTGGCCAGCTCCAAGGGGCGGGGCAGGGCCTGTTCGGGCGGAACCGCCACGGGGTTGGGCACCACCATGGCCCTGCGTGCCAGGTGGCTATGGCGCAGGGCATCGAGCTGGGCTCCGCTCACCAGCAACCAGCGCTGCACTGCAGGCAAACCTTCGTAGCGCCCCTGCTCAGCGCAGCCGAGGTTGTGCAACCAGGGCAAGAGCGGCACCCGGGCTGACTCCAGGGCCACCCAATCGGCGGCCGAAGCAAAGCCCGGCCGAAACACCAGGCCCAAGCACCCTTCGGCCAGCTCCAGGGCCTCGCCCAAGCCCGTCACGCAGCGCACGGCCTCGGGCGCGATTCCCTGCACCGGTTGGGGAGCCGTGAGCAGCAACAGGGGTTGCACGGCAGACCCTTGCAGCAGCCGCACCACCGCCAGAAAGGCGTATTCCGTACCGCCGATGCCCGGATTGCCGAGGCTTGGGTCCGGCAGGGGGCCATGGCCGGCGATGCCCCGGTTATCGAGGAAGAAAGCCAGCCGCATCGGCCCAGAATGACAGGCCTGTGCTGAGGGGCCATGGGGCAGTGTCGCTGGATGGGTGCAGCTGTGGCACTGGCCCTGCTGGTGTGGTTGCCCCTGGGCCTCAGCGGTCTGCCGCTGGACACCCCGGATGGCTTCCTGCATCTGGGCTGGAGCGTGGCCTGGGTGCGCCAACTGCAGGCGGGCTGGCTGTGGCCCACCTGGAGCGACCTCCCCTGGGCGGGGGCCGGCAGCTTCGCCCTGCTGCTCTACCCACCGCTGTTTCGGGTGATCAGTGGCCTGCCGATGCTGCTGGGGGTGCCGCCCGACCACGCCATCGCCAGTGGGCTGCTGGTGATTCTTCTGCTCAACGCCGTTGGGGCGGCTGTCCTGGCCCAGCACTGGCTGCGCCCTGGGGGGTGGCGCTGGCTGCTGCTGCTCGCAGCCGCCCTCAACCCCTACCTGTGGGTGAACCTCTACGTGCGTGGGGCCTGGCCGGAGGCCCTGGCCCAGGCGCTGCTGTGGTGGCTGGCACTGGGCCTGCTGGGGCTCGAACGGGGGCGCCGCTGGGGCCTGGGGCTGAGCACTCTGGCGCTCAGCGGCATCATCCTCAGCAACTGGAATGCGGCCCTACTCACGGGCGTGATCTGGGGCCTGGCGGGGCTAGGGCTCTGGCTGCAGGGGCAGGGGCGCTGGCGGCGCTGGCTGCTGAGTGGCGGGCTGGCGGTGGGCCTCACAAGCCCCTTCTGGTGGCCGGCCCTGCAGGCGCTCAGTTCGATCCGCCCCCCAATGCCAGCGGGGCTGTTTGCCACTGAATTCTTCTTCGGCGGCGGCGGTGGCCCACGCACCTTTGCCGACCTGCTCTGGATCCAGGGCCTCTGTGCGGCGCTGCTGCTGGCTGTGCGCTGGCTGGGCTGGAGACGCCTGCGCTGGCGGCCCGCTGGCCAGGGCAGCCTGCTGGCGTGGTGGGGGCTGGCGGTGGCCCTGCTGGGGCTGGCGCTGATGCTGCCACCGGCCCAGCCGGTCTACGGGCTGATCAGCCCGCTGCAGCGGATCCAGTTCCCCTGGCGCTGGTTGGCCCCCACCTGGCTGGGCACACTGCTGTGGCTCTGCAGCGCTGGCGCCGAGGCCCCGCAAGCACCGCGCCGGCGTTGGGGCGTGGCACTGCTGGGGGCAGCGGCCCTGGGGCTCTGGGCCGATGGCCTGGGGCGATTTACGGCCAATTGGGTGGGGCACGCCCCCAGCCACCAGGAACAACAGGCCCTGCGCACCCTGCTGGCCTGTCATCCCCTGCGCCCCTGTCCGGGGGGGCTCCGGGCCTTGCCCACCCAAGGGGAGCTGAGCAAACGCTTTGTGGCCCTGCCGGATGGACGCATTGCCCTCAGTGGTGTTCCGGACTACAGCCCCGCTGCCGTGCCCGAACACAGCTGGAACCGCAGGCTGGCCATCTTCTGGCTGCCGCGTTGGCCCCAGGCCCAATGGGCACAATTTCAGGGGTCTGGGCAAGCTTCGCTGCTGAGCAGCGGCCCCCGGGAGCGGCTGGTGCTGGTGGAAGCGCAAGCCAGCGGATCCCTCAGACTGATGCAATGGGCCCATCCCCGCTGGCGCGTGCAGTGGCGGCCCCTCAGGGTGGGGGGGCAAGCCTCCGGTCCGTGGAGTGCACCGCTACCGCAGGGGGGGCGCGATCGTGATGGCTGGATCCGCGTGTCCTTGCCCGCTGGCCGCTGGGAGGTAGCCCTGAGTGAGGGCCGAAGCCGCTGATGCCCCGTACGATCCCGCCATGGCCAGCAGCAGCATCACCCCACGCCCGGCCGATCCACTGCTCAGCGCGGTGGTGCCCTTCCTGAATGAGGCCGCCAACCTGCCGCGGTTGATTGAGGTGTTGCAGCGGGTGCTGGGGGAGCTGGGGCTGACCTGGGAGCTGGTGCTGGTGGACGACGGCAGCAGCGACGACTCCCTGGCGGTGGCCAAACGGGAACTGCAGCGGCGACCCACCCTGCGGGCCACGCTGCTAAGCCTGTCGCGCAATTTCGGCAAGGAGGCCGCCCTCACCGCGGGGCTGGAGGCGGCCCAAGGGGATGTGGTGGTGCCCCTGGATGCCGACCTGCAGGATCCTCCGGAGTTGATTGGGGCGATGCTGGAGCAATGGCGACAGGGCTTTGACGTGGTGTATGCCGTGCGCAGCCGCCGGGCCGGCGAGAGTGCCACCAAGCGGCTCACCGCCTTCGGCTTT
>Ga0194116_10007675_pt1 | contig 11078 bp, 12 predicted proteins | sample TA2MahsurfametaG_4_FD_148617 | JGI IMG/M metagenome (GOLD analysis project Ga0194116, IMG submission 148617) | Freshwater microbial communities from Lake Tanganyika, Tanzania - TA2015008 Mahale S9 surface | ecosystem: Environmental > Aquatic > Freshwater > Lake | place: Tanzania: Lake... | reverse complement strand
GTACGCGGCGCTCTCTGGGGCATGATGATCGGCGATGCGCTGGCCATGCCGGCGCATTGGTACTACCGGCTGTCTGAACTGCAACGCGATTTCGGGGTGATTCAGGACTACCAAGCACCCAAGGAAATCCACCCGAGTTCGATCATGTCCTTGTCGAGCACGTCCCGTGCTGGCCGGGGCAATCAGACGGGGGACGTGGTGGGCGAAGTCATCCTCAAAGGCAGGAAACACCACTGGGGCCCCGCCCACCGGCATTACCACCAGGGCATGCAGGCCGGTGAAAACACCCTCAATGCGCTGTGCGCGCGCCTGGTGCTGCGTTCGCTGTGCCGCATGAAAGGCCACGATACCGCCGACTTTCTGGGCGAGTATGTGCAATTCATGACGATCGAAGGCAGCCACAACGACACCTATGCCGAGTCTTACCACCGCGACTTTTTCGCCAACTGGGCCCGCGGCGTACCGGTACATCAGTGCGCCGGCCAGACCGGGCATGACACCGCGTCCATCGGGGGCCTGGTGGGTCTGGCGCCGGTCGTCCTGGCGGCTCAGGGCGATTTGGACCAAGCCCTTGAGGCAGGCTTGCGACAGCTGAGACTGACCCACCGCTCGCAGCCCTTGGAAGTGTTCGCTGCAGCCTATTGCCGCTTGTTGTCGCAGTTGGTGTTTGCGCCTCCGCTGTCCCTGACGCCGCTGCTGCAGTCGCAGGCCCAGGGGCTGGGCAAAGGCTTGAGCGTCATGCTGGGTCAGGCCTCTAGTCACCGGGACGCCGCCACCCGTGTGGTGGGTGGTCTGTACAGCCCGGCTTGCTACATCGAAGACTCATTTCCCAGCGTTCTGTATCTGACAGCGCGCTACGCCCATGACTTTGAGGCCGCGCTGATCGCCAACACCAATGCGGGCGGCGACAACTGTCACCGAGGCTCGGTGCTGGGCGCTTTGCTGGGCGCGTGGCTGGGCTTTGAGGCCATTCCTGTGCGCTGGCGTCAAGGGCTGCTGGCCGCAGCAGAGCTGACGAAAGAGGTCGACGAGTTCATCGCCACCTTTGTCCCAAGCGCAATGCCTTCGCATTGATTCTGAAAATTCACCGTGGACATCAAGGAGATCCGATGAAGAAATGGGTGCGGGGCGCGAGCGCCGGCCGAGTACCGTGTGAAACAATTCCCCAACCTCTACTTCTGACTGGACTAGGAATTCGAGGGGGCTTCACGTCCGCATCAATCGATTGGGAAAAAGCCACCAGCCCCGGGCACCTGGCTACCCAAGACCAAAGCGGAAAAGGCCTTGCATCTGAGTTTGTTTCCAGCGATCCCAACACCGCAGGAGGTCAGGCAGCGGTTGAGTTTGCAATGAAATACAGCTAGACTGAAAACCTCACTGACATTGGATCAATATTTGACGCGGGTCAATACGCCATGTTTCCCGCACCTCAACCCCTCGTGCCCTCGCTGCAGGCCCGCTTTCATCCCGAGGAGTGGCAGGCCCGGCTGCAGCTGGCAGCCTGCTACCGTGTCTTCGCGATGCTTGGCTGGACCGAGATGATCTACAACCACATCACGCTGCGCCTGCCCGACAGCGTGACCGGGGGCGACAAGCATTTCCTGATCAACCCCTTCGGCCTTCACTACAGTGAGGTCACGGCCAGCAATCTGGTCAGAATCAACATGCAGGGCGAGGTGCTCGATGGTTCGCCCTACAAGGTCAATCCAGCCGGGTTCGTGGTGCATGCCACCTTGCATGGCGGCATCGATGGCGCGCACTGCGTGATGCACACCCACACCACCGCCGGTGTCGCGGTGGCCTGCCTGGAGGGGGGTCTTTCGCAGACCAATTTCTACTCGGCCCAGCTGCATGACATGGTGGCCTACCACGACTTCGAGGGCATCACCATCCACGCCGAGGAGGGCCCCAGGGTCCTGCAGAGCATCGGCAACAGACCTGCGGTCATACTGCGCAACCACGGTCTGCTGTCCTGGGGGCAAACCCTGCCGCAGACCTTTGCGATCTTGTGGACGCTGCAGCGGGCCTGCGAGATCCAGCTGGCCATACAGAGCATGGGCTCGCCGATTCCGGTCCCCGAGCCGATTGCAGCCCGATGCACGCGCGACGCGCTGCAGTTCAACCCCCACCATGGCGCCGGACAGGACGTGTTTGAGGCCCTGGTGCGTCAGGTTGATCGCATCGATAGCGGGTGGCGCGCATGAGTGCGGTGGCATTCAACCGGGTGGCGATTGTCGGCGCCGGGGCGATTGGTGGCTGGCTGGGTGTGCACCTGGCGCGGGCAGGCGTGAACCTCGGAGTTCTGGCGCGCGGCGACACCCTGAAGACCCCGCAAAAAACAGGCCTGCAGCTGCATCAGGACGGCTCGTTCCGGCATTGGCAATGATGATGTACCAGGGGTCGAGAGTCGAGTGTCTCATTGAGGACGCCACCGCCTGGGTGAGGCTGTTTAATCCTCACCAGGGGCTGATGGACGAGGCCATGGAGGCGCAACTGCTCGAGGTGTTGCAGAGCCTGGAGAACCGTGAGCGCTGGCCGCAGCTTAGGGTGGTGGTGCTCACTGGTCGCGACCCAGGGGTTTTTGTTCGCCACTATGACGTCGCCCTGCTGCATCAGCGAGCTGAGGCGATGGTGGAGCGGCACAAGAAGTTCGCACTGGACCGGCCGGTCCCCAAGGGGGGCATTCACCGCTGCACGGACCTCATCGAGCAAAGCCACCTGATCTACGTTGCAGCCATCAATGGGGTGGCCATGGGGGGCGGTTTTGAACTGGCGCTGGCCTGCGACCTGCGGGCTGTGAAGGAGGGCGATTACCCCTTGGGCTTGCCTGAACTCAATCTGGGCTTGCTGCCTGGCGCTGGAGGGACGCAGGCGCTGGCCCGGCTGCTGGGCACCAGTGCGGCCCTTCACGCCCTGCTGACCGCGCGGGTGTTTAAACCCAGGGAATTACTGGATCTCGGTTTGGCTGGTGCCTGCGTACCCGATGTCCTGCAACAGGCACGACTTTGGGCCTCGCAGCTACAGACAGTTCCAGCCCGGGCCTGTACGAATATCAAGTTGCTGGTCCGCAGGGTGCCGACCTGGGCCATTGAACAGGGGCGCGATGCAGAGCGGACCCTTTTTTGCGACTGCATGGTCGATCCGGCGGCCCTGCCGCTCATGGCCGATGTGGCCGAGGGCCGACGCAGCCTAGCCGACAAGCCCAGAACTTCCTGAGCGCGGGGGGCCAGGAGATGACGGGGCGCAGCCCCCCTTTCAGGCCAGACTTGGGCCCCGCCAGACTCATTCGAGCTTGACGTTGGCCGTGCGGATGTAGGCGCCCCAGCGATCGAACTCGTTGTTGTAGAAGGTCTGGTAGGCCTGCGGGCTCATGCGGTCGGCCACCATGGACATCTTGTTCATGGTGTCCTTGACCTGTTCTTCCCCCATCACGGCCTCGAAAGCACTGTTGAGCTTGGCCACGATGTCGGGTGGCGTGCCCGCCGGAGCCAGAAAACCCAGCCAGGGCCCCATGTCGATGGCAATGCCCAGTTCCTTCATGATCGGAATCTGGGTGTAGCCAGGCAGGCGCTCGCGGGCGGTGATGACCAGCATGCGGACCGAGCCTGACTGCACGTGGCCAGCGGCCACCGGAATCGGCAGGATCGAGCAATTGATCTGGTTGGCCAGTTGCGCCTGAATCAGCGGCGCAGTGCCGTTGTAGGGTACGTGCAGCAGGTTGATACCCGCCACTTGCTTGAGCGCTTCCATGGTGATCTGGCCGGAGCTGCCCAGACCCCAGGAACCGAAAGTCAGCGGCTCTCGGGCCGCCTTGGCCAGTTGCAGGAACTCAGCAAAATTTTTTGCCGGATGGGAGGCGTGCACCACCAGCGCCAAGGGGGTAAAGCCTATAGGGGCGACCGCCACAAAATCCTTCTTGGCGTCGTAGGGAGCCTGCTTGAGGATGTGCGGAGCAATCGAGTGCGAGTCGGCCGCTCCGTAGACCAGGGTGTAACCGTCGGCGGGGCTGCGCGCCGCCGCCAGACTGCCTATGGTGCCAATGGCCCCGGGCCGATTCTCGACCACCACGGCCTGTCCCAGGCGCTGCGACAAGGCGGGGATCATGGCGCGCACCAGCACATCGCCGCCGCCGCCGGCGGCCCAGGGCATAATAATTTTTATGGGCTTGCTCGGAAAGGCACTGGCTTGCGACCAGGCGGCCGGGCTCAGGCCAGCCAGGGTACCCGCGGCCAGGCTGCCCAGGACGGTGCGTCGAGAAGGAAACGGTTTCATCACTCACTCCTGTAGGAATCATAAAAGCCGGCCTCTGTGACCAGCCCCCTCGGCTCTGCGCTCGTGTTCGGTTTCAAGTCCAGCCGCGCCAGGACGCAGAGAGTGGAATGTTACGCTTGTACTGGGCGGCAGCACCATCGGGTTGTACCCCAAGTCGGCGGCCACAAGATCAGGGTCGCGCCGTCGGCTCGGCTGCCGGGCGCTTTTTGAGGCTGCGCAGATCGATGGCCTCGAGCCGGGGATCGCCGTCCTTCGAAAAGATCAGGTTCTTTTGCAGCTTGTTGGTGGCTGTGACGGGCAGCTGATCGCGAAAGACGATCCAGGCCGGCGCCTTGTAGTAGGCCAGTTGCTGCAGGCAGTGTTGCACAAGCGCGGCAGCGCTGCTCGGGTCGGGCGGCCAGCCCTGGGCCGGGCTGATCACCGCCAGCACCTCCTCATCGCGCAGCTCATCGGGCACGGCTATCACTGCGACCTGGGCCACCGCCGGATGCACGGCCAGCACCGCCTCGACCTCGGCGGCCGAAATGTTCTCGCCAGAGCGACGGATGATGTCTTTGCGGCGGTCGATGAAATGCAGCATGCCGTCCTCGGTCTGGCGGACCAGATCGCCGGTGTGAAACCAGCCGCCACGCCAGGCCTGCTCGGTCTCCAGCGGTTGCCCAATGTAGCCAGAGAAAAACCCCTGCCGGGCGTCTGCGCCGCTGGCACGAACCAGCAGCTGTCCGGCCGTCCCGACTGGCACGGCACGATCCTGATCGTCAGCGATGCGCACTTGCAGCGGCGGGGCAGCGCGCCCGAAGGCGCGGGTGTGTGTCTGGCGCGGCTCGTGCTGATTGGCCAGGAAGCGTCCGGTCTCGGTCATGCCCCAGACCTCGACAAAGGGGAAACCGAAGCGCTTTTCCACTTCGGGATGCAGGCTCGGATCGCAGCCGGCGCCCAGGCCGAAACGGATCCGATGGCTTCGCTCGGCCTCCACCGGAGCCCGCTTGAACAGCGCGGGGGGCATGATGCCCAGATAGTGAATGGCGGTGGCGCCCGATTGCAGGCAGTCCTCCCACCAGGTGCTGGCATGGAAGCGATCGGGCAGCACCAGGCAGTTATCGGTCAGGCACATGGTGGCGATGCTGGTCATGCCGCAATTCATATGAAACACCGGCAGTGGATTGAGTAGCCGCTCTTGCGCGGGCCGAAGGCTCAGAGCGCCGCCCAGATCGCGGTACCACGCGCCAGCGGTCAGGACATATTCGTTGGTGAGCACGCAGCCTTTGGGTGGGCCGGAGGTGCCAGAGGTGAACAAGATGGCCGCCTCCTGCCGCCAGGGGTCCTCGTGCCGGGGGGCCACTAGTTGCGGCGCCTGCGGGCAATGCCGGTCCAGCAAGTCCGCCCGCACAAGCGGCAGTTGGCCCAGGGTCGGATGGCCGCCAAGGGCCTGCCCGATCGCTGCGTGGCGCGGCTCCACGGCTACCACCAGCTGCGCTGCTGACAGGGCAAGGGCATGACAGATCTCAGCGCTGCGGTGGTCCGGGTTCATCGGCACGATGGAGGCCCCCAGGCCGTTGAGCGCAAGGAAGTGAAAGAAATGGCGCGGATGATTGCCCAGCGCCAGTGCGATGCGGTGGCCCCGCCCCCAGCCGTAGCGGTCGTAGACCGCAATCAGCGCATCGACCTCCTGACCGGCCTGCTCAAAGCTCCAGCTTTGGCCGCCGCACAGCGCCGATTCGGCCAGAAAGGGCTTTTCACCGGCTCGACGGCGAGCCGCGCTGAAAGCCTGGTGCAGCGAGCCGGTGCTGACGAGGGAGTTCATACGGGTCAGCGCTGCAGCAGAGTCACCGCGCAGGCGGCCTCGTCGAAACCGATCACGCCGCCGCCGTTTTCGGCCAGCGCAATGTCGGCGCCCGCCACCTGGCGAGCGCCGCATTCCCCCCGGAGCTGCCCGGTGAGCTCGTAGATCATCGACAGGCCGGTGGCGCCGACCGGGTGCCCCTTGGAGACCAGTCCGCCCGAGGTATTGACAGGAATACGCCCTCCGAGCGCCGTGGCGCCGCTACCCACAAACGGCCCGCCCTGGCCGATATCGCAAAAGCCCAGCATTTCGGCTTGGTAGATTTCGCAGAACGAGGTGGCGTCGTGGACCTCGGCCACATCAACATCGGTCGGCGCGATGGCAGCCGCTGCATAGGCGCGCCGCGCCGCCAGGTGCGAGAGGCCGGGCTCATCAAGCGCTCGGCATTTGCCGCCGGTCAGCACGCTGGCGCGCACTCTTATGGCGCGTTCACGGCTGGCGCCCGGCAGGCTCTGCAAAGCCCGCTCGGAGCAGAGCAGGGCGGCGGCAGCGCCATCGCCTATGGGCGAGCACATGGCCCGGGTCAGCGGCCAACTGACCAGGCGGTCGGCCAGAACCTGCTCCACGCTCAGTTCAAAGCGGTATTGCGCCTTGGGATTGAGGGCGCCCATGGCGTGGTTCTTTGATGCGCCAATGGCAATCTGCGCCTGCGTGGTGCCATGGTGCCTCATGTGCCAGGCCGCTTGCATGGCATAGGTGTCCATGAACAGGGTGCCGCTGGAGGCCGCTGGGTCAAAGGGCTTGCCTGCACGCTCGCCAGCCTCCTGGTAATAACGCTGCCATTCCTGCGGATCAAACTGGTCGATGCCGCCATCGAAAATCTGCTGCGTGCGCTGCGCATCACCGGGTACAAAAGTTTTTTCCACTCCGATGGCCAAGGCCATCTGGACCTGCCCCGACAAGATGTCCTTGTAGGCGCCGTGCAGGGCCATCGAGGCGGTGGCGCAGCCTCCCTCCACATTGATCATGGGCACCCGCTGCGGGAACAGCCCTTCGCGCACCAGCGGCGTAAAGCAGACCTGGCCCCGGATATTGTTCTGTCCAAAGGCGCCCATGCCGCAGTTGCCAAACCAGGCCTGCTCGATGAGGCCGCCATCAGCCAGACCGGCATCGGCGAGTACCTCGGTGTAGGCCTGCCGGGTCAGTTGCTTGAAGCTCTCCTGCGGCTTCTTGCCAAAAGGGGTACACGAGACCCCAACGATGTAAACCTCAGCCATCTGCAGTCTCCTTCAAGAGCAGGGCCGGCGCGCCGGCCCCGCCTGGTCGCGCGATACGGCTGTCGAGGTGTGAACGAGCGCGCATTTTCGGCCGTGAGACGCCGTGGCAGCTTCAAGCCGGTGGGCAGTGCCGCCCGCTGAGCAACACCTTCCCGCCTCGATGTGGCCGGGCGGCGTGGGCCAGCGCCTCGGCCCACTGGTCCAGGTCATAGACTTTTTCGACTTGCATGTGCAAGGCGCTGTGATGGACCAATTTCATCAGGGCCGGGTAAACCTCCCGCGCAGCCTCCCGGTGGGCCGGGTCGGCAAACCACCGGGCGAGCCAAAAACCACGCATCTCGATACCCCGAAAAATCAAGTCGTGGGCGGCCACCTGTGCCGGCTCTGCGCTCAGCAGGCCGTAGCTCACTAGCCGGCCCGAATCGGCCAGACTGGCAGCCAGGCAGGAAGTTGCGCGGCCACCGATGGCATCGAGGGCCAGCACAGGCGACTCGGCACCGATCAGGTCCCGCACCCGGCGACGGAAAGCCTGGGGGTCTTGCCCCTCATCGACCAACCAAAGGGCTTTGGAGTGGGCCTCGATGGCCTCGGGCCGCCGCACGACATTGAGCACCTGCAGACCCAGATGATCGGCGATTTGCCGCACGCATTGCCCGACCGCGCTGTTAGCTGCGTTCTGGATCACCCACTGACCGGCCTGTACCGGGCGTTCGTGCCGAAGCAAAATCCACGCGGTGGCCGGGTTGGCGGTCAACATGGCTTGCTGCAGCAGGTCGGCCTCGGCGGCCACAGCCACCAGCGATCGCCGCTTGACCACTCGCTCATCAGCCCACAGTCCGCCCACGCCCATGGGCAGTACCCGGTCACCCGGTTGGATGTCGCTTACGCCGGGTCCGGCTTCGAGCACCACGGCCACGCCCTCATGCCCGGGAACATAGGGCAGGGCCGGTTGCAGGCCGTACTGGCCCCGCATTTGCAACAGGTCAGCCGGCAGGATGCTCATGGCCAGCATGCCAATACGCACCTCAAGGGCTCTGAGTGTGGGTGGCTCCGTCAAGCGCAGACGCAAGCGCTCTCGCAGCGAGCGCCCCGGAGCCGTGTCGATCACCTCCAGAACGCGGACCGGATGGGAAAAATTCGATGACATGAGAGTAAATTAGGGCCAGCGGCCGTGCTGATACCATTTTCTCGCAGAAGGCCACCCGGTTGGGTGGCCGCCTGTACCAATTGACATGGCCGACTTTTTCGACCCCAGCCCACTCAAACTCGACCCGGTGATTCGCGTGCGACGCCTGGGCAGCCTCCACATTGGAGGGCGATCGGCCCGCCTGAGCGACTTGCCGACGCGGCAGGTGAGCTTTTCTCCGGGCGCCCCGCTAATGAGGCTCGACCCCAACGGGGATTTTGAGATCGAGCAGATGTACGCCCAATATGTGCAGCTTGAGCAAGCGCGCTCGGCCTGTCCGGTGCTCCTGATGCATGGGGGCGGCCTGTCCGGCGTGAGCTACGAGACCACCCCTGACGGACGCAGCGGCTGGCAGGAGTTTTTTCTGCGGGCGGGCTACGACGTGTGGACAGCCGACGCAGTCGAGCGGGGGCGCGCCTCATGGGCGCGCAGCCCTGAATTTTTTTTCGGCGAACCCATCTTTCGCAGCAAACAGGAGGCCTGGGAGTTATTTCGGCTGGGGCCGGCAGGGTCCTGGCATGCGGACCCTGCACTGCGACAACCCTACAAGGATACCCGCTTTCCGGTGACCGCCTTCGATCAGTTCATGAAGCAGTCAGTGCCCCGCTGGGCCACCAACGATGCCGCCACTGCCCAGGCCTATGCGCAACTGGTTCGGTCACGGGGCCCCTTCGTCCTCATCGCGCACAGCCAGGGGTGCAATTTCGCCTTTCAAATGGCCTGCGCTTTACCCGATCAGGTGCGGGCAGTGGTGGCGCTGGAGCCCTCGGGATTCACCCCGGTCAGCGACGAAGCCCTCGGGGCCCTGCGGCAGATACCCCATCTTTTCATTTGGGGCGACTATCTCGAACAGGCGCATCCCATGTGGTCTCAGGTGGTCCCGCGATTGCAAGGCTGGCGAGAGCGTTTGCAAGCGCAGGGGGGGGTGGCCGATGAGTGGAACCTGCCTGCCCTTGGCCTCAGGGGCAATTCGCACCAGCTGATGATGGACGACAACTCGGACGTGCTGGCTGCGGCGGTTCATCGCTGGCTGGTGCAGCGCCTCGGGAATTCTGACGGACGCCGGCCATGAGCTAGGTTGACTTCATCAAAGGCCGCACCCGCATGTTCGGCATCGTGGGGGATCCGATTGCGCAAGTGCGCTCGCCTGAAATGATCACCTGGGAATTGCAGCGGCGCGGTGTGGACGCCGTGCTGGTGCCCCTGCATGTGCCAGAGGAGCAGTTCGAGGCGCTCATGACCCGCTTCCAATGTTGATCCAAGGTCAGTGATGGCAGGAGAAGCGACGCGCTTGTGAATTTGGCTTTGTACTTTGATCTTTGGCTGGGCATCTGCGCTGGCCTGGGCACAACCCGCTGTAACATGCTCACCCCAGCCTTGTCACCAAACACAGATTCGTTATAAATTCTAGCGTAACAGCTGTTACCCTAGAATTTATAATAATATTTGAGGGGGGTGGGGTGTTAAAAAGTGGGGTAGTGCAACCGGCCTTACAGTCATTGTTGGTCTTTCTACGCTGAGTACCGCACTGGCGCGGCATGGCCCTCTGCAATGAGCTCGGTGCTCAGCTTGTGCATCGTCGGGCTGACCGACTCTTGGGCTTCTTCTAGCGCCCGGGCGGCTTCGTCAAATTGACCCAACTCCCGGTGCAGTTCGACTCGCTCGTGGTCATAGCCAGGTCCCAGTGGCTCCATCAAGCGCAAAAGCGCCTGCATGTTTTCGCGCTGCTCCGTCGTGGCCTCAAACGCCGGAAAGGTGACCACCCGATCGGGCGATGGCCGGTACCGGGGCTGCCGCTCCTTGTTACGCCACCGCTGCCAAAAGTTGCGCCGGTCTGGGTTGGCCGCTTCCCAGGCGGCCTGCGTGGCTGCATCTTCTGCGTCTTGGTGGGCGCGGTAGAGGTCTCGGTAGGCATGGTTAAGTTCGAGCCAGTAGTCGGTGCGCGCTGCCAGTTCCAAGGCGGGGCTATCGGCTTGGGCAATGGCCAGCGGCAGGTCTGCGGGCAATACGCGCGGCGCAAAGGGGAGGTCACTCTCAGTGACTTGCTCCATCTCCACCAAATCACGCTGCAAGAAAAACTTGCCGCAGGTGCAGCGCCTCAAGCCCTGGTCATTGGGCATGAGCGACTGCTCGCGGTAGCCGTCAGTCCAAAAGGCCGAGGACATAAAGTTCATCGACGCATAGCGCGCCGTCTTGTAGCGCGCGCCGCAACACACTGCGCCCCGGATGGAATAGCCTGCAATACTGGTCATGCCCTAGGTCCTAGAGGCCTCAGGCCGCAACCCGTTGCGCGCCGGCCAGCCGCTCCATCTGCCGTACCTCGGTCTCCAGCATACCGCCATGGGAGCCCGCCGCTGGGTAAACACATCAGCCAGGGCCCGGTAGTACCACAGCGTGCCCTTGCTCACCTGGCGATCGTGGGCTTTCACGGCCAGGGCGAGGGCGCTTGATAGTCTGCTACTGATCATAGGATTCTCAAAAATGCTTTGATGGTGTTTCCGCTACCACCTTAGGCGCCATCAGGCTCATCCAGTGAGCTTATCCCGGATGTCGCCCCAAA
>Ga0194116_10007674_pt1 | contig 11078 bp, 13 predicted proteins | sample TA2MahsurfametaG_4_FD_148617 | JGI IMG/M metagenome (GOLD analysis project Ga0194116, IMG submission 148617) | Freshwater microbial communities from Lake Tanganyika, Tanzania - TA2015008 Mahale S9 surface | ecosystem: Environmental > Aquatic > Freshwater > Lake | place: Tanzania: Lake... | reverse complement strand
TCAAGATATCTATCTAATCTTACCGGATGAAATACTTTTGAAACTAATTCTTCAGCATATGGTTTCATATTTTCTCTCATTTTGTCATGATCTAATTTACAAAGCAAATGAATAGCATTTGGATTTGATGATAACCAATACCAATCAACTTTATCTAATTTTTGTTCTAATAGGTGAATCGCATTTGGATTTCTTGATAAATATTCCCAATCAACTTTATCCAAATTCTTTTCTAAAATATGAATAGCATTTAGATTTAATGATAAAGTGTCCCAATTAACTTTATCCAAGTTTTTTTCTAAAATATGAATAGCATTTGGATTTCTTGATAACGTATCCCAATCAACTTTATCTAATTTTTTTTCTAAAATATGAATAGCATTTGGATTTAATGATAACATATCCCAATCAACTTTATCTAAATTCTGTTCTAAAATAGATAAATAACTCCAATGAACTTTATCTAAGTTATTTTCTAAAATATGAATAGCATTTGGATTTTTTGATAATTCACACCAAACAACTTTATCCAAATTCTTTTCTAAAATATGGATCGCATTTGGATTTCTTGATAAATACAACCAATTAACTTTATCCAAATTATTTTCTAAAATATGAATAGCATTTGGGTTTTCTGATAAACGCCCCCAATTAACACTTTGTTCAACAATAAAAACTGGTTTTCCTAACATTTTTAAGACTTTATAAATTGTAAAATAAAAAAGAAACAAATTCAATTTTATTTAAAAGGCAAAGCCCGGGGCACCGTCATATTTAAGTTACAATAAAACAAGTTGTAACCCATCATAATACATTATATTACTACCTAATAAAATTTATTAGATTATTTTAAATTTATTTAAAGATAATAAATTATTTATATAAAATGAACACAAACGATAATATGATGTCAAATGATACTGGTCTAAATGCATCAATCCAAAATAAGGGTTTCGTCATTTTGAATTCCACTTTTAAAAAATATAATTGGAATCTCGTTAAAAATGATATTAATTGGGTTTGTTACACTAAATTAGGAGATGAAACAAGTTACTTTGATTTTAAAATATTAAAAGATAAAATAATTGTAAGTGTTCCTATTAAGAATTCATCTTATCAGTTTGTCACCAATTTTAATTCATATTTTGAAGCATGTGAATACGCCGAAGAAAAATTAATTGATTATAGTAGTTGAATATAAAGACACAATAATATTCAATCTACTAAACTCGTGAACTAAAAAATGAAGATTATGAATATTATATGATATCTAATTTGATTAGACTATTTATTATTTTATTAATATAATTTATATGATATCTAATTTGATTAGACTATTTATTATTTTATTAATATAATTTATATGAGTAATTCTAATATCATTATTACATCAATAGTTTTAGGAGTTGCTACACTCGCGGCAGGTGGGTTTTATTTACTAAATAGACCCCGAAACAGTCTAAAAAAACTACCAAATTTTGGGCCGTTTGAAGTAGATAGTGAAGACGAAGATGTCAAATTTTATTCAGGAGGCAAAAAAACAAAAAAACAATGTAGAGGACATAAACACACAACTACCAAACGTCATAAATAAATTATCTAATAACAGACTACAATTAAATCATATTTATCTAAGATTTTTGTTTTTGTAATTCACTTTGTAATTCACTTAGTAATGGAAATTCATTTGGATTTATAGTTTCACTCAAAAAAGACGGTTTCGATTCCAATGGATTATCGTTAATACCCCATAAGTACTGCCAAACGCTGCTTACAAATGGCGGTTTATCTTTTACTCTTAATCTATAAGTACATGAATAGTCTGGATTAGCAGCTATAGCACCACATGGATTGCAAGGCTTATTTAAAAATGTAAATCCTGGAATTATATTCTCCAAATCATTATAATCTACAGGTGTTATTTTTTCTGTTTGTTCGCCAAATATTCCTCCTTTACCTGTATATCTTACTCTCTCTAATGTTGGATAATTATCATTTTTTATATTACATTTTATTACGTCATCTACACGATTGCCTAACAAACCTGACTCATAAGGAAAATTTCCAAATCCACTCGGCAACTCTTCCATCTTATTACCTGATGGGTCCTTTACTAATACACCATTTATTAAGAATCGACCTTCTTTTGTTTGAGTCGCCAAAATACGTAATATAGCATTTTCATTATAAATTGTTCTTGCATAATCAGTCGCTATTCCAGGAACAGTTCTTATGTATGGATTTCTATTTATTGCTTCTTCATATAATTTTATTACTTCTTGAGACCAAGGCCATTTACTGTTTTTATTAAAATATTCTAATTCTTCTTGACTCGCTTGAGAATTTATTACATTCATATCAAAAACCTTATTTTTATTTATTGTACTTTGAATTCTTAAAAAATCCTCATTCATTTCTTCTTGCGAAGTTTGTTGTGATTCTTCATCAATACTGAAGTTTCCTGTTATATTTAATTCAAATCCTTCTTTTAATAATCGAGAGAATCTATATAAAATTAATATTATTAAACCAACTATTAATCCGTATGTTCTGTTATTCATAAAAATCAATATAGTTGATATAATTAGTATTAAATTTCCTAAAAGAGTATTAAATAATGATACAAATACTTCAGGTATAAAATATAATACTAACCATAAACCTATTAATATTGTCAATAAACCTATTATTTTTGTTTTTGTATTTTCAAACTTCATATATTATTAAATTATTTTATAATCAAATAATATATAATGCGTAAGAGTAAAAAATAATCCAAAAAGACATAGAATTACTAAACAAAATAAATGTATTGTAACAGATGAAGTTAAACGTCTCAGAAGTGTTATTAAACATTTTAAAAAAACTAAATCTAATAATAAAAATAATAATTAAACACCTGTTGAACCAAACCCACCATCGCCTCTAGCTGTTTTTTCACCCAATTCTTCACTCGATTCAACCATTACAACTATTATTGGAATTAAGTTAGGAGCACAAATTTGTAAATGTCTATCAAATTTATTGATTGTTGTTTTCTGATCATATAGAACGTCAAACATACCCATTAAATGACCTCTATATCCAGCATCAATAATACCTACATTATTAGCAAGGCGAAGTTTTGATTTTGAAATACTTGACCTTGGATACATATAGAACCCAGTGTTATAAGCATTACCATTATTTTCAATTATTTTTGCTGTACAAATGACTTGATAATCGACTTTACAGGAACTTGTTATATATAATGTTTGTTGATTTGGACACAATAAGTCAAATCCAGCGTCAATGTGGTTAATATTTTTAAATAACTTTAAATGATGTTGATGAATATATTCTTTATATATCTGTTTAAGTTCATCATCATCTGAATCAATAAATATTTTCAAATACATATACTTTCCATAAATATTTAGTAAATTCTGTCTTAATTCATTTAACATTTATATTGATAATAATTATATCTTTAAATAATTTTAAATAATATAATATATGAATATACCACGTTTAGAATTAACAGAAAACCCTAACAAAAATAATGATTTTATTATTTTCCGTCATACTTCTAAGAGAATGAAAACGAAGTTAAATAAAGCTTCTACCAAAAAACGCGTTTATAAGAAAAAACATGGAACAAAAAAAAGAAAACATAGAAAAAGTAAAAAAAGTTTTTTCAATATATTTACACCCTTGAAGATTTAAAATGGCACCTTCGCACCAAATCCAAAAGGTTTATCCATTACAGAAATGTGTAAATTTTGGTTATGGAATTTCTTCTAAAATCCCTGAAGTTTTATGTAAGGTTGAAATGAAAATCCTCACTCACTCGCCTTTTTAAAAGACAGAAGACCTTCCCTTACTGGAGCAATTCATTACAGACTTCTTACTATTCATTGCTAATTAAGTAAATTAATTTGTCTTTAAGTTGTTTTTGTCCCATTTTAAATCTTCAAGGGTGTAAATATAAAATTTGAAATACTTAGACTGATATAGACTAAATCCCTATTATTTAACCCGTATCAAGTTTAAAATGATAGGAAAACCTATATTCATTGTTGACGAACGTCTTGCTTGGGAAAGCTTATCACAAATCCAAATGCTGTTCATTTACTCTTAAACATAATATGATGAACAGAAGTTTTGTATATTTAATAATTTGTTTATTAAATATCTTAAATAAATTTATTGTATATAATATATGAACTTTGATTTAAATATTGATAATTATACAAAACGCGAATTAATTGAAATGTTTGAATTACCTCCTAATTTCAATAGAAGCATTGTTGAATTTAAAGAATCAAAATTGAGAGATACAATAGTAAATAATAGTCAAATAAATAAAGATACAAAAATACAAACAATTAATTTTTTAACAAAAGCAAAAAACATTATATTAAGTGAAAATAAACCTCAAAATAAGCAACTTCAACAAAAAATAGAAGAATTTTATAATAACAGTTATGAGCTAAAATCATCTAAATTAGAAGACCCGAGCGAACATATGATACAAATTAGACCAGAAAAACCTTATTTATCATCTTATCCAAGTGAATTTTTTCCTGGCATCATCAATCCAATTAAGAAAAGAACTATTAGAAAAAATCTAAATATTGACACAAGATTCAGAGATAATTATTACTCAACTGCATCAAGTAATTTTAGTATTCAACTGCCGTTAAATATAGATAATGTCTTACAAATGCAGTTATCTGCTATCGAATTACCTACATCTTATTACGTAGTCACGAAACAATATAATAATAACTATTTTAATATAGTTGTAAATGGTCAAAATGCGGTTATAACAATTCCTGATGGTAATTATACACAAACAACTATAATGGATATAATAAATACACAATTGTCATCAGCAGGAGCACCATTTAGTTTTATTTCATTTATTGTTAATTTGACCAATTCTACAACAGGAAGTGCACAAACTATAGTCGGTCCAAACGGAACAGGTGTTGTAAGTCAACTTGAATTAAATTTTCAATATGATAGAAATGGTGTTGAAGATCGAGGAACACCTTTGCCTCTCAAACTAGGTTGGAATTTAGGTTTTAGAAATGGCATTTATTCAGGAGTCACAAATTATGTTTCAGAAGGAATAGTTGATTTAACCGGACCAAGGTATTTTTATTTGGTTGTTGATGATTATAATAACAATGTAAATAATAATTTTTATAGCGCTTTTAATTCATCTATACTAAATAAAAATATATTAGCTCGTATCTCTCTACAAGCAAATCAATTTAATATTTTGGAGCAGAATAATTTAAATATTGTTACAACGCCTCGTGAATATTTTGGTCCAATTAATTTATATACAATAAACGTTCAACTGCTTGATGAATATGGACGAATAGTAGATTTAAATAATATGGATTATAGTTTTTGTCTTACTTTGATAACTGTTTATGATTTATAATTCACCAGTTGATCTGTATTTTCTACATGATAATGTTTTTTTTTGTCCCATCATCATAATTGACAGCATAACGCTCTTTAATTAGAAGTTGAATTTTTTAGCGTCAAAGTCGGTGTTTTAAATGTCCAAAGGTGGAAATAATATCTTATTTAAATATATGTCAAGACCATTTACAAATTATCCTGCTAAACCTTCATTTGCTCAAGTAAATAAACCTGTAAATGCTGGCACATATATACAAGCAAAAAAAACTAAATATACTTTTTCTCAGCCAAACATATGTCATCCAAACAAAAATATATATTCTCAAAGCAATTTGTTACTTTTGAGAGAAGCAAATAATTTAACATTTTATCCTTATGATAAATTCAACAAGACCCAATTATATACCAATTTGTATACTAAATTAGATTTAAGTGATTTAAGTAATAATACACCTATTATATCAGACTTATCTGATAATATTTTCCCTGTAACAATCGATACTTCTGTTATACCATTTATTAAATATAATATAGACCCTAGCGGTGTGTTATTTGGTAATAATGTTTGTGGAATTAATAATTATATTAATTATGTTTCATATGACATAAGTTCTAATTTAGCGATTTAAATAAGAATATAACAGATGTCCATACAAGCGCTGCCATTATTGTCATAGAACAGGCGTCGTATATAAGTTCTTCTCCACTATCACTTTTCTCTTCAAATTTATCATAATCTAAAATTTCATTGTCTTCATGGTTTTGTTGATAATAATCGTATTCATCTTGTATTGAAGATAATTCATTAAATAAAATTTTATTATAATTGATATTTGTGTTAATATAACAATTATATTCTGTATCAAAGTACCAACCCCAGTCTTCGCAAATATTAGTATTTGAATTCATTTGATAGTGTTTGAATTCATTTGATAGTGTTTGAATTCATTTGATAGTGTTTGATTATATTTATAGTATCTTTTTATAAATATAATTCAATTTTATTTTTATTGTTTAGCTCCCATTTTAATAAGTAGTTTATTTGCTTTTCGAGAGATATTTTTGTGATGAAATTGTCTTGATCTTATAAATGCTGAGTAAACGCCTTTTGGATTTACTTTGCATGTATTTTTTGAACAAATCGGATAACTTTTTCCTGGACCTAAAAAGCATTTTTTACCGCATTTGCTAAGCATTATGGTGCGTTGATGGTAACCAGGTTTTTGATGTTTCCATCCACGTGTTGTTGAACCCCGACCATTTCTACGAGTTTTAGCCATAATAAAATAAGTATATATTAATTAAATTTATATTCTAAATATATGGACGAAAAAAATGAAAATAAATTTATAACAGAAGAACGTGTGTTAGAGGGAGTAATGGATGAAAGAGATAGTGAATTTATAGAACAAGCAAAAGAAATTGCAGAACATGAAAAATTAATAGCAGAAAAAGAAAGAGCAATAATAGAAGCTAGAAACAGAATAATTCAAGCAAGAGAATTAGCAGCATCAAGAGACGCAGAATTAACAGCATTAACAGAAGAAAGATTATATGCTGAGGAAAGGGCTTTTGTACAAGAAAGAGAATTTGCAGAAGCAAGAACAAGAGAAGAATTAAGAGCTATAGAAGAACATCAGAAAAATGTCGCTATGAGTGGACAAGCTTATAAGTATAATACAAATGAAGCTAATAAATTAGCTAGCATACAAGGTGTACCACCACAAGCAGATGACGATTCAACAGAAAATGACACATCTGGTAATATAATAGATGCTTCAGGTAATAAAATGAAAAATAAATACAAGAAATTCACATATAAGGAAGTAGAAGACAAAATATATGATAATTATTTTAATGAAAGAACCGTTTGGTCAAGTTCTTTAGATATCATTGGAACATACCTAAGAGGTCAAAAACTAATTTATATGGAATCAAAATCATATTGTGAAAATAAATTAAATAGATTAATGATGCCTTCTATTTTTCTCTCTACATCAGCAACAGTATTATCAGCAATTGTTAAAGAATGGTACTGGGGTGCTTATTTAATAGCAGGTGTAAATGGAGTTATAGCTTTTTTATTAGCAGTTGTAAATTATTTAAAATTAGATGCAGCATCAGAAGCTCACAAAATAACAGCTCATCAATATGACAAATTACAAACTAAAATAGAATTTTTATCAGGACAAGCATTGCTTTTTGATAATACCAAAAGAGAGACAATTGAAAATGAATTAGAAAATGTTAAAAAAAAGATTGAAGAAATAAAAGAAACAAATCAATTTATAGTTCCAAAAAAGATAAGAACATTATATCCTATTATGTTTAATACTAATGTATTTTTAATTATAAAAAAAATAGATGATATAACAAAGAAAAAAATTAATAAAATTAAAGATATGAAAAATGAAAAAAATTACTTGATAGAAGTTTTGAAATCAAAAGAGAATAAGGAAAAGGATAAAAAGGTGTTAAAAGAAATTGAAACAAGGATTATTGAATGTGAAAATGAAAAAAGACGGCATGAAGAAAATATTGTTATATTGAAATCCGCTTATTCAGTAATAGATGAAATGTTTATGAAAGAAATGGAAAATGCAGAAAAATATAAGAATATGACAATACGTCGATGGCTTTTTTGTGGTTTTGGTGTAAAAGACAAAATAACTGACCCAAGAGAAATTAATAAATTTATACTTGATATAATGAACCCGTATAAAGAGAAGATACAAGATGATACACCTGTTTCTAAAACTGAACGTGATGACATAGACCAGATTATTATTGATTTGATGGAAACAAAAAATATATTAAATAAAAAACGTTTAAGTGAAAATAAGAGAAGAAAAAAAACTATTAAAAACCTTAAAAGAGCTAATTCGCTTTTAAAACAAAATGTTGATATTTCAGAACATATTTGTAATAAAATGGAGATTTACGATAAATTAGAGAGAGGAGAATATGATAAAATTAATTATTCAGAAGATGAGCAAACTTTAAAATTAAATAAACATAGTAAGATAATAAACTTATTGGGAATTGGAACAAATCACGAAGACAAAATTAAGTTAAAAATTCATTCAAATGAAGAAAGAGGAAGCATATCAGGATCAGAACATTCTGACCCGTATATAGACTTTGATGTATGCAAAAGAGACGATGAAAATGATAAATAATTTAATAAGTATTTTAATAATACATATTAAAAACCCTGAAAATCAGGACTATCTCGACTGACGGATTCGAACCACCGACCTAAGGAACTACAGTCCTCCGCTCTGCCAACTGAGCTAAGCCGAGTTATTTACAGTTAGGATTGTTTTAAAATTTTTTTTAAAAATAATGCTGTAGCCTAACTTACAAATATATATAATATGTTATCTTTAAGTTGTTTATTATTGTATATTATATTTTATTAAACAATTTAAAGAAAAATGAAATACTTTAATATTCTATAATGCGAATTACAAATAAACTATCAATATGACACACGTTAACGAGAATAATAATTACAATTTTATTAACAATGATGATTTACAAATAATCAATGTTGAGAGTGAAGAACAATGGAATATTGACTTTATTATTGACAGAAGTCCTGATTTTAATTTAATTAATAATTTAGAAAATATTATTAATCAGCATTTTGATGAAATATTTTCTCAGGATGTTGAAGCTATAATAAACAATGCTGATCAATTTAATACTGATGAAAATATAGATAATATGCTTGAACTAGATACTGCTAATGATTTTATACCATTTCAGTTAGTAATTACTCAATCATTTGTTGAATCTGAAGTTAATCAGCTTCAAGTCACTGAAGAAGAAAGAGAATGCATTATTTGTTATGAAACTAGAGAATACCATGACATTGCACAAATTAATTGTGGTCACAAATTTTGCGGTAATTGTTTAATAGAATTTATTCGTGTAAATAGAATCGAACCTCATTGCCCATTATGTAGAAATGATATAATACACATATCTTTTCAAACTCACCAACATAATGATACTTTTCTTGAAATATAAATTATCTAAAATTCATCATACGTAAATTATTTCTGCTTGCACGTAAATTTCTTGGATTCGAACTTGAGCCTGGAGCTGATGTAAACATCATTTTTTTTGATTTTACTTCTTCTATCATTTTTCTATGTTCAATTTGTTTTATTTTATCTTTTAATAACATTTCATGATATTCTTCTATTGTTTTTGGCATTCTTGGCCCAGGCTTCTCTGCATTCATGTCAGTATAATCTTTAAAATATTTATTGAAAATATAACTATGTTTTACTGACAGTTCTATCGGTTGTAAATTCTTAGATTGTTGTAGTTGTGATGGTTTTTTTAATTCGGTTGGATTATAATTGTAATTTTGTTGTAATTCTTCTTGATTTGGTGTCATAAATTGTAATACACCTTTATTATTTACTACCAAATTCATATTTGACAATATGTCATTAAACGATATTTTCTTCTTTTTTATTTGATTTTCTTCGCCTTTTGGTTTTTCCCAATAGTTTTCTCCAATATGTTGATTATATGAATTATAATCAAAATTATTATAAGGATTTGTGGTGTTAGTATTATCTAACTCTGATATTTTTTGTTCCATATTAATACTTAATATTTTAATGTATAATCTTTTACTTAAAAAATAATATAATTTTAATATAAAAGATGCTTAATACTTATATTAAAAATCAAGGTATTACTAAAACTATTATTCATGATAATAATCGCAATCATGTTAATCAACTTAAATGGGACGTTGATTATGATGGCGATATCGCCAATTTATCCGTTAACATTAATACTGACGGTAAACGCGAACACTTTGACCTTTCACTCGATAATCAAGATTTAGCAAACATATTGAATATACAAAGTGTTAATATACCTATTGATAAAAGACTTAAAATGGATTTTCAAGAACCTTTATATATTGAACTTCCTACACCAGAATTAGAGCCAAGAAAACCTAAGCATTCTGAAGAAATCATTTATAGACCTATTTCTAGTCCGTCTAGTGGTGAAGAGCTTATTATACCTTTAACAATTGATAGAGATTCTAAAGACTTATTCACTCTTACACCTCACAAAAAACACAAACGTCATAAAAGTCATGTAACTCATAGAGTTTATAAAAAACATAAATCTAAATCCAAACGTAGTTCTAAAGCTAAGTCGCGAAAATATAGCAGAAAAACTACACCTATTATTGATTTACTTTGAAACCTCATTTAATAATTTATTTTGTGGTTTGCTTGATAAATTATGCTAGAAATAGTTATATTTCTAAATATTTAAACATTTATATATATAAATATGTCATTTAGACAGTTTGGAGGATTAAATTATTCTGCTAAACATAATATTGTGGCTAGTAATTATAATACAAATAATAATTTACTTGTTACTCAAGATGTTGGACAACCTAAATCTTATATTAATTTTTTAAGCGATATTAGTGGAACAAATATATACATAGGAAATACTGGAGAAAGAGGGCCAACAGGTCCTATAGGTCCTATAGGTTTTACCGGAGAAAGAGGGCACACAGGACCAACCGGTGATATAGGTATTACAGGATCAAGAGGGCACACAGGACCAACCGGTGATATAGGTATTACAGGATCAAGAGGTCATAC
>Ga0194116_10007670_pt1 | contig 11087 bp, 3 predicted proteins | sample TA2MahsurfametaG_4_FD_148617 | JGI IMG/M metagenome (GOLD analysis project Ga0194116, IMG submission 148617) | Freshwater microbial communities from Lake Tanganyika, Tanzania - TA2015008 Mahale S9 surface | ecosystem: Environmental > Aquatic > Freshwater > Lake | place: Tanzania: Lake Tanganyika... | reverse complement strand
AATAAGTAGCAATGAATTTAATAATTCATCTCTATGCAAAATTTTTCAAGCAAACAAAAAGAAACATTTCAATTCTTTCATTGTTAAAACTCGAAAAACCTTGAGGATGAAGAATTCCAATGAAGCTTCGGAAACTAACTCAATTAATAATTATTCAGATAGAATTAATTCCGAAAAAAAAAATACGCTTAAAGAAAATCAATTCTCCATTATTGAAAAAACATTGACTAATAATTTGAATAAACATGGACTAAACAGGAAACAAAGAATTAATAAGTCAGAAACAAAATTACCACTAGATTTTCATTTAACACAAAAATCTTATTTAGGAGAAGTAATGAATAATCCCTTAAATATTTCTGAGAAAATAATAAATTATAGAAATTATTCTGAATCAGAAATAAAAAGAAAAAGCTTAAAATCTAATTTAAATAAAAGAGGAGTTCCATATGCTAATTTAGAAGATAATTCAAAAACTTCAAACTTCGAATTAGAAATATTAACCAATCGCGAGAAAAGTAACCTACCAATTTTGGTTGATTTAAATAAAAAAAGGAGATCTCTCTATAAAAAAAAACAAACTCTTCAAAACAGTCAAGCAAAATCAAAATTGAAAGATATTCTTAATAGTGAACTTACAAAAATTTTTAATTTTTCCCCAAAAAAATTTTTAAATCCTATTGATAATAGATACAATAAAAATTCTTCCAATGAGATTTCTGATATATCAGAATTCTCAATTAATTATGATAATAATAAACAAGAAAATATTTCAGAGGATAAAATTTATAAATTTAGTAAAAATGTAAATACTGAGACTAATTGCAATAACATTTATAAATCAAGAAATTATTTAAAGAGAAATAGTGATAATATAAATCTAAAAAATGCAATGTTTATAAATTATAAAAATGAAAACAATAAGAACATTAACAATTTTAATGATATAAATAATTTTGCAGATAGGTTATGCAACTCTAAAACAACGTCTAATGTAAATGTGAAAAACAATCCGAAAAATTTTAAACTTGTTAATGAAAAAAGAAGCTCTTGTAATTCCGAAAATTTAAAAAGTCTTAAAATTAGAAAATTCAGTAATGTCATTAATAACAATGGAGAAGAAAATATTTCTAAAAGCAATAATAACATAGATGGAATAAAAACTCGAAGAAATACCTATAATTTTAAAAATGGAGGAAAATCATCAATAAATAAAAATAAAAAAAAAGAAGAAACTCTCGTCAATGAAATTGAAAGATCACAAAACTTTCAGAATAAAAAATCTGATTATATAGATAATATAAATGATAATCTGATAATAAAGGAGAATATTTATAAAAAGGATATTTTTTATTCAGATTTGGAAAATTTAAATAAAATTAAAACTAAAGAAATTTACAACTATTTAAAAAAAAAAGACTCAATAGATTTGAATTTAAATAAGCAATCTTTATCTTTTATCAATAATATCTCTCGAAATTTATCAAATGAAAAAAACATTAAGAACATAAATCTTTTAAAAGAAAATCGAATTAAACAAGAGAGCTCTGACAGTAAACAATTTTACGATAAAAAAACAAATATAGAAAAATATGAAGATATAGATTCAGAGGTTAAAATAAAAAATCAATTCAATGATTATAGCTGTAATTTAAGTAATCAAGATTATTTACTCAAACAAAAATCGCAAAAAGATTTCCTATGTGATGAAGAATTAAAAAATTTAGAAAATTCTAAAATGGAAAACGAAAAGAGCAAGGATGAACACAATTACGAAAATAAACGTATTATAAGGCGTACAAAAAATTCTGTTTATGATTCTCTAAGTGAAAATGAGGACAAAAAGAATTTTAGAATAAATAATAAATTCTTTTTAGATCCTAATTCTAAGACTAAACTAGTTATTGATTTTCTTTCTTTTTTGGTGGCCTCATATTCTGTTATTTTTCTTCCATTAAAATTAATATTTTTTGATCAAATTACATTTTTATATGTTGTCTTTCAATTTCTCTGTGATGCTGTTTATTTAGTAGATTTTGTTTCAGGTTTTTTCCTTGCCTATTACGATTTTGAAGAAAACTTTCTTACCTCATTGGAAAACACCATTACTAATTACATGAGGAGCTTCTTTTTTTTAGATTTATTTGCTGCATTGCCTTTTAATACTATTTTTCAAATAATTAAATATTTAGATTTTTTGGAAAACAATGAGAATATAAATTCTTTAAATAAACAAATTAATTATGATAATCTTCATAACATGGATTCCCAAATTTATCTGAATAATAATAAAATAATTAATAATAATTTTATTAATCTCAAGCTCAATACCAAAAATGTAATTGATTATTTAATAATCCAAAACGATTTCTCACGTGATTATCATTATCTTATTTTTCTCAATCTAGGAAAAATTAACAGAATTTTTATTTTCTTCCGGCTCTTCAAAATATTCAAAATCGCATCTACAAATGAATTTATAAATTTCATTAATAATTCCATTATTGCTAATTTCTCTTATTTTCAAACATATTTAAAGATTTTTTCCTATTACATTTATTTTTTTCTAATTTCTCATGTTTTAAGCTGTACCTTTATTTTCCTTGGTACAGTAGATTTTCCAAATTGGATAAACAATGCAGGCTTGCAAGATGATTCCTTTATGAAGATTTATTTGGCTAGTCTCTATTTTAACCATACAACAATATTTACTGTAGGCTATGGTGATATTCTTAGCAAAAACATCTATGAAAAAACATATAATATTGTGCTTATGATTGTTGGTATTATGCTGTATTCCTTTGCTCTTACAAGCATTTCAAATATGATAAAAATGAATGATGAAAATGTGAAAAATTTTGAAAAAAAACGTGAGTATTTAGATTACATAAGTAGGAAGTATGCCATTAATAAAACACTTTATGATAATTTAAATCGTTTTTTATTTTATGAAATGAAAACTGATAAAACAAACAAATTTGATTTATTAAATGAATTACCTATTACACTGAGAAATGAGATGATTTTGAATATGCATAAAAAAGAAATTGAAAATTTTAAATTTTTTAAGAAAATTTATGATCATGATTTTATCATCCAAGTTATTCTCACACTCAAGCCAACTAACTCAGTAAGAAATGACATTCTTATTAAGCAAGGAGATTTCATAGAAGAAATCATTTTTATTAAGTATGGAATTTTGCAACTTGAGACTGTAATCAATTTAGAAGCTGAAACATCTTTAGTCTCACCACAAATGAAAAATTATATTCAGAAAAACTCTGAAAATAATCAATTAATAGAACCATCAATTGAACATATAAATACCTACACAAATAATCAAATCCTAAATAAAAATATAAAATCTAATAATCTTGAGAATGTAATTAAGAATTATGATAAATTAAAAGAAAACCCTGAAGAAAATAATAAAAAAGACGAAAATTACAAATTTAAAGAAAAAAAAAAAAAAATTTCTCAAATAAAAGATTTAAAAAGTAAAGGGAAAAAGAGTGAATTTATTAACAAATCAACCATAATTGAAAAAATCAAGATTTTAGATCTGAGAAAAAATGAGCATTTTGGAGATGCTTTAATGATTGAGAACGAAAGATCTCCATTAACTCTTCGTACAAAGACTAAATCAGCAGAGTTATTCTTAATGAATAAGATTGATGTAATGAAAATTTCTGATTTGTTTTCGGAGATTTTTGAACAAATTTACATAAAGTCAAGCTATAATTTTTCCCAAATAATTCGGCTTGCAGAAGTACAAAGGTTAAAAAGCATAAAAAAATCGAAGCTACGAATTTATGAAAAAATTCAAAAAAACAGAGAAAAAAGCACTTCAATTATAGATTTATCCAAAAAGGATAATTCTAATAATCTATTTAAATTTAATAGTAATTATCCGAGTAAGTTAAGTTCTTCTAAAAAAAATTTAACTACTATGGAGAAGAAAAAAGTAAATTTTGAAAAGATGGAGGAAAATAATATAATTAAAAGCAATAGTAAAAAAACTAAAAATAAAAATAGTAAAAATAATTTGAATGGAAGTTATTATTTCTCAATTATAAGCAACGATATTTTATTAGAAAATGAGGACAATGAAAATAATAAATTAAACATTTTGAATAGCAATGATAAAGCCTTAAGTAACAATTTCGATGAATTTTCCAAAAAATCATTAATAAGTATGATAAACTATTCGAAAATAAATGAAGAAAAAGACGCTAATGGAGATGTTGAAGAAAAATCTAATTCAAAATCTGATTATGATTTAAGCATCAAAGCTATACCGCTTAAATCTCCTTATGATAAATGTAATTCTTTAAGCATGAATTCTAATGCTAATGAAAAAATTTTTCTTGAAATGGCAAATTTAATAAATAAAAATTTAAATGAATTGAATAATGCAGACCATTTAAAAGATGAAGTTGAAAAATCCAATTCACGTAAATCAGACTCTATTTTTAAAAATGCAGAAGAAAAAAGAGGAATGATTTTCAAGAAATTGAGAAATGAATCAAGATCAAATTTGAAAAAGAATTATTCATATAAAAATACTAAAAATTCCAACAATATTTACATGAATTATTTGGATGAAGATCAAATCGCCTATAAAAAAAAATTTGAAGAGGACAAATGTATAAATAACAATACTCATCGATATAAGAGACGAAATGATCTCTTACCTGATGAAAATTTACAAGAAGATATCAATAAAATTATTTCTGTCAGAGCTTCTACAAAGAAAAAAAATAATCATTTTGCAATGGATGAGAAAGATTGTTTTGATAAGGATAAACAAGGTAAAATTCATAAAAAATATTATGAGAATAAAAATGAAAGTTTCGATGAAATTCCAGACGAAAAAAATGAATTTACTCTTAGAAATATTGTTAAACACAATGACATCAAAAGTATTGTTACAAGAAGTTTTAAAAACTATAATCCTTTTATTGATAATAACAGTAATAAATTTAATAAAACTGAAAAAACTAATTTTTCCGATAAAATTTCGAGTGGGCAAACAAATGAAAATTTTAAATATAAAGAAAATATAAAAAATTTTACAATTCTTACAAATAATAAAGAAAAAAGTAAAACTATTTCACAAAAAGAAAAAACATTTGAAGATAAAATTAATTTACAGGAATATTATGATCTAAATAAATATTCTGCGAATACAATAGGGAATAAAAATGATATTCAAAATTTGATTGAATATCCATTAAATTTTATAGAAAAAGGTGACAATGAGACTTTAAGAGAGAAAAAACAGAATATATTAGATTTAGAGAATAAAATTATTTATAATGATGTAAAATTTTTAAATACAAGTAAATTTCAAAAAGATAACTTAAATGGATTATATAATATTGATGAATCTAAATTATATTATAATGATATAAAGAATGTCAATTGTAATCATACTAAATCAAATAATTTTTTCAAAATAGAACAAAAATTTTTGTTCGATAATAATTTATTTGAAAAAGGGTATAAATTTCCAACTCTGATACAAGATGAAATGATACCTCTGGGAAATTTCTATGATAATATTACTTTCTGTAAAATTCTTGAACAAGTAGAAAAAGAAAAATTAGTGAATTTATGTGAAAATTGCAATTTGGAGATTTCCAAAAGAATTCTTAATATTAGATCTTCCATAAATTCTTTAAATTCAAATAATAAAACAAATTTAGGCTTGTCTGTTGAATATGTTGATTCGATATTAATCTTAGCTGAAAAACAAAATTATGTAAATTATAACAAGCTTAATAAATGGAAAAATAAGCGTATAGAAAATTCATATAGCGAAGCAGATGAAATTCATAGTGGTAATTCCTCTATAGAGAAAAGAAGGAAAAGTTATTTATCAATCAAAAATAACAATAAAAGTTATCAAAATTGTAATTTTAATAAAAGTATTAAAATTAAAAATATACAAATAACTAATATAGATGGTAGTAATAAAGGTTCTTTGATTAATAATATTAATCAAGCTTTGGAGAATGTTGACTTAAATGTAGGCAATGATGAAAGCATAAATTATGATGAATTGAAAAACTATCGCAGACTAAATTGTGAAAAGTTAAAAATTAGCGATAAAATGCCGAATCATCGAAATAAAGAAAGAGATGATGATGAAGATGTAATTTCAACGAAAGCTAAAATGAATGACTTCATAAATAAAAATATTAAAAGTGTCAATAATAGAAAACCTAATAAGAACTTGAATATTTTTGATCAAGATTCTTTCGATAAAAAATCAAAAACAAATAAAACAAATAAAAACATTTTTTCTAAAAATTACTTGCTTTCCCCTTTAATTCCATTTAAATCTCGAAATGAAAATTTGCATATAGATAATGTATGGCAGGAATTTAAAAAAATGGGAAGCATACAAAATATAAATGAAACTTTATTCAATGATTTAAAGAAGATAAAGAATATTTTAAGCAAAGAAAATGAATCAGAAAATGAATTTGAAAACAACTCCAATTTAAATAATTTATTTAATAGCTCTGCAGGGAATATCAGTAATTTAATTAATAATCCCATAAGCAATCTCAGGAAGAACAGCGTTTTCAATAAATTTAGAAAATCAAAAATTTCGACTTTGAATGATCTTGTAAAAAGTAATACTGAAAGTGATAAATTGAATAAACTGAAAAATCTAATTAATAGTAATTATTTGTACTCTAACCAATTCAAAAAAAAGAATAATTTAAGTATTGGTTTTAATGAAAGAAAAAGATTCAAACAAAATGGATATATTTCAAATGGCAGGAAAGAAAAATATCGCGAAACTTGTAAATCTAGTAGAAGTTCAAAGTTAAAGGAGAGTAAATTAAATCAGGAAAATCTAAAAAATAAAACTAATTTTAACAATAACCTTGAAATAGAGAGTAATTATTCAAATGAAGCTTTGGTAAGTGATTGGAATGTAAAGCATCAAACTAATATTAATTCTTCTAAAATCAAGCTGATCAATCATAATGAAGATTCATTGTTTAAAGGGATTTTAGATAAAGGCTCTAACTTAAAATCGAAAAGGAAATCAAAAGAAATAATTCAGACTAAAAACTCTTTCGAAAATATAAATAATAAGCTTGATAATATTTTAAAAATGCTAAAAAATGATCACATTTAATGCACTTTAAGCTTCAGATAGATTGAGATGTAAAATTTTTAAAATAAGAATGTTTTGTTTCAATATAAACAAATGTTAATTATTAAAATAAACTATTTTATATCCAATTTCTATCTACTTCACAAATAAATAATGAGTAATTTACCATATATATAAATTAAAATATAAGTAATATAATGTTTTTAGAGTATATAAAATTATGAAAAATATAAAATTCAAATAGATGCTATTTAATTGGATCACCTTTGCGACAATTTTTTAAAATATTTATCTTCAATATCTTCTAAATAAAGAAAATAAATAATAAAAAAAAACTGTTAATCTAAGTTATAGAATAATTATTTTACAGATAATGTAAATAATAATAATTAGAAACATATTATGTCTTATAAGAAAATTTATTTTAGAATAAAATGTAATTATTTGAGTGGTGTAAAATTTTTCATAAATTAAGCTTTGTATTATTAAAAAAACAAATTCAAAATATACAAAAATTTTTTATTGATGATAATTAAGAGATTATAAATCTTTTTTTAAATGGATTTTTTAAATATATAAACTTAAACTATTTTAATTTATTCTTCCAATTATCTTGAATATATTATGATGAACATTTATGTTATTTATTGTAAATTTTTCTTCTCAAAAAATTTAATTAAGGAAAAAAAATATTTTAAAATATAATATGTTTAACTTCTTTAAAAGCATTTTAATTGATATTGGAATGGATTTCGGAGATAAAATGAATTCAATATTAACTGTTATTATACTGATAATAATCACGAGCATTGCGGTTTTCATTATAAAAAAAATTTTCCAAAAAAATAAAATTAATTACCATCTAAATGAATATTGGGAAAGTAGGTATTCATTGTATTCAAGAGAAATGGATTGGTATGTGAATTTTAAGAAAATTTGTGAAGACTTTAAATTGCAAAATCTTTTAGATAAATATCTCAAAAATGAGAAAAAATCAAAGATTTTAGAATTAGGGTGCGGAAATTCATCTTTGGCTGTAGATATTTTCGATGCTGGATATAAAAACATTACTGCTATGGATTTTTCAATAACTGTTGTTGAACAAATGAAAGTTAAATATTCCCAAAAAGCAATTAAATGTAATTAAATAGATTTTCAAAAACGATTAATAAAAATAAAAAGAAATTTGAAATATAAGTGAATATGACTTTTCCTTTATAATCAATTGCTTTTCAATATTTAATTAGTTAAATATTGTAAATTTCATTTCTATATTTTTTAAAAGCCTATTAATTCAAATTATATTCAGACGTCCATGGGGATTATTTAAGATTACTTGATTATTTTCCAAATAATTCATTTGACTGTATTATTGAAAAAGCAGGTTTAGATTCTATCGCGACTCAAAATTCTGAAGATGTTCCAATATTATTAAAAAAAGCTTATGAGCAAATTCACAACGTATTAAAACCTGGAGGATTGTTTATTAGCATTAGCAATAAAAATTTTGGTAAAATATCTTTATGTTTATTTTATAATTTATAGATTTTTGGTTTGATAATGTTCAAAAAGAATTTGAAGATTCAAGTAAATTTGAAAATATAGCTAAATATAGAAGCACTTTTACTATTGAAAAAAATCCTATTCTGATGAATGTTTATTTTTATTGTTTGAAATGTAAAAAATAAATATAACTTAAATACTAATGAAAATTTTAATTTGAATAAATTTTATTGGAAATTTCAATCTTAATAAAAATTAATACAGCTGAATATCTAATCAATAATACATTTAAAATTGATTTTTATCAATATTTTTCTACAAAATATTGTAGGCAATAAATATTAAAAAAAGGATATTTTTTTTTTTCTAAAATTAACAACAGATTTATGTTTTATTTGATATTTCTTAAAAAGAATAAATTGAAATCTAATTAAATAAAGAATTAATGGATAAAGCAAATCCACATTCATAATTTATTTTAGTTAAAAATTATATATTTTTTAGCATTATTTATAATAGGTGATGACTAATAAATATGTGTTTGGAAAACTTAATCAAATGTGAATAAATTTGTTATTTACCTTTTAATAAATTCGAATAAAATTAAAAATTGTTATTTAATCCTCTTCAACTAATTTTTAAATAAATCTGAATTTATATTTTTTTTGTTTAGAACACTTTTTTTGAAATTATATATAGAATAATTTATTTTAATTATATTATTAAATTAACCATTTAACAAATTTTTTCCAACAAAAATAAGCCTTCATTTGAAAAATAATTTTTTCTTATTGATGGATTAATCACTACAGAGCCAAATTAAAAAGCTATAAATGTTTTTGCATATATTGTGGATTATTTGTCTTAGATTTAAAGTCAAATTATATATAATATTATTTTAATATAGGAAAAATTAATTTGTTATATTCTTATAAATTTTAATAAATTTAAAAAATAATTTCTTTTCACGAAATTTGATAATAAACAAAATTGATATTTTTCATGTTATTTCATAAAAACATTCTTAAATATAAATCAAATTATATTATTTTATTATTTATTTTCATTCTTTATGAAGTATTTTAATCTAAAATATTTTGTTTTCTGAAGCTTCTTGGGCCTTATCAGACTTTAGAAATAAAATTCTTAACAAATAATAATTACAAAATAAAGCACAAATAAAAGATTAAAATGAAAAGAATTGATGATTTGATTATTTTTCTTTAGCTTTTTCATCACTTTTAAAAGAATCAAATTCGTTTTCTTAATAATATTTTTTAAATAAAATTAATATTTTTTCAATCTTTTCTCTCAATTCGATTTTTATTTCTTTTTGAAATTTTAGATTTTCATTTTTTTCAATAAAATTCAATAAATTTTTTTTAGTATCATCAAACATTTCTTTACTGAAATTTTCTTTTTCATCAATTATTGAACCTATTAAATTATTCTTCTTATGTTTTTCTTTTGAAATTTTCCTTAGAAATTTTAGTGTATAATATAGAGCAATAGCGAGATTTATTGATTCTGAATTATATTTAATAAATGAATAATGCTTATTCTTTGATTTATCAAGATTAGTTTTTTGATCGTTTGTTTCTTTATCATTTGATAAATTAAAATCAAAAAAGATAGGAAATTTGATTTTCTGAATTTTCCCATTATCACAATCTTCATAACTGAAAATTATTTCTGCTATTTCTTTTTGTCCTATTTCCTATGCAGTTCTAAATCCTCTATTTCAATTTTTAATAGGATCATATTTCCTTTAATTATTTTAGTTTCTTTTATTTTATGGTTTTCAGATATTTTAATTGCGCTTCGAGTTAACTTATCAAATTCAGCTACATCTTTTTTGCTAAATTTCAGAAAATTTACAATATTTTCCATTACAAAGTAGCTTATTCTTTTACATTTACTCTTTAATTTTTTCCTAATTAAATCAAAATAGATCAAATTCCATTTGCTTTCTTTAATTTGATTTTTAAACATGAGACTTTCTTCATTTTTCAACTCTTCTTTTTTATCCTCTGGATTTTTATATCCTGTTCCATATGTTTTTAGAAGTTTTAAATTACTTGATAAAAATTCTATTTTGACATTTTTAACTATAGGAAAGAAATTGAATTCAAAATCATCTACTAAAATTTTCTGAAAGTCTTCCTGTTTTAAAGCAGTATTGACTGTTATTTTCTTAATATCTGCAATTTGTTCTGCATTTTCAACATCTAAATCAAATCCGATTCCAATAAGATCTATTGAAATTCCCTTTGATGTGATTTCTTTTAAGAGACTTAAAAAATTAGAGATAACTTTCATCCATGTCAGTCAAAAATAAGATTTTTTTTTCTGCTTCAGGACGACCGCTAGCCAAAATCATTTCATATCCTTCTTTTATTCCGACTTCTAAAATTGTGCTTCCATCAGCATTAATTTTTGAAAGATC
>Ga0194116_10007668_pt1 | contig 11089 bp, 6 predicted proteins | sample TA2MahsurfametaG_4_FD_148617 | JGI IMG/M metagenome (GOLD analysis project Ga0194116, IMG submission 148617) | Freshwater microbial communities from Lake Tanganyika, Tanzania - TA2015008 Mahale S9 surface | ecosystem: Environmental > Aquatic > Freshwater > Lake | place: Tanzania: Lake Tanganyika... | reverse complement strand
GTTAGTCACTCGATTGCACTGACCTCCGCAGGCACGGTTGTGTGCTGGGGACCAGACAACCCGACGACTGACGTGCCGGCAGGTCTGGCTGGCGTCACCCAGATTGCCGCAGGTACTGGCCACTCGGTTGCCTTGAAGGCGGACGGCACCGTCGTGTGCTGGGGCTACAACTTTGAGAACCAGTGCACAGTTCCTGCTGATGTACAGATTTGTCTTCAGGTCGCGGCGGGCAATTCGCACACCATCGTGCTGCAAGCCGACTGCAACCACGACGCCGTGGCTGACTATCTCCAGCTCGGCGGCAACGACTGCAATCAAGACTCGATCCTGGATGCGTGCCAGCTCGAGTCAGGTCTGATCGAGGACTGCAACGACAACGGACTGGCTGACCAGTGCGAAAAGGCGGAGTCAATCGAATTTGCAACGGGTGCCATCGGACCGATCGGTGCTGGGTCTGCCGTGACGTGGACCTTGCCGGCGGCTCCACTCGCATCGACCGATGTGATCCTGTCAGGCTCCGTGCGCGGCGACTTCGACAGCCCCTTCGAATCCCTCACCTTCAAGCTCGACAACGTTCTGACGACCGTGGTTGTGGTGAACACCGGCATCAACACGCAATGCCGTGAGACCACGTTCTCGCTGGTGATTCCTACGGCAACCTTCAACGCGGCCCGCCAGGCCGACGGAACGGTCGCTGCCAGGTTTGAAGCATCGGTTGCGGTGGATCCGCAGGCTTGCCCTGGCGGAACGTGGATTGATGTCACCGCCACGTACATCACGAGCACCGCGGCGGACTGCAACGCCAACGGTCTGATCGACTCGTGCGAACTAGCGGCCGGGTTGGGCACGGATCAGAACGGGAACGGAATCCCCGATGACTGCGAGAACCCTGCGACCGCATGTCCGGCTGACCTCGATCGGAATGGTGTCGTTGAGGGTGGCGACCTCGCGATTCTCTTGGGAGCTTGGGGAAGCGGCTCGGCCGCCCAGGACATCACCGGAGACGGCTTGATTGACGGATCCGATGTTGCCACGATGCTGGGCGCATGGGGATCGTGCGTGGACTGACCGAACCTCACGAACGGACTGACGTCGCGGTCGGCCCCACCGCCAAGCCCAACCCGACCGCGAGCCAGAAGCCGCAGCGGACCCAGTCCTTGATGAAGGTCAGGTCCACAAGGCCGGCCAACGCGCCGGCGGCAAGGACCGCGAGGACCGCCACGGCGACCCTGCCATGCAGGTCGGGCGAGCGTCGCCCACGCCAGGCTCGCCGCATGACCACCCACAGCGTGGCGGCATAGGCCGCGGCACCGATCAGCCCGAGTTCGCAGACCACCTCGACCGGCAGCGAGTGCACCCACGGCATGCCGACCTTGGGCAGCGGCGTGCCGCGCCATGACCAGCCTGCTCGAGCATCGAGTTGGTAGTACTGGCCGAAGAGTCCGGGACCGATGCCGGTGACCGGATGCTGGGCAAAGAGCTCCATCCCGTACACGGTGAGCTGTTCGCGGATCCCCGCACCTTCGCGCCAGGTCTGCACCGCGCGGGCGCGCAGCGCCGGCGTGAGCGCAACCGTGGCGGCCAGTGCCACGACGATCGCCAGCACGGCGATGACGGCCCGGCGCCGACCAAGGCGCGCCCCCGCGACCACGCAGAGCCCCACAACCCACGCCAACGCCGCCTGCCGAGATGCGCTCAGCCACGCGGGCGCGCCGCCGACGATCGCCAGCAGATGAGTGAGGAACGCCTGGGGCGTCGGCAGCGCCGCCAACCCCAAGGGCAGCATGAGGCTGGCGACAGCCAGATCGTTCGTGTTGCCGTGACTGCCCGGAAGTCGTGCGCCCGCTCCCGGCACGGCGCGCAGGAGCGATGCTCCCGTGACCCGCTGCCAACCCACATCGGCTGCCACGACAACCACGAGCGCCGCACACGCAATGAGGATCATCCGAAGCGCGCGTCGATCCCACGCCGCAACCTGCGCCGCCACCGCGATCAGGGCGAAGACCCCTGCACTCGTCGAGCGTTCGGTGGCCAACCCCGGCAACCGGCAATTCAGGACCGACACGGCCATGGCCCCAAGGATGGCTGCCACGGGCCACCAGGTGACGCGTGTCCAGCGACCGTGCGGATCAGCGCGGGCGACAAACACGCTCACCGCACCAAGCGCCCCCAAGGCGGTCATGGCCATCAGCGGAACCGGCACGCCCGCCGGAATCGTTGCAAGGCAGAGCACCACGAACGAAGCAGCGAGCCACGGTGCGCCTGCACCGATCATGCGGCGGACCATGCCCTGTTCATTCATCGCCCCGGCGCTGCTCACGCGCGCAGCCTAGCCGCGCGCGCCCCATCGACCTCCGAGCCGCGGCCCAAAGGGCCGGCATCATGGCCACTTCGCAGCGCGGAATCCAACGAAGTTCAGGCTCGAGGATGGATCGATCTTGTGGCGCGCGGATGAACGGCAATCCGAGCCCGTGAGGATCCAAGCCCCACCCCGGAGAACCCGAAGCACGCCACTCGTGGGACCAGTGGGATCGAATACCGGCTGGGCAGAGCCATAGTTGGAAGCGTAGCGGTCGGCAACACACTCCCAGATGTTCCCGGCCATGTCGTGAAGTCCAAGACCATTGCCGGCCTTGCCTCCGACGGGCTGCGGCTGCGACTGCGAGTTCAGACTGAACCATGCGAGCGGCTGCAGGTTTGCATCGACATCCGTCCCTTGGGGCACGAAGGGCGATCCATGGAACGCCGTCACCGTGCCTGCCCGATAGGACCATTCCCATTCCGCCTCAGTCGGGAGCCGCATGCCGGTCGCCGTCATGAACTCCAGAATCTGGTTGTATCGAACCTTTTCGACCGGACGAATGGGTGCGTTGGGGTAGGCGGATCCCTGGAACGCGCTGGGATTGCTGCCCATCACGCTCGTCCACTGCTGCTGCGTGGTCTCGTAGCGAGCGAGATAGAAAGGCTTGGTGAGCGTCACCTCATGGACCGGGTTCTCGTCGCCATCACAGGCGAAGGTAAGCGATGGCGAACACCCCATGTCGAATCGCCCCGGCGGCACGACGAGCATCTCGATCTGCGTGGCTGTATGGCGAACCCGCCACGCCAGACCCGTGGCCAGGATCTCATCCCGCATGACCGGATCGGTGATCACGGCCGGATCCGGGACCGGTTCAATGAGTTCGGCCCACTCAGGCACGACAACATCGACGTAGAAGAAGGCACGCTTGCGGGTCCCCGTTCCGCCCGAGGTGGTCACCGATACTGGAACTGGACCGAGCTCGCCAGGAGGCGTGCGGGCAACGAGGGTGGTCGCGTCAACGATTTCAACATTGGTTGCACCATCGCCTCCAACGTCAACGGCCGGCGTACCGAAGAACCCTGTACCCCGGATGGTGATGAGCGTTCCGCCCTCTTCGCCACCGAAATTGGGAATCACCTTCGACAGGACCGGCTTGGGCAGGGGCACGCCGCCCCAGCGCACCAGCATGATGCCAAGGTCGCCCCCATCGATGCTGCCAGTTTTGTCGAGATCCCCGAGTGGACCCACTCCGCCCCAATTGACCAGCAGGATGCCCAAGTCGGCACCATCGATGACCCCATCAAGGTTGAGGTCACCGTATGCAGCCTCGCAGAAGTCAAGTTGGCCGTCGGCGTCCGTATCGCGGGTGGGGTCTTGGAGGTCGCAGAAGTCCAACACATCGTTGCCATCGCAGTCACTGCCCGTCCCCTCGAGCACATCGATCGCGTCGACGATGCCATTCTCGTCGCAGTCAGCAAGCTTCGTATCGCTGACTGAGCACCGATAGCCTGCCGCAACGGGAGCCGTTTCCAGGATCGTTCGGGCATTGTCTGCACCCGCGCCTCCGCCCCCGGCGGCCGCAACACCCGTCGGCACGCCTTCGAAACTGATGTCGGGACTGGAAAAATGGTCGATGCGTTCACCGGGGCTGTAGGCCATGACCGTGCGGTACTGGTTCCCGCTCGTGCCGTCGAACCGCCAGCCGAGACTGTAGGGGAACAAACCGCCACTCTTGCAACCGCCGCCATCACCAGTCGCGTGGCAGCAGCCCAGATTGTGCCCGATCTCGTGAGCGAAGGTCTGGTTAGCGAGGCAGCCTTGCGCGGTGACGCTGAAGCCTTCGGCGGCATTGCCTGTCGAACTCGACATGAGAAAGGCCATACCACACAAATCACCCTCAGACCGAATCAGCGCCACCAGATCGGCACCGATGGCATCACGCATCGCATGGATCGAATCGAACGCTCCATCATTCGTCGACCGCAAGGCATCAAGGTCGGCTTGGAAGCTCGACTCGGTGTACTGCACGGGCGTCAAGAACACCAGTCGAAGCCGGGCTGGGACCTTCGAATTGATGTAGGCGGTGTTGCACAATTCGATGCCAAGGTTGCAGCGTGCGACCAACGCCGGCTCGCCACCAGCCTCTTCCTGCGCGGCTGGCGTCGTCAGGATCATGATGTCGATCAGCGACCCATCCTGACACCCCCCCGCGAGAGCACCATCATTGACCTGCGCGTCCGAGGACGGACCATCAGGCCCGCCCAGTGAATCCGATCCGCAACCCCGATCGGGAGCGGCCGGCCTCCACTCCCAGGGCTGTCCGACGACCGCACTGGCCTCCCACCGACCCCAACCCGGCACAATGACCGACGCTGCGATCCTGCCCCGGGACTCCACCGCCGTGAGCCTCAAGCTTCCGGAACGGTCGAACTCCCATCGATAGCGCGCGCAGGAGCCGGCGGAATCGGGATCCGAGCGAAGGAACCGCGCCCCAAGAACTTCCACCACTGGCGGGAAGCAATCGGAGGCACCGAGCAATGCTGCAAGGAGATGAGTCGTCAACATGGCATTGGACCACAGTTTGCGGGTAATGCCGGGAACGAACACGCCCGGACAGCGAAGCGTAGCACCTGCCCGAAAGTTTCAAAGCCCGGTCGGTGGCTCCTGACAGGAGCCACACTCACACCAGCAGCGTGGCCGGGTTCTCGAGGTTGTGGCGCACCGTGGTCAGGTACTCGGCGGCCATCGCGCCGTCGATCACGCGGTGATCGAGGCTGAGGGTCGCGTCGAGCTCGGTACCCACGCAGAGCTGGCTGTTGCGCACGACCGGCCGCTCCACCGCCGCGCCGCAGGCGAGGATCGCGCTGTTGGGCGGGTTGATGATCGCGGTGAAGTTGTCGACGCCGTACATGCCCAGGTTCGAGATCGTGAACGTGGCGCCCATCATGTCCTCGGGGCCGAGGCCGCGCGTGCGGGCCTTCTCGGCCAACGCGCGCGTGTCGAGCGAGATCTGGCGCAGGCCCTTCTGGTCGGCGTTGCGGATGACCGCAACGACCAGGCCGCCCCCGCGCTCGGCAGGCAGGCTGACGGCCACGCCCACATTGACCTCGCCGTGGATGATGATGCGATCGCCGGCCCAGCTCGCGTTGAAGTACGGGTGCTGCGCCATCGCGAGCGCGCACGCGCGCACGATGAAGTCGTTCACGCTGAGCTTCACGCCCTGCGGTTCGAGCTGCGCGTTGAGCATCTTGCGCAGTTCGAGCAAGGGATCCATGTTGAAGCGCATCGACACCTGGTAGTGCGGGATCGTGCTCTTGCTCTCGACGAGCCGGCGCGCGATCGTCTGGCGCATGCCGCTCACCGCGACTTCGCGCGAGCCAGGGCCAGCCACGACCGGCATGCTCGCTGCAGCCGCGGGCGCAGGCGCGGCCACCACCGGCATGATCGAGGCCGGGGCTGCCACCGCACCGCTGCCCTTGCGGGTCGCGGCGGCTTCGATGTCACGCTTGATCACGCGGCCACCGGGGCCGGTGCCTCGCAGGCTGTTGATGTCGACGCCGAGTTCCTCGGCCATGCGTCGCGCAACCGGCGAAATGCGCGCACGCGCACCGTTGTCGGCGTGGGCGCTGGGCATGACCACGGTACCGGTGACGACCACCGGGGCTTCGTCGTTGGTTGCCACGGCCGCGGCTGCCGTGGTCGGGGCTGCCGCGGCGGACTTGGCGGCGCCGGCCGACGAGGCATCCTCGCCATCCACCGCGATGACCGCAATGGGCGTGCCGATCGCCACGCGGTCTCCCGCGCCGATGAGCAGCTTGGCCACGACGCCGTCGTCGTAGGTCTGCATCTCCATCGTGGCCTTGTCGGTCTCGACGTCGGCGAGCACATCGCCAGTGGCGACCGTGTCGCCTTCCTTCACGTGCCACTTGATGACGGTGCCGGCCTCCATCGTGTCGGAGAGGCGGGGCATGGTGACGGTCGTGGGCATGGTGTCTCCTGGGATCGTCCGTGATTCAGGCGCGGTAGAGGCAGCTGCGCACCGCCTCGCAGATCCTGCGGGCGTTGGGCAGGTACTCCTGCTCGAGGTTGAACGCGTACGGCGTGGGCACGTCGGCGCTGTGCACGCGGTGCACGAAGTTGTCGAGGTCGTCGAAGCAGTGCTGGTGCACCTGGCTGGCCACTTCGCTGCCCGGGCTGCCGAAGCTCCACGACTGGTCGACGACCACGCAGTAGTTCGTCTTGCGCACGCTGCGCACGATCGAATCGATGTCAAGCGGGCGGATCGTGCGCATGTCGAGCACCTCGCACGAGATGCCCTCCTTGGCGAGTTCCGCGGCCGCATCGAGGCAGAAGTTCACCGGGCGGCCGAATGACACGAGCGTGCAGTCGGTGCCTTCGCGGCGGACCTTAGCCTGGCCGAAGGGAATCAGGTAGTCGCCCTCGGGCACATGGCCCTTCATGCCGAGCATGCGCTCGCTCTCGAGGAAGAAGACCGGATCATCGTCGCGGATCGCGGTCGTCATCAGGCCCTTGGCATCCTCAGGGCAGCTGGGGATCGCCATCTTCAGGCCGGGCACATTGCTGTAGAGGCCCTCGACGCACCAGGAGTGCGTGGAGCCGAGCTGCCCGCCGGCGCCGTCGTTGCCGCGGAAGACGATCGGGCAGCCGAACTGGCCGCCCGACATGTAGAGCATCTTGGGCGCGTTGTTCAGGATGGGATCGGCCGCCACGAGGCTGAAGGACCACGACATGAACTCGACGATCGGGCGCAGGCCCATCATGGCGGCACCGATCGCCATGCCGGCGAAGCCAGACTCCGAGATGGGCGTGTCGATGATGCGGCGTGGGCCGAACTCCTCGAGCATGCCCTTGCTGACCTTGTAGGCGCCGTTGTACTGCGCGACTTCCTCGCCGAGCAGGAACACGCGCGGATCGCGGCGCATTTCCTGGCTCATCGCTTCGCGCAGGGCATCACGGAACTCGATCTCGCGGGTGGCGGTCATGGTGGGGTCGATGACGGTGACGGTACTCATGGTCAGCGCAGGTCCTTCCCCTGCAGCATCTGGGGCAGGCTGGTGCCGTTGAACGGCCCGTGCGGCTCGACAAAGACATCGTGGTAGAGCTCGGACATCGGCGGCTCGGGGCTGGCCTCGCTCCAGGCGATGGCCTCGCGCACCTCGTCGCGGATCTCCTTCTGCATCTCCTTGAGGACGGCCTCGGTCAGTTCGCCGCGCTCTTCGAGGTGCAGCTTCAGGCGGCCGATCGGATCATCGCTCGCGTATTGGTTCTCCTCCTCGGGCGTGCGGTACTTGCGGGGGTCGCTCATCGAGTGGCCCTTGAAGCGGTAGCAGCGCATGTCGACGAAGGCCGGGCGGCTCTCGCGACGGCACTTCTCGACGATCGCACTCATGTCGTGGTAGACCGAGAGCACATCCATGCCATCCACGACATAGCCATCGATGCCGTAGCCGATGGCTTTCGAGATGATGTCGTGGCCCATGGTGGTGCCGCGGTGGATGCTCGTGCCCATCGAGTAGCCGTTGTTCTCGCAGATGATCACGCACGGGATATCGAGCAGGCCCGCGAGGTTCATCGCCTCGTGGATCGCGCCCTGGTTGAGCGCGCCATCGCCGAGGAACGCCAGCGCCACGCGGCTGTTGGGCTGGCCATCGATGACCTCGTCCATGTACTTGCAGGCGAAGGCCAGGCCGACCCCGAGCGGGATCTGCGCGCCGACGATGCCGTGCCCGCCGTAGAGGTGATGCTCGCGGTCGAACATGTGCATCGAGCCGCCCTTGCCCTTGGCGCAGCCGCCGATCTTGCCGAACATCTCGGCCATGCAGTGGCGGGCCGCCATGCCCCGGGCGAGCGCGTGGCCGTGATCGCGGTACGCGGTCACGATTGGGTCATTGGGGCGCACCGCCGCCGTGCAGCCGACGGCGATCGCTTCCTGCCCGATGTAGATGTGGCAGAAGCCGCCGATCTTCTTGTCCTGGTACTGCTGCATGCAGCGGTTCTCGAACTCGCGAATCATCAGCATGTCGCGCAGCCACTGCCGGCAGAGGGCCGGATCGACCGCATCGCGGCGGCCGGTCGCAGCCGGGGCGGAGGTCCGCTCGCCGGGCTTGCCGTGGACATCGAACGGACGGGACGTCGAGGGTTCGGAAAGCATGCTCATAGGGCTCCCAACTGAAGGAGAGTCGGACAGTTATAGGAGAATCGCGCGTCGGGGGCAAGACCGACCCGTGCTGGTGTTTGGCTGCGGCGGCACCACCGGCCGATGGGGCGCGGCGGTGGCCAAGCGCAGCACACCGCCCCGAAGCGACCCGGTCACGGGTGGTGGTGCGCCCTCGGCCGTTATCTCAACTCGGCGGCGCCCCGCGGTCGGTCGACAGCGCGGGCTGCGCCGACTTGGGGCGCTCGGCCGTCCCGACGGCGGGCTCGGTTGCCAGGCGCGCCTGCAGCAGCATGAGCGCAAGGTCGAGCTGCTCATCCACACCCTCGGCCACCAGCGCGCTCGGGTTGGGGCGCTCGTCCTTCGCACCCTTGCCGCTCTCGTCGATCTGGTCAGCCTTGGTGCGCAGCGTCTGTGCCTTCTCCTGCTGCTTGGGCCCAACGCGCACGACGACATCGGGGTTCACGCCCCAGTCGCCGGTGTTCAGGCGCTTGTGCACCAAGCGACCCTTCTGGCCGGGCACCGCCGGCGGCAAGGCGTAGTACTGCTGCGTGACCTTGACGGCAGCCTGGCGCGGACCATCGCTCACGCGCTGCACGGTCTGCACGCTGCCCTTGCCGAAGGTGCGATCGCCAATCACGATGCCAGCCTTGTACGCCTGCAGCGCGCCGCTCACGATCTCGCTGGCGCTGGCCGATTCCCGGTTCACGAGCACGACCAGCGGGAGCCCCGCGAGCTTGGCCTTGCTGGGCTTGGCGTAGTTCGTGCCCACCGTGCGGCCGTTGCGGTCCTGCACTTCGACGACCAGGCCACGGCTCACGAAGAGATTGACCATGTCCACCGCCGCAGGCAGGAGCCCGCCCGGGTTGCCGCGAAGGTCAAGCACCAGCCCGCGCAGCTGGCCGGCCTTGCGCATCGCTTCGATGGCGTCGGCCATGTCGTCGAGCGTGTCATCGTTGAAGCTCGTCACGCGCAGGTAGCCGATGCCCGCATCGGGGTCGATCATCCAGTCCCACTCGGGCGTGCCGGCCTCGTCGATCGAGCGCTTCCACCAGCCGTTCACCGACCGCATCTTGATGCGCTCGCGGATCAGCGGCACCTCAAGATCGGTGGCCTGGTCACCTTCGCCCCGGCGGAGCTTCATGGTGACCTTCTTGCCGGCAGGACCCGTGATCGTCTCGACCGCCTTGTTGAGGGTCCATCCCGCGGTCGGCATGCCATTGACCTCGATGATGCGGTCGTTGGGCTGCACGCCCGCGCGCGCGGCCGGACCGCCCTCGAGCGGGTTGGCGATCATGAGCTGGCGCTTGTCGTCGTAGCGCAGCAGGATGCCCACGCCCACGAAGTCGCCCTCGAGTTGCTGGTTGAATCGGCGCAGGTTCTCCGGCCAGATGATCGACGAGTAGTCGTCGCCCTGGTCCTTCGAGAGCCGCTCCGTCGCGCCGGTGCCGAACTCGTGCAGCAGCACATCGTGCGGGATCTTGGTGGTGCGGTCGTTCGCCTCGAGCATCGAATCGACGGTCGAGCGTGCCCATGTGCCGCTGGCCCGCTCGGGCTTCGCGCCCGCGAGCGCATCGAGATCCTTGGTGAAGGCCCCCACGATGGCGGGATCCTTGAGCGCAGGGAAGGTCTCATCCAGCGCCTTGGTCGTCGCGAGCAAGCGGACCTGCTCGAGGCCGCCGCGCACGAGCGGCTCCCAACCTTGGCCGCCGATGTGGGCCTCGGCAGCGGCCGAGAGCGCGCCCAGCGTGAGGTTGCGGGTGATGCCGCCCACGACTTCCTTCCAGTCGTCGGCGGCGTCCTCGCTGAAGTCGGCGAAGTCATCATCGGGATCGACGCGCTTGGCCACGCTCTCGCGCAACGCGTGCATGGCGCGCGGTGCGTAGATCGCGATGAGCGTGATGCGGTCGTTCAGATCGTTGAGCGCGCCCTCGGTGCGCTCGAAGGTCTCTTGGTCGATACCGTCCTCGACGAGGACCTTCGCGCGGAAAGTCAGTTCCTGCGCATAGAGCAGATCGCCCGCCGACTCGGCCTTGGCGGCCTCGGCCAGCGCGGTCTTGACGAGGTCGCGGAAGGCGGGCGTCGTCCCCCGCTGCTTCCATTCCTGCTCCGAGAGCAGATAGCGGATGTTCGCACCGTCGACGAGCGCCTTGAGCAGTTCACCCTTCGTCACATGCTCGCCCATCTCCTTCTCGTGCTTCTCGAGGTCCGCCTTGCGCTCGGCTTCGCGCGCATCGTGATTGCGCGCACGCTCAGCCACGCGCTCGCGGACCTTCTGCATCGCCGGTGAGTCATCAGCGGGTGCGGCCTTGAGAAGCTCCTCGACCTTCGCCCGGTCATCGGCCAGGGCGGCTGTCCAGAGCGCGTCGGCCCAGGCGGCAGCGCCCGTGGGGGCATCGCCCGGCATGGCGGCGGCAGTGGACGGCCCAAGCAGGATCGAACCGATGGCAACGAACGAGGCAAGCAGCGTGGTCATGAGGCCTCCAAATGGCATTGTGGTAGTTCTATCGGCAATCTTTCAATCTGGTTCAGGGCAAGCGGCTCGAACATGGCACATCGCGATCAATCACCGAAGCACCAGATCAGGCGCTGCCCCAACTGCGGCCACGACT
>Ga0194116_10007663_pt1 | contig 11097 bp, 9 predicted proteins | sample TA2MahsurfametaG_4_FD_148617 | JGI IMG/M metagenome (GOLD analysis project Ga0194116, IMG submission 148617) | Freshwater microbial communities from Lake Tanganyika, Tanzania - TA2015008 Mahale S9 surface | ecosystem: Environmental > Aquatic > Freshwater > Lake | place: Tanzania: Lake Tanganyika... | reverse complement strand
CACAGCCTCAGCCTTAGTATCTGCAGGTAAAGCAATCTCTAAGAGGCCAAACCCTTCAATTACTCCCTTATTTATGTTCACCTCAACCAATGCCGTTTGTCCCGGTGAAAGCGAAGTCGCATGCTGGAGTTTAACTGTTACGGGATTTGATAAAAAGAAACTTGTTAAAGCAAGCCCTGAGACCAAAGTAACAAGGAAGAGTAGTGTGGTTTGTAGTACTTTCATTCTGGAAAACAAAGCAATGGAACATTGGGCATCTTTAGACATACGTTTTTTGCAATTTCAAACAGGAGCATGTGGATAGGGAAAATGAAGGGGATAAATTTGTGAATTTCAAAGTTTTGATTAAATTTGCAATCCGATTTAGAAAAAGAAAAAGTTATGAAACCAGAAATTCACCCAGAATCATACAGAATGGTCGTGTTTAAAGACATGTCTAATGATTATATGTTTTTAAGCAAAAGCACTTGCAATTCGAAAGAAACAGTGATGTGGGAAGATGGAAATGAGTATCCAGTTATTAAATTAGAAATCACGCATGCATCTCACCCGTTCTTTACAGGTAAAATGCAGTTGGTTGATACAGCTGGTCGTATCGATAAGTTCAAAACGCGCTACGCAAAGTTCTCAAAGAAGTAAGCCCAGCACCGCGATATTATTAGAAAGCCGCTCTGTTGGAGTGGCTTTTTTTATTTCATACATCAATCATCTATTTTTGTCACATGAATTATGAATCGAACGCATTCCATCAAACGAGAGTTCAGCTTGTAAAGGTTCTCAATGCCACATTTAAATTGAATGTTGAAGAAGAGGAACTGCAACTTCAGTTAACTAGAAAAGAATTTGAAGGAGATGTGACCTTGGTTATTTTTCCACTGGCTAAAAAAGTGGGTAAGAATCCGGAAGCTTTTGGAGCGGAAATCGGAAGTGCCCTTCAAAACCAATTCAACGAACTTGAAACGTTCAATGTAGTCAAGGGCTTTTTGAATCTCAAATTGAAAGACTCATTTTGGATGAATGAATTTCTTTCCATTCATAACCAAGCTAATTTCGGAATTCAACAACAAAATTCAAAAGAGAGAATCATTGTTGAATATTCTTCCCCCAATACAAATAAACCGCTGCATCTTGGACACTTGAGGAACATCTTCCTCGGATACTCCGTTTCTGAATTACTTAAAGCAAATGGCCACCAGGTAACCAAGGTTCAAATCATCAACGATCGCGGAATTCATATTTGCAAGAGTATGATGGCTTGGAAATTATTTGGCAACGGAGAAAGTCCCGAATCAAGCGGCTTGAAAGGCGATAAACTTGTTGGAAAATATTATGTAGTCTATGACAAACAATTCAAGCTTGAGGTAGAGCAACTTGTGGCTGATGGACTGTCGAAAGAAGATGCAGAACTGCAATCTGCAATAGCTCAAGGCGCGCGTGAAATGTTAATCAAATGGGAACAGAAAGACGAAGAAACATTAGCGCTTTGGAATAAAATGAATGGCTGGGTGTATGATGGGTTTCAGGTTACCTATGACACCATGGGGGTAGATTTTGACAAGCTCTATTATGAGAGTGATACGTATTTGTTAGGAAAAGAATGGGTCATGAAAGGCCTCGATAGAGGAGTGTTTTTTAGAAAGGATGATGGTAGTATTTGGATCGATTTAACAGATGAGGGATTGGACCAAAAGGTTTTACTAAGAAGAGATGGAACAGCCATGTATATTACTCAAGACATTGGAACGGCCATGCTTCGCTTTGAAGATTTTCCTGATACGTCATTTCAAATTTATACTGTAGGAAATGAGCAAGATTATCATTTCAAGGTGTTGTTCAAAGTCCTAAAGAAATTGGGAGTTGCCCAAGCTGAGAGGTGTTTTCATCTCAGTTACGGAATGGTTGAGCTACCAGAGGGAAAAATGAAAAGTAGGGAAGGTACAGTTGTAGATGCAGATGACCTCATGAATGAAATGAATCAAGTTGCTAGACAAGTGTCAGAAGAACAAGGTAAACTTGAGGGGTTAAGTAGTGAGGAGAGAGAAGCGCTACACAAAATGATTGGCATGAGCGCGTTGAAGTATTTTTTACTTCGTGTTGATCCGAAGAAAAACATGCTTTTTGATCCGAAAGAGAGTATCGATTTTAACGGTAATACAGGGCCCTTTATTCAATACGGATACGTTCGAACACAAGCCATTCTGAGAAAAGTTGACTTTGAAATAGATCAAAACCCAATTCATGATTTGAGCCCTGAAGAACGAGATTTGATTCAGAAAATAGTGGAGTTTCCTCAAGTTTTGCAAGATGCTCAAAAAGGATTCAATCCATCACTTGTTGCTGTTTATGCTTACGATTTAGTGAGAGAATTCAATACTTTCTATCAGAACATGTCCATCTTGCGTGAACCTGACGCAGCGAAGAAAGGTTTTAGATTGAAGTTAACTGAAAAGGTAGGTGAGGTTGTGAAGAATGCAATGGGAATACTGGGCATTCAAATGCCGAATAGAATGTAACAACAAGAACATATGCTGAATACCATAGAAGAAGCGCTTGAAGATCTGAAAGCAGGAAAAGTAATTATTGTTGTTGATGACGAGAATCGTGAAAATGAAGGCGATTTTATTGCACCAGCTGAAATTGTAACGCCCGAAGTAATCAACTTCATGACCAAATTCGGAAGAGGTCTCATTTGTGTTGCACTTACGCAAGAGAGATGCGAAGAGTTGAATCTAGAACTCATGGTTTCCAATAATACCGATCCCCACAAAACGGCATTCACTGTCTCTGTTGATTTAATCGGAAATGGCTGCACAACAGGCATCAGCGCTCATGACCGATCAAAGACGATTCAAGCCTTGATAGATCCCAAAACACGCCCTGAAGATCTTGGAAGACCGGGGCATATTTTTCCGTTAATAGCGAAAGAAGGAGGCGTATTGAGAAGAACAGGTCATACCGAAGCCACAATAGATTTAGCGCGTTTGTGCGGAATGAAACCTTCCGGTGCGTTAGTTGAAATTATGAATGACGACGGGACCATGGCTCGTCTTCCTCAGTTATTGGAAATTGCCAAAGAGTTGGATTTGAAAGTGATTTCCATAGAGTCTTTGGTTGCATACAGACTGCAGCGGGAAACTCTTATTTCTGAAACAAGAAGAGAGTATAGATCTTGGTTAGGCATGAACGTTGAAATCGTTCACTTTTCTAGTGAATCGAACCAACGAAATCACGCCGCCTTGAAATTTGGAAAATGGGATAAGTCTGAAGCTGTTCCCGTTCGGGTTCAAGCGGTTTCGTCATACGGCGATTTTATTGATGTGCTTTTGCAACAACACGGTTCTTTGAATTCAGCTTTAAATACCATTCAATCTGAAGGAAAAGGGCTTCTTGTGTTATTGGAAAACGAGAAAAGAAACAACGATGAACGCGACTACGGAATAGGAGCACAAATTATTCGAACACTGCATGTCACGAAAATGAAATTAATTTCGTCTTCGCAAATCAAGCGCAATGCGCTTGAAGGATATGGACTTGAAATCTCTGAATACATAACAATATAAGTTGAAATAATGATTTTACCCGTTATTGCATACGGAGATCCCGTACTCAAAAAAAAAGCTGAAGAGATTGATCAGAATTATCCAGATCTCAAAAAACTCATTGAAGACATGTTTGAAACCATGTACAATGCAAACGGCGTAGGACTTGCAGCCCCTCAAATTGGTAGGTCAATACGCTTGTTTATTGTTGATGCAACACCCGTTGCAGAGGGGGAAGATGGAGATCTAACATGTGAAGACTTTAAACGCGTTTTCATCAATCCAATCATTTTTGAAGAATCAGGTGAGGAGTGGAACTGTGAGGAGGGATGCCTATCTATTCCCCGAATCCGTCAGGAGGTAAAGCGGAAATCTACTTTAAAGATTGAGTATTATGACGAAAATTGGGATCTTTACGAAGAAGAATTGGATGGTTTTGCTGCACGCGTGGTTCAGCATGAATATGACCACATTGAAGGTATCTTATTCATAGATCGAATAAATGCGTTGAAGCGCAATTTGTTGAAAGGGAAATTGCGCGATATTGAAACAGGTAATATCAGTACTGAATACCGAATGAAATTTTACAAATGAGAACACTCTTTTTTTCTTCCATGGCTTTGCTACTTTTTAGCTGTGGCCAAAACTCTCAATCAGAGAATGCACAGTCTAAGCGTGCAAATCTAGATTCATTGAAAAGTGTGGTTCAGGGCTTTGATAATAAGGCAATGTCTGCGGAACGTGGTCAAATTTCTCAACAAGAAATCAAAGGAGTGGTGCAAGCCTGCCTCACCTTGGGTGATTCTTTGAAAGATAACAATGAGAAAGTGAAGTATTTTGTCAAAGCAGGTAACATTGCAGGAAGTGCACGTATGGCCAATGAAGTGAAGCGCAGTTTTGAATCGGCCTTGTCTCTGGAAAACGACCCTGCCAAATTGGCCTTAATTCACTTTCAATTCGGTTTTATTTCCGATGAATTTCTCAAACAATTTGATGTTGCTCAGCGCGAATACGAAATTATTATTTCCGATTTTGCTACCTCGGAATGGGCAGATGATGCTCAATTGGCCATGAGTCAACTCGGGAAGTCAGATGAACAGATTTTGCGTGAGTTAAAAGAAAAGAATGCCACTATAATTCAAAAGTAGAATATGTTCGGGAAGTTCAAATACCTCTTCGCTTTTATATTGCCAGCCTTAGCTGTTGTTGGATTTTATGTTGGAGGAATTTGGTCTTTCTCTACGCTTGTCTTTTCGTTTGTATGCCTTCCGCTGTTTGAGTTTGCGGTAGGTACAGATCGAAGTTCACTTCAAAACGAATTTACATCACGTAAACAAAGAGATGCAATACCGGTTGTCTTGGTCTCGCTGTCTGTTCCCATTCAGTTTGCCGTTCTCATTGCTTTTCTCTACGTTCAAAAAAACCACGAATTTTCAAGCCTTACTTATTGGGGAAATATCACAGCCATGGGCATGATGTGTGGCGTCTTCGGCATAAACGTAGCCCATGAGTTAGGGCACTCTCCCTTGAAACGCGATCAGCTGATGTCAAAGGCACTCTTATGTACGTCTCTCTACATGCATTTCTTTGTAGAGCACAACAAAGGTCATCACAAATGGGTGGGCACAGCGAAGGACCCCGCCACTGCACGGCTCAATGAGTCCATTTATCATTTTTATCTTCGGGTAATTCCCCATTCATTCGTGTCCGCATGGAGAATTGCAAAAGAAGATGCTAAAAGAAAAAAGAATGGTTTCTTCAATGAAGTCCTTTTGTATGTCATTATTGAATTGACCGGTCTAACCCTGATTTATGCATTGTTCGGATGGAAAGTGTTCCTGTCTTTCATTTTGGCGGCTGTTGTGGGTATTTTACTTTTGGAAACGGTGAACTACATTGAACACTATGGACTTTTTAGAGAAAAAATTACAGAGAATAGATTCGAAGATGTAGCGCCAATTCATTCGTGGAATTCCGATTTTATTTTGGGGAGAATTGTGCTTTTTGAATTGACCCGACACAGTGATCACCATGCAAATCCCGAAAGACCTTATGAACACCTGAGATCGTTAGACAACGCAGGACAATTGCCGGCAGGCTATCCCAGTATGATGCTTTTAGCTCTTGTTCCTTTCGCTTGGTTCAAGATCATGAATCCATTGGCGATGAAAGTGAAAAATCTTCAAAAAAATCTTGCAGATTGAGGGAATGTGCTTATTTTTGCCATCCTAAAAGTTCTTTTATTTATTGCGAGAGTAGCTCAGTTGGTAGAGCATAACCTTGCCAAGGTTAGGGTCGCGAGTTCGAGTCTCGTCTCTCGCTCATAGCAGCAAAGAAACCTGATCTAATCAGGTTTTTTTGTATGTAGTTGCCCGGATGGTGGAATCGGTAGACACGCAGGACTTAAAATCCTGTGGCCATCGCGGCTGTGTGGGTTCAAGTCCCACTCCGGGTACTATATTTAATCCTTGAGAAATCGAGGATTTTTTTTATGGTGAATTTGAATAATTCCATCAACCATCTCGGTGGGTTGCAATCATTGCGAGGCATTGCGGCTTGGATGGTGTGCGTTTACCATTGTGCCTTCTTGTTGAATGCACATTTCCCGAATAATTATGATTACCTTACGTGGGGACAGGAAGGTGTTTCTGTATTTTTTGTTATAAGTGGTGTTGTTATGCCTTGGTCTATGTTTCAAGGGCAATATGGGTATCGGAATGTTTTTCGGTTTGTCGCCAAACGTTGGGTGAGGTTGTATCCGCCCTTTGTTCTTTCCATTTTCCTATTTGTTGGTGTCATTTGGCTATTGATTGAAGGACAATCACTCAATGGTGAAATGCTACAACGCATAGGCAATTCCTTAACATTCGCGGTGCCCTTCCTTAATGATGGAAAATGGGTCATTGATGTGTATTGGACCCTTTTCATTGAATTTCAATTTTACATTTATCTCGCAATCATGCTGCCGCTCATGGTCTCGAAATACCGTTTAATTCGAAACTTGGCTTTTTATTTTGGATTGGGAATCATGCCGCTTTCTTTATTATTCAATGGCATTCATGTTAAAGAAACGTTGTTTTTCCATCTGCCCATATTTTCATTGGGATTCGCGCTTTTCATGTACTGGAAAATGTTATTTACACGGGTAGAGTTTCTATTCGCTGTTGTGTTCTCACTTGTGGCCATTTATGTTGGAGTAGAGAAACTGCACGGATTGGGATATCATATTTTAACCGCTTCTGTTTTTGCTTTCCTCTTTATCTTCTTGGTGAAAAAGGGACCGAAATGGCTAGACTTCGTTGGTGAAGTTTCGTATTCGTTTTATCTATCGCATCTCATGTTTGTGTTTTTATATTACCATCTGGTTTACTCTCCTGAAATGAATGTATATGTGCTTCTACTTAGCCTGGCTCTATTGCAAATGACCGCTATTCTTGGTGCTTGGAGCTTGTATTGGCTCATTGAAAAGCCAGCATTAGACTGGACCAAGAAAATTAAATACAAGCGTTAGAACCTTTCACCCGATGTATTGTTCATGTGTGTATGAAAGTGTACACGCTCAAAAAGACAACCTTGCTAAAAGCCACTCCAGAAGTGGTTTGGGAATATTTTTCTACTCCATTGAACCTGAATGATATCACTCCTCCAGATATGAGTTTTGAAATCTTAACCGATTTAAGAGGATTGAAAATGTATGCTGGAATGGTGATACATTACAAGGTTCGACCTTTTTTGAATCTTCCAATGAAGTGGACAACTGAAATCACACATTGTACGGAAGGAAAGTATTTTGTAGATGAACAACGATTTGGTCCTTATGCGTTCTGGCATCATCAACACATTTTTGAGACAACTTCAGAAGGAGTTCTCATGACAGACATTGTCTCTTATGCCGTTGGCTACGGAATTCTCGGTCGAATTATGAATGCCGTTTATATTAAAAAGAAGCTGGAAGGAATTTTCGACTTCAGAGAACACCATGTTCAAAGAAAATTTAACGCAGAATAAAAAGCTTCTCTGAGTGTTGGCCCAATTCATCTTCCCAACGAACAAAATATATTCCCGTCGCTAAAGAATTGAACTCGTAAATGGTTTGCGCACTCTTCCAAATCTGAACGGTTTCACCAAGTGCATTCACAAGCTGAACGTTGTGAACATTTTCAGCGATTTCAATCTGAAAATAGCTTGAAGCAGGATTCGGGTACAACAAACGGTCTGGACTTGTTGCAGTATTAACACTACTTCTTTCTGAATTATCAGTGAATCCGGCAAACGGTGAAATACACATTTCGTAGGAAGTTCCTAATGTTCCCGTTCCGTATGAAAACTGTGGTGCACATGTAACTTCGTAATGTGTGTCATATTCTAACTGTGCTACATTGCCCAGATTTAAATACTGGTTTGAACGCGTAGTTGTGTATATGATGGGCTGACCAATGGTGTTGCCTTGACTATCTATTTTCTGAAATTCCCAATGATAGCCAATGTTTGTAAGCACAAATGTATTGGCGGCAATCCAAGAAACTCGGGGTTTGCTTTGAACATTGCATCTATCAATATACCTTAAAACGGTCTCGCTTTGTGGGTTAATGTTTATGCTGCATGGGTTAACTCCAGACATTGCAACAATTTCATTTTGCCCATTGCTCGTAGGCAATGAATAGATGTTTTGTACTGCTATGGAGTAATTGCAGTCATAGGCCAAATTTGGAAAAACATTCGCCAGCACTAAGTATGGAGAGCTTTGATTTTTAATGTACGTATTTCCGTTTGCTATTCCAGTGGTGCCCTGAATTGTAAACCGGTATGTGCAACCACTTGTTACTGAAGCGGAGAAATAATTTCCCATGTTTAGATTGAAACTTGGGTTGTTTCCACAATTTCCATTTTTCAAATGGCGCAAACACAAGGTGTAGTCTGTGTTGGAAGCGTTTGAATTCTCAAGCACGCGAATGAAGTATGTGTTACCCGCTTGCAGTTGATTACTGTTTATGTAAAGATTTCCACCTGTACCATTTACTTCTGAATCAATTAGATTTCCTTGGGCGTCAAGCAAAGCAAGTGACAAGTTGGAAATACCGTTATTCAAGCTTGTATTCAGTTTTAGGTTAATGCCGTTTGATACCGCAATAAAGCTGTAGTATGCATCGGCGCTTATCGTACCTCCGTTCAAGGATAAATAACGGTTATCTAAATTGCTACTAATGGCATTGCAAACAGGATAAAAAGTACCGGTAATGAATTTTGCATTTTCTAAATCTTCTCCAAGGCTTGGACAGTTCAAAGTGAAGGTGGTTAGTTCAACATTTAAGTTTGAGGCATCGAATAAAATGAAATAGGTTTGTCCGGCATTCAAATGAATATATTGTTTTCCCGCTTGGGTAATAGCGCATGTAGCGGTGCTGAATTCACATCCGTTCTCTATTTCTTGCACGTAGATTTTGAAAGAATTATTGTTGCTCTCTATTTCATAAGTACCTGAAATGGGCGCGGTAAACGAGTAGATAAATTCGCGGCCAGGAGTTGCACTGCAAGCAGTTCCTGGGAATGATCCGGCTCCTTCAAAAAATAGAGTTTCTGAAACTCCGCAAGTCAATTCAGCTGCTGCAGCACAGTCGGGAGTATTCCAAGATGTTGTAAATGTAACCGGAGCGGACCACGGGCTGTCGCCGTTGCCACAGCTGTTGCGCACATAGGCGTAATACGTAGTGAATTCTTGTAAATTGTTGAGTGTAGTAAAAGGAAATGCAACGCCATAGACACTTGCTGTGGTTGAAGGAATTTCAATGGGTGAGGTGGTATAAAAAACATCAACCGTGGTGCCTGTTTGGTAATTGGTCCAATTCAGTTGAGCCGAATTCGCATTAATGTTTGAGACATTTAAATTGTTTGGTTGAGTGCATGTAGCATTGGTCAAACAAAAATTAAAATCGCCCGCTTCACCGGGTAAGCTAAATAGTTGCAAATAATAATCTGCTCCAGCTGTGATCCATTCGAAATAATCACCACCAATACTCGAAATGTTTTGACTCACCACCAAAGGACCGAACAGATTTTCGCACGAATTACCGGTATACAAGGCGTATCCAATTTGAGTATTTCCTTGTGCATTCATTTGAATTTCAAGAAGGGTAGTGGGGTTTTGGAATGTATACCAAATGTCTTGAATGGTATAAAAACTAGAAATTCCATAGGGGTTCTCAAAAGGCTGGGTTGCGCAATTGGTGCCTGCCGATTGCGGGTTTATGCATTCAATATTGGTTAAGGTTCCCAAGTGAATTGCACCTTCACAAGCATCATTGAGGGGAGCAGTGCATGAAGAAGTGCATGAAGCCGTCAGTTGAAAATCCGAAGTTCCGAGAGCTATACCATGAACAAAAATGTGGTATGTTGTTCCGCCATTGGCTTGGAAAGTAACTCTCGAGCTATTGGGGTCATTGCATGTTGGATCATCATCATTAGCTGCAATACATGAATCGCCAATGTAAACAGAGATTTGAGTGTCGAAATTGGTGATGTTCGAGCAGGTGGTTAAGGCAGTTAAATTATCATTTCCCTCATACACATACCATACACCCGTGTTGTTAGGCGAGATTAGGAAAGGATTTGATACCAAATCAAGAGTGGCGCCGTGCAATGTTCCGGTCACAGAGCTTTCACAACCCAAGAATGCAGCGTTTTCGAACAAGTCGTTACCCGGAGGAGGTGTTAGACAATCAAACTGAAAGGAACCAAAAAAGTTATTACCACTACTCGAAACATCAATGCAAATGATATATGTAACACCTTGGTTTAAAAAAAGTGCGTTGGTGCTCATACCACCAGTTATGGGCCCTGAAGTGGCACAGATCCAATCTGCAGTGGCACAGCCTGAGCTTGCATCTTTGTATCGAATATCAACCGGCGTAAAATCGCCGTTGTCAGATAATTGTCCAGTATATTCACCCGTTGTTGTTGGTGTGAAACTGAGGAAATATTCATTTCCAGTATTTGTGAAGCCACAGTAATTGGTATTGTCAAAGCCTACGGCGGCGTTGATAATAATGGCATTTGGACTACCACAAAAAGTTTCAGCGGCTGTCTCACAGCTATTTTGAGCCAAAGATTGAATTGGAAAAAAAAGTGAGCCGAGAAGAATTAAACCGAGTAGACGTAGTTGCATATTGATCCTATTTCGCTAATCTAAAGTAACGAAGAATAGGCAATCAAGGTTACCTGTAAACAATAACTTTTACAACTTCAATGCGTTAAAAACAAAAACGCTTAGCGCGTTAGTTTTTTGTACTTGATTCGGGTTGGTCCAGAGTCACCTACACGTTTGCGTTTATTCTCTTCATATTCGGAATACGTTCCCTCGAAATAAACAACTTGCGAATCTCCTTCGAATGCAAGAATGTGCGTGCAAATGCGATCTAAGAACCATCTGTCGTGACTAATGACAACCGCGCATCCGGCAAAGCTTTCAACACCCTCTTCCAATGCACGTAGAGTGTTCACGTCAATATCGTTGGTTGGTTCATCTAGCAAAAGCACGTTGGCTTCCGTCTTTAGCGTCATG
>Ga0194116_10007661_pt1 | contig 11099 bp, 7 predicted proteins | sample TA2MahsurfametaG_4_FD_148617 | JGI IMG/M metagenome (GOLD analysis project Ga0194116, IMG submission 148617) | Freshwater microbial communities from Lake Tanganyika, Tanzania - TA2015008 Mahale S9 surface | ecosystem: Environmental > Aquatic > Freshwater > Lake | place: Tanzania: Lake Tanganyika... | reverse complement strand
GGCGAAAACGCCGAGCAGGATTCCGCCACGCAGGAAAAACCGGGCAGCGAGCCAGCGGGTGAGCGAAAGCGGTTGGGCTTGGAGCAGGGCGAGCGTGCCGCCGGCGCGTTCGCGCGCGAGCAGACCGTGGGCGATCACGATCACCGCGAGCGGCAGCAGGTAAAGGGCGACAAAGGTCGCGTCGAAACGGCCGAGCATGAGCCGGAGCGGATTCTCAATTTCGTAATTGTGCAGAAATGAGTCGCGTGGGCGGTAGGTGACACGATGGAGGGAAGGCAACAGGTCGCTTTGGCCCACGGCGAGGGCCGCGGCCGGGGCCTGAGGGAGAACCGCGAAGCGACGCAGGTAATTGAACTCGAAGCCGCGGGTATCGCGCGGATCGAGGTTGGGGCTCAGGTTGGCCGGCGGGGCCTGGTCGAATTTAGCGGCATCGGTGCGGGCGGCAGCGAGGCGCTCAGCGGCGAGGGTCTCGGCCTGGCGAATGGTGGAGGCTTGAAAGCGTGTCCAAGCGAGGCCGTTGGCGAGGCCGTAGATTAGGGCCGCGACGAGCAGCAGGGTGGCGAGCCAGAAGGCAAGGTCGCGGCGAACGTGACGCCATTCGAGGCGAAGCAAGGTGGGCATGGGCAAACGGGAGTGGAAAGGCGCAGAGCGTTGCGATCAGGCGCGAAGCCGGCGGACGGCGACGGTGGCTGCGACGGCGGTCGCGGCGAACCAAGCGATCAGAAAGGCGAGGCTCGGGAGCAGGGGAGCGAGCGCGGAGGTGATGGGCGGCGGCGAAAACCCGAACGGGGGAATGCGGTTCCAGTCGAAGGCGGCGTTAGAGCCCTTGCTGTCGCGTAGGGCGCCGTTGAGCGTGCGTTGCATTTCCCGGCGGTGCTGCTCGGCTTGAGTAAGAAAGTTGAGGTGCTGCGCGGTATCGTTGCCAGCGAGCGCCTGCGAGAGAAGCTGGATCGCGGGGGCGGGCGAGACGATCGCCCCGAGCTGAAAAATGGAATCCTGGGCGGCCAGCGTGGCCCACAGACCCTGAAAGAAACGATCGAAGATCTGGTTGGCCCGCTCTTCGCCAAACTGCAGCGCGATGCCAGACCAGTTGATGGGAAGGTCCTGCGTGCGGGAGACGCCGTATTGCTTGAGGATGGCGACGCGCTGGGCTTCAAGGGTTTCGCGCCCGTGGGGATCGCCTAGAGCCGCGTCGAGTTCGTTGCGAAACGCGAGGCTGGACGGGGTGGGGTGCAGCGAGCGTCCCAGATCGGAGAGGGCGCGCGGCAGGGCGACGACGCCGATCAGCCAGAAGCCGAGAAGGACGACGAGGGCGGTGCGAGCGGAGCGGGCGAGCGCGGAGACGGCGAGCGTGAGAAAGAGGAAGGCGCCGAGGTAGATCGTGTGGACGGCGACCCAAGCGAGGGCGCGCAGGAGTTCGTCGCCTTGCTGACCCGGTGGAGCGAGCAAGGCGGCAGCGGCGACGCCGAGGGCGGCCAGCGGGACCAGCACGAGGGTGAGTGCGGCGATGCAGCCGAGCGCCTTGCCCACGAGGAGGTGAAGCGGTTGCACGCCGAGGGCAAGGAGCTGGCGGAGGGTGCCGCGCTCGCGTTCGCCGGCAAAGGCGGCGTAGCCGAGCAGAATCACTAGGAGGGGCAGCAGGGCCTGGCCAACCAGGGCGGGGCTGAGGTCACCGAAACGTTGGAGCGCGGTGCCGTCTTGGGCGGGGCGGTGGAGCGGCTCGTTCTGCCGGTGGGCTTCGAGGAAGACGGCGCTGCCGAGATAGGCCTGCACCCCGGGATCAACCACGGCGAGCGGGCGCGGGGCCTTGAACGCGTAGGTGCCGTAGTGCGCGGCGGCGTGCGGGTTCTTGCCGCCTTGACCCAGCCAGCGACCGCGCTCGCCGGTGCCGGCGGCCGCAGCTTCGGCGTGCAACGCGCGGACCTGTTGCCAGCCAGCGAGGCCGGCGACGAGGGCAAGGACAACGAGCAGAGCGGCGGTGAGTCGAAAGCGGCCGTCACGGACCAGCTCGGCGAACGTGTGGCGGACGATAGTGGCAATCATGAGGAGAGAGTGGCGGTTGGGATGGTGTCACCGAGCGAGGCTGCGCCTCGGGCCAACCAAAGGACCAAGGGGTAGGAATTGGTGCGGTTCGGGCGGAATTCGGTTCGAGTTTCGAACTTACTGGAGCGCGAGCTGGGCTGCGGGTCCGCCCGGTTAGGGGCGCAGGGAACGCTACGGTTGGCGTGCAGGCGCGCGACCGCGGGTGGGTCAGGTGCCCATAGTTTCGAGGTAGAGTTTCTCAAGATCGGTGTGGCCGAGTTCGTCGGCCGTGAGAACGTGGGCGAGCCGACCGTGGCGCATGATCCCGACGCGCGTGGCGTCCTGCTTCGCGCGGAAGAGGTCGTGGGTGGCCATCAGGATGGCGAGGCCCTGTTCGCGCAATTGGTGCAGCAACTGGCTGAACTCGTGGCTCGCGCTCGGGTCGAGTCCGCTGGTCGGTTCGTCGAGCAGCAGGGCCTTCGCTTGCTTGGCGAGGGCGATGGCGATGCCGACCTTTTGCCGCATGCCCTTGGAGTAGCCGGCGACGCGGCGGTCGTGGGCTGCAGGCTCGAGGCCGGCCACGGCCAGAAATTTGCGCAGTCCAGCGTCGGGGTAGCGGTGGCCGGCGAGTTCGCTGAAGTACGCGAGGTTCTCCACGCCGCTGAAGTAGCCGTACAGGTTGACCTGTTCGGGAATGTAGGCCACGCGACGCTTGGTCTCGAGCGGCTCGCGCGTGACATCCAGCCCGTCGATGAGGGCGCGGCCCGCGTCGGGGGTGACGAAGCCGAGCAGGCAGTTGATCGTGGTGGTCTTGCCGGCGCCGTTGGGGCCGAGCAACGCGAATAGTTCGCCGGGCGCGACGTTGAGCGTGAGGTTGTCCACAGCGAGCGCGGCCGCGCTGGGGAAACGTTTGGTGAGGGCTTCGGTGGTGAGCATGGGAGGCGCGCTCAAGAATGAGTTCGAAGCTGTCAGTGGAACAAATGCACCGAGCATGACGAACGAATTTCACCCCCTTTTTTGGTATCCTCCCAGGCGAGCCTGTTTTCAGGTCTCAGGCATGAGCGGAGCACCGGCCGGGCGGCCCTCCGCGCGTTCCTGAGCTTGCCCCCGCTGCGGCGCGCACGCAGAGGATAAACCGCGGCCAAAGCCCATTTGAACTTGGAGGAACGCATTGAGTTGGAAGCGGCGTTGCGTGCTGGCGATACGCCGGCGGCCATTGCCGGTCGGTGCGCCCGTCCGGCTGGAGCGATCAGTCGGGACCGGGTCGCTCAATGGCGGGCTTGGCGGCAACCGCGCCGCCGCGGCGCCCCGTGCGGAGGAAGGCCGGCGTGGGGCGGTGCGACAGGGCCGGTTTCTGGCCGGCATCAGCGCCTACTAAGCGCTCTTCAGTTCCAGCTGCCGGGCACGGTCAACCGCCTCGCGCCCCCGATCTTCGCCGGCCTCCGGGGCACTTTCGGAGCGGGCGTGCCTCGCGGGTTTGACTGCGGGGTTGCAGGGGCTGCCTGCCCCCGTAGGTTTTCCCCGCTCCGGGTTTTTGCCAGCCTCAGTATTGGCTTCCATCTCTCCTCCCGCGATGAACCCCGTCACTACGCGCCGCCGCTTCCTGCAACATTCGGCTCGGGCCGCCGCTGCGGGTACGCTCGCGGGGCTCGGCCGGGGGTGGGTCGCGCCGGCGGCCGAGGGCACTTCCGCGGCCGACTGGCAGGCGGGGGCTGCCAAGGCCGTCATCACCCCTGAAACTGCCGTTTGGCTCGCGGGCTACGGGTCACGGCGAGCCCCGGAGGGAAAACTCCACGACCTGTGGATGAAGGCGCTGGCGCTGCAGGATGGCCAGGGCAACCGGGTTGTGCTCATCACGAGCGATTTCCAAGGCGTGCCCAAGGCCGTGAGCGACGAGGCGTTTGCGCTCCTCCGCCGGCAGTTCGGCCTGCAGCGCGCGCAGGTCATGTTCACGTTCTCTCACAACCACTGCGGTCCGCGGCTGGGCGATGACCTGGTGGACTATTATCCGGTGGAACCCGAGCAGGTCCGGCTGGTGCACGAGTACACGGCGCTCATGGTGCAGCGGGTCGTGACCCTGGTGGGCGAGGCGCTCGGCAATCTCGGCCCGGCCCGGCTGGCGCAGGGCGCCGGACGGGCGACGTTCGCGGTGAACCGCCGCAACAACCGCGAGGCGGACGTGCCGGCCCTGCTCGCCCAAGGCGCGCCGCTTAAGGGCCCCGTGGATCACGATGTGCCGGTGCTGGCAGTCTCGCGACCCGACGGCCGCACCGTGGCGGTGCTCTTCGGTTACGCCTGCCATCCCACGACGCTGAGCTTCACCCAGTGGTGCGGCGACTACCCCGGCTTCGCCCAGATCGAGATCGAACGGCAGCACCCAAAAGCCCTCGCGATGTTCGTGAACACGTGCGGCGGGGACCAGAATCCGCTCCCGCGGCGCAATGTCGCGCTCTGCGAGCGCTACGGACGCATGCTCGCCTCCGGCGTGGAGGAGGCGCTGCGCGGGCCGCTGCAGATCGTGACGGCTGGCCTCCGCACTGCCTTCGCCTATGTGGACCTACCTTACCTGCACGTGATGACGCGGGACGAACTCGACGCGTTCGCCGAGGACACGCGGAACGTCATCCGCGCCCGGTGGGCCGCGCGCATGCGGCGCGAACTCGAGGCAGGGCGGCCGTTTGCCCCCAGCTATCCCTATCCGGTGCGCGTGTGGCGCTTGGGCGGCGAACTCCTGATGATCGGGACGGGCGGGGAAACCGTGGTCGACTATGCCCTCCGGTTCAAAAGGGAGTTCGGCCCCGGCACTTGGGTGTGCGGCTACGCCGATGACATGATCGCCTACATTCCGTCCCGCCGGGTTTGGGAGGAGGGCGGCTACGAAGGCGGCTTCAGCCTGTACGAGTATGGTCGGCCCGCGCTGCGCTGGGCCGGCGACGTCGAGGACCGGATCGCCTCCACCGTGCAGATCCTGGCGCGGCAGGTGCGGACCTGAGCGGCGGCGGGAGCGGACGGAAGGCAAGGCGGCCGCGGCGAGACCCTAAACTCGGCGATGTGATCAAGCTCTTGCAGGTGGCGATCACTCAGCAGGGAGCCCCAGAACTCATTCGCTCCGACAATGGCCCGGAGCTCATCGCCCAAGCACTCCAGCGGTGGTTGGCAGAGAACCCGATCAAGGCCATCTACCTTTACCCCGGCAGCCCGTGGCAGAACGGCTTTAAGCCGTTCCCTGAACGCTTCCGAGACGAGTGCCTCAATCGCGCGCTACTTTGGACGCTGACCGAGGCCCGGTCCGACATCGAGGACTTCTGATTGAAGTACAACCATCAGGGACCGCATCGGAAGCTCGGGTTACAAGGCGCCAGCAAGCTGCGCGGCGAATCAATCTCCATCTCTGGCTCCGGTCGGGGATGGACAACCAGCGTCAGCCGTATCATCCGCGCCTCAGCATCAAGACCGAACCTAGGAGTGGCTAGAAAATCTGTACCCCGCCAGTTTCGGTGGTAGGGGCGGCGGACGCGGCGGCAAACTCCTCCTGGATTCGATTCCCTGAAAATCCAGTTTCCTTTCAGGCGCTGTTTCTTAGGATCTTCCTAGGAGCAGGTTCTCCTAGGTTAAACGTTGTCAGCGCTCCGCGCGGCGTTACGAACGCCACGTTGGGGCACCTCGGCGTCCCGTCATCACCATGAGCCTATTCCCACGATCCCTGGTCCTTCGCTCCCTTGGAGCGTCCCTCGCGCTTGCCGCCACCACCGCGGTCCGCGCCGCGGCGCCGGCTCCCGCCGGTGCCGCCCAGCAACTCGAGTCCTTCGAGGTCACCGGCACCCGCATCCGTGGTCTGGTGGGCGAGGCCGACTTTAGCCCCGTAATCAAGTTCGATCGCGCTGAGATCGAGGCCCTGGGGCTCACCTCCATGGGCGAGATCTCGCGCCTCATTCCTCAGGCGTTCTCGCAGGGCTCCTACGACGGCGTCGGCTTCGGCGGCCAGCACCAGGGACAGAGCCAGGTCTCGGATGGCTCCATCGCCAGTGTGCTCACTCAGCGCACCAATATCAATCTCCGCGGCCTCGGTGCGGCCAACACCCTCGTGCTGGTCGACGGCCGTCGCTTGTCCCGTTCGGGCAACATCCGCGGTTCCGACGGCTACGACCTCACCGGCATCCCGGTTTCCGCCATCGAGCGCGTCGAAGTTCTCACTGACGGCGCCTCGGCCATCTACGGCTCCGACGCGCTGGGTGGCGTGGTGAATATCATCCTGCGGAAGAACTACACCGGCACCGAGGCGACTTTCTCCTACGAGAACACGTTCTCCTCCGACACCGCCGTGAAGGGCGTGAACATCAACCACAGCCTGACGCGCGGTCCGCTCTCCCTTTCCCTCACCGCCTCCTATCAGCAGCGTAACGCATTCGCCGCGGTGGATCGCGCGTTTTCATCGACCGATGACTGGAGCAAGTTGGGCGGCACCAGCAGCCTCGCGTCCACGGGCCCTTCCTTCGGCGCGGGCGGCTTTGCCGTTGGTGCCGGCATCGTGCAGGCCTCTTCGGGTAATCTTCCCGGCCGCACCACGCCTTTCGCGGTGATCCCAGAGGGCGCCGGCGCCGCGCCGCAGCCCGCTGCGGCCTACGTCTCCGTGGCTGGCGACTCCCTCGGCGTGCCCGCTTACACCGGCGACCGCGCGCGTTTCGTGAACCTTATCTCGCCCCAGTTCACTCGCACCGTCGGTTTCCGCGGTGGATACGATCTGAAGGGCGGCACGCAGCTCCGGTTGAGCGGCGGTTACAACGAGACCCGCACCCATATTGAAGGCATGCCGGTAAACTTCCGGAACAGCATCGTCGTGCCCGCCAATTACCCCGGCAACCCGTTCGGGGTGCAGGTGCGGCTTAACAAGACCTTCTGGGAGCTGGGGCCGATCCAAGGCGAGAAGTTCACCACCAATTCCAACCTGAACTTCGCCGGCGCCCTCACGGGCCGCTTTGGCGACGGCTGGCGTTACGAGCTCGGCGCGAGCTGGAACCGCTCCCGTCTGATCAACGAGAGCGCCCTCGACCCGGTGCTCGACACCAGCGTGTCGGCGCCGCTCATCGCCGCGCAGCGCCTGGTGCTCTTCTATGACAGCCGTTCTTCCCAGCCCAATGATCTCGCGCTGCTTCGTTCGATGCTGCGTCCGGGCAATGTGACTGACCGCACCGACACCCTGACTTGGTCCGCTTCCGCAGACGGCCCGCTCCCGTCGCTCCGGCTGCCGGCAGGTCCGGTGCAGTTCGCCGCGGGGGCCGAGAGCACTACGGAGAAGATCGCGACCTCCCAGTCGATTCCCGACCTGCCCACCATCAACCTGAGCCTGCTCGGCGGTTTCCGCCGCACGCTGAACTCCGCCTACGCCGAGACCCGCATCCCTGTCATCGGCGCCGCGCAACGCGTGCCCTTGGTGCAGCGCTTCGACCTGACTGGCGCGATCCGTCACGACGATTACTCCGACGTGGGCGGCGACAACAGCCCCCGTTACGGCGCTCAGTTGCGTCTGTCTAAGTGGCTGCTGTTCCGGGCCACGCGCAACCACTCGTTCCGCGCGCCGGGCATTCAGGCCTTGTACCGTCCCGTCACCCAGAGCACCAACGCCAACACAACGGGCTTCATCGACCGCGCGCGCAATGAGCTGGTCACAGGCCTTCTCCAGACGCGCATCGGCGGCAACCTCGACCTCCGTCCCGAGACCGCGGTCTCCGACAACGTCGGCGTGGTTTTCGAGCTCCCCTTCCGCGTCACGCGCGGTCTGTCCATCTCGGTCGACCACGTGAAGCTGAATTACCGCGACCAGATCTCCGGGCTCTCCTCCCTGCAGGAGTGGGCCGACCTGTTTCCCGAGCGGCTGATCCGCGACACCGCCGGGACCCAGCCGGGCCGCGTAATCGGGATCGACACCCGCTCCACCAACATTTCCCGCCAGATCGTCGAGACCTACGATTACCAGCTTAACCTGCAGCGTCCCACGCCCTGGGGTAACTTGAGTGCCCGGGTGGCCGCTACCGAGTACCGTCGCGTGGACTCCATTCGTATCCCCGGCGCCGCGCCCGTGACCACGCTGCACCTCCGGCCCACGCGTCTGTCGTGGCAGGCCTTTCTCACCCGCGGAGCCTACAGCGGCGGCGTCAGCGGTTTCTACCAGGAGAACTCGTGGGCGCAGGCCGCGCGCACGCAGACTTTGTTCGCCAGCGTCATCGAGTGGAATGTGCATGCGTCCTTCGATTTCGGCGACCGTTCGGGCGGCCGCCGCGAGGGTATCGCCGGCCTCTGGCGTAATCCGTTGGATGACACGAAGCTCTCCCTTACGGTGAACAACGTGTTCAACCGCGAACCGCCGCACCGCCAAGGCAACGCCGGCTTTGGGGTCACCGATCCGCGCATGGCCCGCTACGGTCTCACCTTGCGGAAGAAGTTCTGAGCGAGGTCTCCCGGTAAATTCTTCGTCCGTTCCGATGAACATCCGCCCGACGGCCGTAAGCGGCTTCCTCACCCTTTCCGCGCTTGCCGCGGTCGTCCATGGCGCCCCCGCCAACGCGGAGGACCGCGCCGCGGCGCGCGCCGCGTTCACGGAGGCGCGAAAGCTTTTCGCCTCCGACATCGCGGCTTCGGTCGCCGGTTTGCGCCGCGCCGTCGAACTCGACCCCGATTATTACGAGGCGCACCAGTACCACGTGCTTTACGCGGGCGTCGCCGCCGCCCGCACCGGCACCGAGGATGAGAAAAGGACGGCGGCGGAGAAGACGCGCGGGGAACTGCGGAATTGGTACGAGGGCAAGGCTTCCGCGGAGCCGCGCCGGGCGGCTTATCGCTACGGGTTGGGCAAGCTGTTCATGTATTCCGATCCGGACCGTTCGCGCCGGCTCTTTGAGGAGGCAGTCGCGCTCGATCCCGCCTGCGGCGACGGCTTCGATGCGCTGGCCATCCATGCCGAGATCAGGGGCGAGCTGGATGCGAGCCGCGCGCTATTCCGGCGCGCCGTCGAAGCCGATCCCGCCAGCATCACCCTTTGGCGCCATCACGTGGCTTCGCAGCTCGGGGTCGGGATGGACGCCGCGCTGGCCGCCGGGCTCGAAATGGCGCAACGGTTTCCCGACGACGCGGCATCGATCATCGGCCACCTCGCCTCCCGGGCTCGCACCGAGGACGAAGCGCTGCGGGTCCACGAGTTGCTCCGGGAACGTTTCCGCAAGGCCTCCGCGCGATCCCTTACGGGGCTCTTCGCGATGCTTCAGCGCCGCGATCCGGCGCGCGCCCTCGCGCTGGCGGAGGAGATGCGGAGGGATTGTCCCGAGGTTAAGGAGTGGGTGGTGCTCGCGGATTACGCGCGGGCCGTCTCCGGGCTGGAGCCCGCCCTCGGAGAGGGCAGGGGAGCGGAGGCGCTCGCTGTGCTCGAGAAAATCACGCTGCCCCGCTTCGGGGCGGATCGCCGGTCTCTCGACTTGGCGATCGCCCGGGCGCGCGCCGCGCTCGGGCGCGGGGAGGAGGCCTACGCCGGGCTGCTTGCCGCCGTGGCCATGCGTCCGACGGATGAAACCCGCGCGGCGCTCGACGAGCATGGACGCCAGATCGGCAAGCCGTCGGCGGTGGTAGCGGCCGAACTCGCCGCGGACCGGGCGCGTCGGGCGCGTCCGGCCAAGGGCTTCACCTTGACCAATCTCGCGACCGGCAAGCCGGCCTCCCTCGCCGACTACCGGGGCCGTGTCGTCCTAGTTAACTTCTGGTATCCGCTTTGCGGTCCCTGCCGCGGCGAATTCCCCTTCTTGCAGGCGGTGCTCGACAAGTATCGCGCCCGGGGCTTCGAAATCCTCGCGATCAACGGTCATGCCCCCGAAGAGCACATGGTTCTGCCGCTCATAAAGGGCTGGGGGCTCGGCTTCCTGCCGTTGCGCGGCACCGACGAGGTGGTCAGGGCTTATGAGGTCCGCGGTTACCCCATGAACATCCTTGTCGGTCCCGACGGGAAATCGTTCTACGAACCCCCGCCCGTGAGTACCCTCGCCGCCCAGCGCGAACTGGAATTGCAGATCGACGCGCTGCTGCCCGTCCGAGGTTAACTTCACCCTTCCCCCATACGCGTGAATCGAATCCTCACCGTCGTGCCTGCGCTGGCTCTGGCGCTCCCGACCTTGGCCGCGCCCGGCGACGAATTCCGCGGCCGGCTTGATTCGGAGGTGCAGCCGGGGACGCGTTCGCTCTCCGCATTGGTCCCGGCCTCATCCGAGCTGGTGGCGGCGCTGCCGTCGCCGCCGGCCGCCGGCGCGAAGGGATGGTCCTTTCCCCGCCCCTTCTCCATCAAGGGAAATGAATTCCGGCTGGTCATCATGGCCGCGCCGGACGGAGGGAAAACCCTCTGGCTTGACCGTAATCGCGACGGGCGTTTCGCGGCCGAAGAATCTTTCCCGCTGGGGGAACCCGAGAAGGATGTGGCGATCGATCTGCCTTGGGACAACGGCGTCTATCGCTTGTTTCCGCTGCGTCTTTCCTACGGGGTAAAGGCGCTCCCGCGCCGAGCGGCAGCCGGGGAAGCTCCGGGTCCCGCTCCGGTCGCGCCCGATCCGACCCACGTCGCTTTCGTTGTCCACAATTTCAATATTGTCTTCTCCGGCTCGGCCGCGATCGACGGGCGCCCCCTGAAGCTGATGTTCGCGCCGAAACCGGCCGATACCGCGATCGATCCGCCGAACCAGCGAGTGTCGGCTGACGCTGACTTCAACGGGCGTTTCGAGGCTGAGAAGGGTGAGGTGGTGAACGGATCCGGCCGTCCGCCGATCTTTCGGGTGGGCGAGCGGTATCTCGCCGTGAGTCGTGCCGATGTGGCCACGGGCGAACTCACGCTGCAGGAGCGCGCCGCCGCCGATTACACGCGGTTCGACGCACTGCCCGGCCAGCTTATGCCGGACTTCGCGTTCGTGGATTTCCAAAGTCGCGCGCGCCGGCTTTCCGATTTCCGGGGCAAGGTCGTGCTCCTTGATTTCTGGGGGACCTGGTGTGGACCCTGCATCGAGGAGATGAGGCACCTGAACCCGCTCTATGAGCGGTACGCGCCGCGG
>Ga0194116_10007658_pt1 | contig 11100 bp, 8 predicted proteins | sample TA2MahsurfametaG_4_FD_148617 | JGI IMG/M metagenome (GOLD analysis project Ga0194116, IMG submission 148617) | Freshwater microbial communities from Lake Tanganyika, Tanzania - TA2015008 Mahale S9 surface | ecosystem: Environmental > Aquatic > Freshwater > Lake | place: Tanzania: Lake Tanganyika... | reverse complement strand
GCAGCGCACGGCGAGCCTCGGCAAGCGAGGCGACCGCCGTGACTTCCAGTCCGAGTTTTTCCAAGTGCCGGACAAACGTCTTGCGCAGCAGCGGCTCGTCCTCGAGCAACAGCAGGCCGGATCCAGCAAGGTTCATCGACGCCCGTCATGCCGCGATCCGCCGCGCGGGTCGATCCGATTTCCGCGGCTGCGCCAGCCGGGCGTCGGTGCGGCAACGCCCGGCTCCGCCGGCGACCCGGCCCGACGACGCCGCGCCCGGCTGGGCATCGGGGGGTTTTTCGTTTGCCCATCCCGTGACTTGCCCGCTCGCTTGGCCTGCGCGTTGACCGCGCCCTGTCGCGGCCTGCCCGAGCGTCCCGCCCGAGCCAAAACGGGGCGCCATCCGCACCCGACATGATCTTGGTAGGTCCCGCCAGTCTCGAGTCCGCTCCGCTCCCCGCCGCATGAGAGTGCTGCTGTCCAAGCCCGACGCGCTCGGCGATCAGCTGATCGCCGCCGGTCCGGTTCAGGCGCTGCTCGCGCGGCGTCCAGACATCCGGCTGGTCTGGCACGTCTGCGCCACCCGCGAGTGCGTGGCACCGCTGCTGGGTGCCGAGGTATTCGTGCCCGACTGGACGCGCCGTTCCGCCGCCGAGGAGGCGGCTCGGCTCGCCGCGCATTCAGGGCGCCTGATTTTCCTGCCGTTCCCGCTCCACTCGCACGAAGCCTGGAGCGACGACCTACGCCGCCGCCTGCGCTGGTGGCATGCATTCCTGCGCGCCACGGCCTGGGACGTATCGGTCCTAGGGCTAGTGAACCGCACGTGGGTCGGCGATTTCACCTGCCTCGTCGCCCCCGCCACGCGCCGCCTCGGATTCGACCCCCTGCCGATGCGGCAACCACTGGTCAACGAGGCCCAGAGTCTCGCGGGGGCCGATCGTCCCGCGTTCACGCAGAGTCTGCCCGCATCATTCGAGTTCTCGGAAGCCGCGCAGCTGCAATCCCTCTTCGCGCTACTGGAGCCCGCCCTCGCCGCGCCCCTCACCCCGCCGCTTTGGACTCCAGTGCCACCGCGGCGACGACCGGCTCTCCCGGCCAATCCACGGCATATCGCCCTCGCCCCAGGGGTCGGCGGCGATCCCCGCCGGGCCTGGCCGCTGGAGCGCTTCGTCGCCCTCGCGCGCGCCTGGCAAGCCCGCGGCGCCGAGATCCTCTGGCTCGAGGGCCCCGGCGACGCCCCCTACTTCGCCGGCTTCCCGGCCGACGCGCCCGGCCGGCGACAGCACTTCGAAGCCGAAGCCCTGCCCGCCCTCGTCGAGACCCTCGCGTCGGTCGATCTCCTGATCTGCCACGACACGGCCTACGTGCACCTCGCCGCCGGGATTGGCACGCCCACCGTCGCGCTGTTCGGCGGCGGCCAGCACCGCCGCTTTCATCCCGCCACCCCCACGGTGAAGGTCGTGCAGGGGCTCCCCGCCTGCGCAGGCTGCCAGTGGCACTGCCTGCACGACCGCCTCCACTGCGTCGCCGATCTTCCCCTCGCGACCGTCGAGCAGGCCATTACCGCGTTGCTCGCCGGTGACACCGGCGTCATGGCCGTCGAGATACGCACCCCCCTCCCGGAAACGCAGCTCGTCCGCAGACTCCAGGAAGAGATCCTCCAGCTCAACGCCGACCGCTTCGCCCGCCTGCAGATCATCCAGTCTCTGCTCGCGCCGGCTGCTGCCGCGCCGATCGCCGAAGCGACATCGATCGTCCCGGCGACCGCGCTGGCGAACGCCGCGCCGCGGCTATCGGTGATCATTCCCATGGGGCGGCCCGAACGCGTCGCCGGCACCCTGCGTTCACTTCTCGCGCAAAGGTCCGCGGCCGGCCTGACTTGGGAGGTGGTGCTGGTGGGCACCGAGGCGGCGGCCGTGGCCGCGGCATATCCCCGTTTGCCGATTGTCCCGGTGGCGCTCGCCCGGCGGGAGATCCCGCCGAAGACCCGCTGCCTCGGCGTGGAACAGGCGCGGGGTGAATGGTTCCTCTTCGTCGATGATGATGTGCTGCTGGCACCCGAGTTCCTGCTCGGCTGCGCCTCGCGGCTCGCCCTCGATCCCCACCTCGGTGCACTCGGGCCGCGCCTGCCCGGCCAGAGCCAGCGGTTCTTCGGCCGCGTGACGGACTACGCGAACTTCTGGGCCCAGCAAGACGCCGCCGCGGAGGACCGTGAGTGGCTTTACAGCGCCGCGATCCTAGTCCGCGCCGAAGCCTACCGCCGCAGCGGCGGCTTCAATCCGGACCTTCCCAACGGCGAGGACGTCGACCTGACCCGTCGCATCCGCGCGGCCGGCTACACCCTGCGCTACGACCCCGCGCTGGTGGCTTGGCACGACCATGGCCGCGACACCTTCGGCGCGATGTGCCGCTATTTTTGGCGCAACGGCAACGCCGCGCGTTATTTCTTCGGACCCCACGGCGGCGCCTGCTGCTTCAGCCTCCGCGCCGCGCTCACCCGGCCGTGGGCCGACTGGCGGATGAACGCGGCGTTCCGCGCCCGGCACGGCGAAAGCCTCGGGTGGCTGACCCCGTGGGTGTTCCTCGCCTACCTGATCGTAGAAACCTCGCTCGAGTACCACTACCAGCTCCATCTCGCCGAGACCCGGGCCTACGAGCAGCTCCCCGCGCGCACCCGCAGTGATCGGGCGTACGTGCAGGCCATGCGACTCCGCGCCGCCGGCCGCCGTCTCTCCGGGAACCTCCTTTATGCGTGGGCGGTGATCCTCGACTTCGCCACGCCCTCGCGGCGCTAGAGCGGGCACCCTTCCCGAGCGATCCCGGTCGCGCTCATTCGAAGAGCTCGTATTGCACCGGCCCGGAGGGCGGAGCCTTTACCACATTCCCGAACGCCTGATCGGAGATCTTCATGGGATTGATTAACCGCTCGGGCGCGAGGTGGGCGTAGCGCTCGGTCGTCCGGATGCTGGAGTGGCCGAGCAGCTTCTGCACCTCGTACAGCGGCGTTCCCCCGTTCACGAGTGCCGAGGCGAACGAATGCCGCAAATCGTGGACTCGAAGCTGCTTGAGCCCAGCGCGATTCCGCGCGGTGTTCCACGAGTTGTAGATTTCCACGAAAGGCTGCCCGGTGGTGGGATTCGGAAACAGCCACCGTGACTCCAGACCGATGGCGCGCCGCTCCTCGATGATGCGGTAGGCCACATCGCTGATGGGGATGAACCGGTGGTAACCGGACTTCGACTTCGGTACCCGCCACTGGCGCCGCTCCAGATCAAACTGCTCCCAGCGCGCCCGCAAGACCTCGTTCTTGCGGGCGCCAGTGACGAGCAGCAGGCCGACGATGGCGCTCAGATGTTGGTTTTCGCTCTGTCCCAAGGCCGTCCTCAAGCGCTCCGTTTCCTCCTCGTTGAGGAACCGGGTCAGCCGGTTGTTCTCCTTCAGGAGCGGGTATTTGTGACCCCCGAGCCCAAGCCCGACGCCGAGCTCCGCGAGTTGGCCAGCCAGCACTTCCCGCAGGCCCAGAAATCCTAAGACGCCAGGGGTTAGGCTTTGCACGACGCAGCTCGCGGCCGCGAGCCCGGAGCTGCGAGCCAGCGTCGGGCGGAGCTTGGCCAACGGCCAAGCCTAGCCGGTCGGAAAGGAAAGGGGACGCCATAGCCGCAGGATTACCTTGCGGCCATCCGGTGGAGCATCGCCCGCTCGGTCGCGGTGTGCGGCGACGGCGCACGGGTCTTCGCAAATGAACGCGGGATCAACGGTGTGTCTGCTGGAAGCAAAAAAGCTGGCGAACCGAAATACCCGGACTCTGACTGAGCGAACTATGCCCGCGGCTAAACCTTTCCTTGCTCAGTTGCTCGCGCCCCTCGGGGGTCCGGGTGCCCAACCCGATCTCGTCGGCCGATCGGCGCTGGTCTCACAACGACAGCACCCCGTGGTGCCGGCGGCGGCTGGCGAGTTCGGCGACCCACTCGATCTGGCGGGGTAGGCAGACGGTCGGAAGGTCGTAGGTCTCGATCGCAAAGGCGCGGGCGTTCGCGCCGAGGCGGGCGCGCTCGGCCGGGTCTTCGAGCAGGGAAATCGTCTCAGCCGCCAACTGCTGGGGGGAGAAGAAATCCACGAGGCGTCCGGTCTCGCCCGCGACGATCGCTTCCTTCAGGGGCGCGGTGTCGCTGGCGACGATCGCACAGCCGGCACTCATCGACTCGAGGAGGCTCCACGAGAGCACGAAGGGATAGGTCAGGTACACGTGCACCGTGGACACCTGCAGGAGGGAGAGAAACTGGGGATAGGGAATCTGGCCAAGGAAGTGCACGCGGCTGAGGTCCAGCTGGCCCCTCACTTCATTGAGGAAGATTTCCTTCCAGGTGCGGTTACCCGAGGGGCGGGCGCCGTAGCTCACATCGTTGCCGCCGACCAAGGCCACGTGGGCGTTGGGTCGGGCCGCTTGGATCGCGGGTAAGGCCCGCAGGAATTGATGGTAGCCGCGGTAGGGCTCGAGGTTGCGGTTGACGAAGGTGATCAGCTCATCGTTCCGACTCAAAGTCCGCTCCCCCGCCGTCGTCTTCAGAGTCAGGGTCGCCTGGGGATTCGGCGCAACGCTGGCGGTGTTGATGCCGTCGTGAATGACCGTGATCTTGTCCCGGAAGGGCTCCGGGAAAGTCGACGCCTGCCAGTGCGTCGGCGAAATTCCCGCATCCGCGATGTCGAAGTGCAGGAGGTTATTCGCGTTCTTCAGTCGGATCCGGCACGGCTCTTCCACCCCGGAGTCGGGGAATTCCGGATCGAAGCCGGTATCCGCTCCGCGGCTATGGTAGAAGAATTCGCAGTAGATGCCGAGGGGGACATCGGGCCACACGTCCTTGACGAACATGCTTTCGCCCCAGCCGGGGTGCGCAATGACCACGTCCGGCTGAAAACCTTCTTGCCGGAGCTTCAGACACGCATGGAACGCCGCCTCCGCTCGGATCGTCTTGGTCTCGAAGTCCACGGCCCAGGGATGGATTTTCGGCGTGGAACTGCGCGACGGGAGATACGAAACCACCCGCACCCCGCGCCACGTCATCGAGGCCTCGCGGGTCATCCGGAGTGCCACGACCTGATTGCGGACTTCCTCCGCCAGCTTCGGCGCGAGGTGCGCGAACTGCCCCGGGAAGTTCTGGTGGATAAACAGGATGTTCATGCGGAAACCTTGAGGATGCCGAGCTTCACTAACCACGCGAGCGCGCGCAGGACAAAGGCTTGACGGGTCCCGGGGATCACGGCGACGAGCTCCAGCGCGGTCGCGGGTCCGGCCGCAGCCTTGGCGATGACCGCCTCCAGCTCCGCGGCGTCTGGCAGGACCGCGCGAGCGAAGTCCACCATCGCGAGCGGTCGATAAGACGCGAGGCGCTGCCGCGCCAGCGCGACATCGGCGTCCACCAGTTCGAGACGCGTCCCCGAAGTGAGGTGATACGTCGGATAGCTCGCGAAACCATGGAACGGATCCAGCCGGGCCGGCCATGGGTGCGGCAGCGGCTTCAGCTCCGAGGCCTTGGCGACGCGGAGCTCCCGTAGACCCGCCCAAAGCGCTTCGTACTGCCGGATGATCGTCTTCCAATCGTAGACCTCGCGGGCGCGGACCCGGCCGGCTTCTCCCATCTGACGCCGCAACTCCGGCTCTTGGAAGAGCCGGACGAAGGCACGCGTCGTGGCCGCGATATCGACGGCGACCAACGAGCAGGCATGCCCGCAGTACATGTCGTAGGTATCGATCTCCAGCGCATGGCACTGAGCCAAGTCGCCCCCTAAGCCCGCCGGTGGCATCAGCGTGGGAATTCGGAACCCATCCACTCCCTCGCGCACGGTATCGCGGTAGCCATCCCAGTCCGACACCACCACCGGCAAGCCCGCGGCCATGGCCTCGATCGGGACGATCCCGAACGTTTCCTGGATATTGTCGGACAAGGAGCAGAACACGTCGGCGCCGGCCCACGCGGTCTGGCGGTTGCTCGCCTTGCGACCATCGAGCGTGATCACGCGGACCCGCGGGCACGCCAGCTGCGCCGCCGCGGCGTAGGCCTTGGCGATGAACTCGTTGGCGTGCCATCCGCACTCCACCAGCACCACCTCCCGCTGCGTTGCCTCCGCGGCCTGCTGGAGGGCTTGGTACATCGCCAGCGGGTGAGCCTTGGCGTGGAAGGAAAGCCGCCCCATGAAGAGGACGACCAAGGCATCTGCACCCACGCCCAACGCCGCGCGGGCCGCCGCCTTCTGATCGAAGGAAAATGCGAAGTCCTGCGTATGGATACCCAGCGGGATAACCGGCAGTTGCGGCAGCACCAACCGAGTAATCCCCAAGCGATCCTGCAGGTAGTCGACCTGAGCCTGCAGCACCTTGGAGACGTTATCCTTGACCGCGGCGGACGTGCAGATCACCGCATCCCACGGTTGGACCGGCGTGGTGAGCAAGCTCGTGAGCCCATCCATCGCCATGGCCGAAGACGTGGTGTGAGTGATCCCGCAGAGACTCCACGCGCCATGGCCAAAGGCGGCGCGGTGGAAGGCATGCTCGCCGATCCCCGGCCCCGGGTAGTAGATCGCTCCTGGCTGGGCCAGCGCGCCCAAGGAGGCCGCCTCGACGAGCTTGACCGGCTCTTCACGCCCGAAGGATCGGGCGGTTTGGGCAAAGTGCTGAGCGTGTTCCCGCTTCTGCGCCTGCACCCAGAATTCCGAGGTCTGGCTATGGCTTAAGAACCCCCGCAGGAACGACTCCCCCGCGGCATTCCGGCCCATGAGCTTCGGTCCGCTCGTGGTGTACGCCTCCGGATGGTAGTAGATCGCTGCGGTCATATCGGATCGGGAAGTGCCAAGGTAGCAACGGTGTCACATCCCTGACTGAAGGGATTGTTGAGACGAGACTGGGGACGGAGAAGTAAAAAGATGCCTATTCCGCTGGCTTGGACGCAGTAGGGTGCGGACTTCGCTCCTACCGCCGGGTTGACTTACTGTTGCCAGCGCGTCGAGCCAGCGGTGTTGTCGATTCGCACGAGGCCACCCGCCTAGGGAGCGCCCAAAGACCCTACGTATGAACCCGATCTCTCTCGCGCATCTCCACGTCGCTCCCTGCCGGCATGGCCTGATGGTTTGGCCACGGGCTGATGCCACCATTGGACGGAGCTTGGAACGGTACGGAGAATTCGCGGAAGGTGAAAACGAGGTGATCGCTCGGTATTTGAGCCCCGGGGATCACGCGATTGATGTCGGTGCTAACCTTGGGACAACCGTGCTCCCAATGGCGCGGAGGGTCGGAAAAGAAGGGAGTGTACTGGCGTTCGAGCCCCAGCCGCTAATGGCGCAGTGTCTCCAGGCGACGCTGACCCTGAACGAACTTTTCCACGTCCGGGTCATTTCTGGCGCCCTTGGACAAACGACAGCGTGGGCGGCCATACCCGCGGTGGAAGTAGATCGCGGTGGAAATTATGGTGCCGTTAGCCTCGCCAAGGAAGGCGTCCCGGTGCCCGTTTTACGATTGGATGAATGGCCCCTGACTCGATGTGACTTCATCAAGATCGACGTCGAAGGCCATGAATAGCCGGTGATTCAAGGTGCCGAGCACACGCTCCGCCGCCACCGCCCCGGCCTCTATCTCGAAGCCAAGCAGAGTCTGCCACAAACACGCCTCTGGCTGGACTATCTGCTGCGCCTGGGCTGGCGAAGCTACTGGCACTTCGCGTTTTTCTATCGAGCCGACAACTTCCGTGGTCAGTCCCACAACATCTTCGGAGCGACCGGCGACATGAACGTGCTCGCTTTGCCGCCTGAGCGGCCGCAGCCGACGGATCTGCCGGAGATCAACTCTGCCGAGGAAGAGTGGAAGACGGTCTACGAGCCCTTCTTCCACGCACGCAAACTGCCCCTGCGGTAGAGCAGTTTACGTGTGGCGGGTTCAAGTCCCGCATAACGATCACTTCTTCGGCGCCGACGGGAAATGCTGCGAAGCGAGCTGCCGCAGCGTATCATCGTTGGTCGGCTCCGGGGTTGCGATGACCCACAAATCAAAGAACGGACCAGGGCGGCGGGCGCCCGCGAAGCCCCGGAAACCAGCGGCCTGCAGCGTGCCGATCAGAGCCTTCTGGGTGAAGCCGCAGCGGTGGGCCATGTAGTGGTTACCCGCCGCAATGGAGCCCGAGTGGCCGAACACGATATCCAACGGCCGAATCGGACCCGCCGGTGAAACGTAGGCGGGCTCGGTGAGTTTATCGGCGGCGATCAACTCGGCGACTCCCTGGAGATCGGGGCACGTGATGACGGCGAAGCCATCCGGCTTGAGAACCCGGCGGAATTCGCGGAGGGCTCCCTCGACCTCGTGCACGAAGAGATGCTCGATATTGTGGCTGGAGAAGATGGCATCCACCGAGGCCGACGGCACGGTGGACATATCACTCATCGTGCCCACGATGTCGGGTTTGACGGCCGGATCGATGTCGAAGGTCAGCTCCTTCCAGTCGTCGCGATTGAAGCCACGCGTGGTGGCATTCTTACGCTTAGGCCCGCAACCGATGTGAAGGAATGTCTTGGTCATAAAGTGCCTGCAGTCCGAGGTAATTGCGAAGGGAGGTCAAGCGAGGGTGTCCGGAGGGGCAGCACACTTTGCTACAATCGAACCCAACTGCGATGCAGTTGCCGCCCTCTCCGCCAGAGCCGGCGATTATCAACTTATCTTGCCTTCAACCGCATGAGTCCGGCTAAGGCCAGCAGTGCCGGTCTCGGAAACGGCACCCCGGCGACGGCGAGCCGGGGCGTGAGCTTTGCGGGCAGCCGCGCGTTTCCCCGGCCTCGGACAACCGCGATCAGCGCGCCTGAAGCCAAGCCTGAATCGCCGCGTTCCACGCGTGCCGCCCGAACAGCACGAACCTGAATTACGTGCCTTCCTTGGTGCATGAGTTGCGAAGCAGCGGGTGCATTGAGCGAGTCCCCCAACGTTGGATTTGGCTGGAGCGTCGTCCTATCCCTTATCAGTTCACGAGAGAGTACAGGTCACAAGGTCTCGGCTGGGTGCAACTATCCGCCAAGGCTCTGGATCGGATCCGAGCGCTGCGCAAAGCGGAGTTTCAAGCAGCGATCAACGCCGCCCCCATTTATGCGACTCTGTGGGAGGATCTGAACCACATCAGCCTTCACAGCTCTTGGAAAACCGCCATGCCCGTGTTCTCGAAGAGCGAGGAAGCAAGAGCATGGGCGTGGAAACTCTCGGCCTATCAGCTGGAGTCGCATCGGTTCTCGTTCTTATGTGACCCGCGGGAGGGATTCGATCTGCCGGGAAGGCTCTACACCACTTTCACGAGCACCCCATCTGGGCTCAGGAAGTACGCCCTCCTCGACGGCGCACCTTTGACGTGCATCGACGTCAAAGCCTCCCAGCCGTTCTTGCATGCCACGCTTATCCCCGAAGGCGCTGAGAAGACTCGTTATCTTGGGGCGGTTAGGTCCGGGGACTTTTACAAGGAGTTAGGCGCCGCCGCAGGCCTCAAGCTGCCGAGGGACAAGATCAAGAAGAAGACCTTCGCCGAAGTGTTTTACGGCCGGCCCCTACCAGCTGGCGCAAGCCCGATATGGGACGCCTTCTCACGGCTCTACCCAAGCGTCGCCCAAGCCATCACGGAACGAAAGACCCCGGACTATAGGAGGCTCGCGGTCGAAATGCAGTACTTGGAGGCAGAGATCATCCTCCACAATGCTGTGCCGAGGCTAAAGGCCCTCGATCCTCGGGTTAGGGCGCTAACCGTGCATGATGCTCTTTACGTACGATCAGACCATGTCGAGTTAGCGGTATCGTGCCTCCAATCCGCCTTTCAGGCACGCACCCAGCATCAACCTGAGTTTAAGATCGAAGCGCAAACGCCATTCTAACGCCGTTCTAAAGCAATTTAAAGGCTAAATATACCTCAGGCATACCCACGTAGCGCCAACACCCCCAAACGCCTTAAAACGCAAGGAATGGGCGTTTAAAGCCATACAGGCCCTTTTCCCTCTTTGTTGAGGGGGAGGTGTATATGGATCCAACAGGCCTCACCAACCAGCCGACCGGCCGCGGCCCTCAGGGCGACCTTTAGATACCGTACCTGCGGGGCTGATCGGCGGGATAGGGCTTTGTAATCTGCTACGAGTTCTGGGCCTGCGGGAAGTGCTGGCTGGCCAGCTCGCGGAGCTCGGCGTCGGGCTTAGGCTCGGGGGTCGCGATGACCCACAAGTCCAAGAACGGAGCCGGGCGGCGGCCGGAGGCGAACCCGCGGAAGCCGGTCGCTTGGAGCGTCGCGAGCAAGGCCTTCTGGGTGAAGCCACAGCGGCGCACCATGCGCTGGTTGCCGGCGGCGATGGAGGCCGCGTGACCGAAGACGATGTCGAGCGGGCGGATCGGACCCACCGGCGACGTGTACGCGGGCTCGGTCAGCTTGTCCGCGGCGATCAGCTCGGCGACCCCTTGGAGGTCGGGGCCGGTGATCACGGCGAAGCCGTCGGGCTTGAGCGCCCGGCGAAATTCCGCGAAGGCCCGGCCAACCTCGTGGACGGCGAGCGATTCGAGGGCATGGCTGCAGAACAAGGCATCGACGGAAGCCGAGGCCACCGCCGAGAAATCGATGAGACCCGCGACATGGTCCGGCTTGAACGCCGGATCCGGGTCGACGGTGAGTTCACGCCATTCGTCGCGGCTAAAGCCACGCGTCGTGGCATCTTTACGTCTCGGCCCGCCGGCGAGGTGGAGGAAGGTTTTTGCATAGGAAAGTTCTGGAGCAGCGAGAGATACCCCGGCGAGGGGCGGCGCTACCGCGGCGAAATCTAGGTTCGATGAACCTTGATTTTGGTGACAGTACGGATGACGGCATAAGACACGGGTTACCGCACGAAAAGTCGGTTTGAATTTCAGTGTGGCACGTTTCGTTCGCATCAAGTTAACCGCCAAAGAAAACAGGCCCTCCAATGGAGGGCCTGTTGAGGCGGAACTCACGAACTACAGTTCGTAAGCTCCTACGTGTGCTAGCTGTTGATTAGGCCGGCGGCCCCAACTTGAAGTTTGCGGCCGTCAGGGCATCGATTCCATCAGCCGACGTCGTAATCTTGCCGACAATCGTGATTTCGCCTTCA
>Ga0194116_10007640_pt1 | contig 11119 bp, 11 predicted proteins | sample TA2MahsurfametaG_4_FD_148617 | JGI IMG/M metagenome (GOLD analysis project Ga0194116, IMG submission 148617) | Freshwater microbial communities from Lake Tanganyika, Tanzania - TA2015008 Mahale S9 surface | ecosystem: Environmental > Aquatic > Freshwater > Lake | place: Tanzania: Lake... | reverse complement strand
AGAGAGAGATCTAGGCTGGAAGCCAGAGCGAAGCTTAAAAGAGATGATTGACTCTGCCTGGCAGGCAGAGTCAAAGGTGAGCTAATGAGCATTGTTGGAAAGCGTTATGCAAGCTCTCAGATGCAAAATATCTGGTCGGCAGAGACAAAGGTATTAAAAGAGCGAGAGCTATGGATTGCAGTAATGAGAGCTCAAGCAAAACTAGGTCTAGATATCTCAACTGAGGTAATTGCTGCCTATGAGAGCGTAAAGACTCAAGTTGATTTAGGAAGTATTGAAAGACGTGAGGCAGAGCTCAAGCATGATGTTAAAGCGCGCATAGAGGAATTTAACGCTCTAGCAGGTCATCAGAGGATTCATTTAGGACTAACGAGTCGAGATGTCACAGAAAATATCGAAGGCTGGCAGATAAAAACATCGCTAAAACTCACTCTCTCATCTTCTGCGCAGCTACTTGAAGAGCTAGCTAAAAAGGTTGAGAGCTACCCAGGTCTTGCAATTGTGGGAAGAACCCACAATGTCCCAGCGCAATTAACCACTCTGGGAAGGAGATTCGCCTCTTGGAGCGAGGAGTTTCTAATCGCTCTTGAAAACCTTGAGACTCTCCACGCAAAGTATAGAATCAAGGGCATCACGGGAGCTATTGGGACCGGATCTGATCTAAAGGCTCTTCATAGCGATAAGTGGCTCGAAGTTGAGAGAGCAGTAGCCGATGAGTTAGAGATAGAGACGACTCTTATTGCCCCATCCCAAATCTATCCAAGATCTCTAGACTTTCAAGTGGTTGCAAGCCTTAATCAATTAGCTGCTCCACTCGCCTCAATCGCTACAAATATCCGCCTAATGGCAGGTCTTGGCCTTCTTAGTGAAGGCAAGGAAATCGGCCAGGTGGGATCGTCTGCAATGCCCCATAAAAACAACCCAAGGCTTAGTGAACGCATTAATGGTCTTTTCATACTGCTTAAGGGATATCTAACAATGGTTAGTGAGATCTCTGGTAATCAATGGAATGAAGGAGATGTCTCAGAGAGCGTTGTTAGAAGAGTAGCTCTGGCTGATTCTTTCTATACCATCGATGCCATCTTGAGAAGTATGAGTAAAGTACTCCCTGAGCTTCAGGTTAATGAGAGCGCCATATCAAAAGAGCTCGATAGAGAACTTGAATATCTTCTTAGTAGCAAAGTTCTTCTAAGGGCAGTTGAAAAGGGAACAGGAAGAGAATCTGCCCATAGCCTGATCCTTGAATCTGCAACAGAATCAAGATCTAGCTCAACTGAGACCTTCTTTGAACTCCTAGCAAAAAATAAAGAATTAGGTCTATCTCTTTCTGAGTTAGAGGAACTCAAGTCCAATCCCAGTGAACACCTAGGCGATGCTTCAAGGCAGGCCCAGCAAGTCCTTGCTCTAGTAAGAACTCGAATTTCTGCTCTTAAAGAGTTTGGAAATGAGAGCCTTGATGAAATCTCCAATTAGAGTTGGGCTATGGTTAAGAAGAAAGTAGCTCCATCAAGGCTAGCTCGAGAGCGAAAGGCACAAGTACGAGGGCTTTTAGGCTTCTCTTTAACAGTCTTTTTTACAAAGATTATGTGGCTCTCATCTAAAGAGGGCAGAGGCCTTCTTGGAGCAGATGGCGAGAATTACCTTCTAGGGCTAGGGGGCCTTCTTTCGGAAGGCTTTTTCTCAAGCGCTGAGAAACTCTCTTACTGGCCTGCTGGTTATCCAATACTGATGTGGCCCATAGCAGCCATCAGTGAAAGCAATCTTGCCTTTATCGTTGGAATTATTCAATCACTTATCTTTGCTCTGGCAATCTGGTTCTTTGCTACCGAGTTATGCGCAACCTCACTAAAGCGCTTTGCTTGGCCAGCCGCCATCATTCTTAGCCTCTCGCCAACTCTTTCGCTTAATTCAGTTGTTATTGGGTATGAAGTCACCTCAGCAAGTTTATTTCTTATAGCTATCTCACTATTTCTCAGGCAGGTCAGACTAAGTAAAAGCTCAATACTCAATTGGGAGAATTCATTTGCATCAATTGCTTTTGCAATTTCCTGTTTTATGCAGCCAAGAATTCTGCTGCTAGCACTTGGCATCATTATTCCCTTTGCAATCTATCACTTTCGAGGTAGAGCAATTCCTATTTTTCTAGCACTCACTCTTTCGATAGTAGCGATAGCTCCTTCGATAATGATTCTTCGAAATATTGAGGCAAATGGCTATGCTGTAATTTCAACAAATCTTGGAACTACGATGAATATTGGGGCTGGTCCTGATTCAACAGGTGGCTACACCAATAGAGCAACCGGAGTTCCCTGTGAAGCGATAGAGGGAAATGCTGCTAAGCAAGATAGCCACAGAGTTGTCTGCGTCCTTAAGTGGTATCTAGAAAATCCTGGAAAATCTGCCAAGTTGTTTGTAAATAAGTTTCTCTATCATTGGTCACCTTGGTTTGGTCCAATAGCAAATGGCACCATGGCAAGAAATCCTTGGCTTCAATTCCATCCCTTTGCAGAGAGCGCAAAGACTCAAGAAGGCTTTAAGATAGTTAATGGCAGTCTTGGAAAGACGATCTCTTGGGCATGGGTTTTGGGTTCTCTTGCTCTTCTTATCTATGGGTTTATCGCCCTTAGAAGGCGAGGAGGGGTCTCAACTCTTCTCGCCTGGTGCCTCTTGATCCCAGTGCTACTTAATACGGGCTCCTCTATGGGAACCATCGGAGATCACCGCTTCCGAATCCCAACCTTGACTCTAAGCATCCTTCTCCAACTCTTTGGCCTCTGTGCCATCTTTGAGAGAAGATCATTTAAAAGGGGGCTAGATGGCGAGGTCAGGCTAGCCCAGGGTTTAAATTGGAAGGGCAGGGGGCAAGGAGATAATCTGCAGCCCTGACAGAGGAAAACGAGTTAAGGAGGTCTCGCTATGGGGCGTGGCCGTTCAAAGGCAAAGCAGACAAAAGTAGCAAGAGATTTGAAATATAGCTCCCAAGATATTGATATCGAGAGATTATCTAAAGAGCTTCATGGCGAGGTTGATAAGGGCGATGATGATGACTTTGATCCCTACGCTGAAGGCAATTACATTCCACGCAAGTAAGACGCCTTAAGTGAGACCAACTCCTTATGTTGCATCGCTTCGTGTCTATGAGCCGTTAAGTAGTTTTCCTGCCGCTGATCAACTCCGCTGGTCAAGTATTCCTATCCAGAGTTATACCGGTAGAGATGAAGAGTTAAGAGCGCTTACTCGCACAATAATTCTAGAGCCGCCTTCACTAAAAGCAGATGGCGCGCACATAATTGATCATGGCGATAAGCGCTATGTCTCACCTTGGTCTACTGCAAGAAGATGTTGGGCAGCACTTGAGGAGTTTAGAAATTCCCTACCAAGTAGCGTGATCCCTTTCTTTCTCTCTGATGAATTTGCAGAGAAGCTCAATGAAGATGGAGCTCTAGTAGATCAGAGAATTCCTCACATCATCTCTGAGACTTGGATTATCCCTCCAAGATGGTTCTCACTTTTTTCTCCTGAGGAGAGACTTAGAGGAGAAAATAGTGATGGAGTATTTACATTAATGAGAACAGATATCTCATCTGCTAAAAAAAGATGTCAGCAAGCACATCAGATTGTCTATAAAGCATTTGGATCAGGACCTGTCGAAGATGATCTTGCACAACTTCTCAATTGGCTTAGCGTCTTTCATCCAGAGTCAATCCTGGAATGTGATTATGGCGGACTTGCTGGATATATGGAGAAATCACTACAAGATCAAGGCTTTGATGGCCTTGAAGCAGATACATCTATTGAAGATCTTCTGCTATCGCTTCAAGGGCTAGATCTTGGCGATGGAGCGCTAGCGGGCAAGGGATATGAGTCACTGACTAAGAGATGGCGCAGGGTGGCATCTTTTGAGCAGGCGATGTGAGGCCTGCTTTGAGGAATTATTATTAACTGCTACTTTTCATCTTATATCGGGTGAAAAGAGACAAGAAGCGCTATGAGTATGTATCGTCCAGCAGAGCAAGAGGTTCTACTTACCCCAGCAGAGGTTGCCAAGTTATTTAGAGTTGACCCAAAAACAGTCACCAGATGGGCTAAAGCTGGAAAGCTAACAGCGATTAGAACTCTTGGTGGCCATCGCCGCTATAGACAATCTGAGGTGCAAAACCTCCTAAATGCAAAACCTCAAAACTAGGAGAATGAAAGTGAGCCCATCAGGTAATTCAGATGATATTAAAGCCAAGTTTCGAGAAGCTTTAGCAAAGAAGGCGAGTGGCGGCTCAAAGAAAGTCGAGGCAGCTGGAGAGAAATCAAAGATTAGGGATGTAGATGCCCATGGCAACACCCCAAAGTTGTTCCGCAGAAAATCAGGATCTGCTTAGATCGAGAGAAAAGTACTCTCCTAACATCTTATGCGACCTCTATCTCTTGACGACCTTCTCCTTCTTGGCGTACTTTCATTTATAGTTGTAAGCCTTCTCACTCCAATCATGAGATTGATCGCAAAGCGCTATGGCGTAGTCGATGCTCCATCTGAGAGTCATAAGACCCATACAAACCCTGTGCCTTATCTAGGCGGGGTGGCAATTGCGCTTGGAGTGGTAGGAGTTACCTACGTCGCTCTACTAGCTTCAGATTTTTCACACGATACATTACTTCTTGCTTCAAGCGTCCTAATTCCAGCAATAATCATGGGTGTAGTGGGCCTAATTGATGATCTTAAAAAACTGAGTCCATGGCCAAGATTTATAATTCAGAGCCTATTTGGTGTTGCAATTTCAGGTCTACTAGTAGCTACTAATACCTTAGGAAGCCCCTTTGGCAATTACTGGATAGACATTCCAATTACCACCCTCTTTATCGTGGGAATCACTAATTCAATTAACTTCTTCGACAATATCGATGGGGGAGCATCTGGAGCGATAGCCATCGCAGGTGCTTTTCTATTTATTTTATCATTCCAAGGAGGGCAGTTTCTTATCTCAGCACTATCTATCGTTCTATCAGGAGCAACCCTAGGTTTTCTTCTCTGGAATAAGCCACCAGCTCGTATATACATGGGAGATGCCGGAGCTTTATTTCTTGGCATCTTAACTGCATCTCTTGCAATTAGATTTGATCCTAATCCAATAGATCGAATTGCAAGCTTTTCTATTCCGTTACTTCTTCTTGCGATACCAATACTTGATACTAGTGTTGCTGTTATGACAAGAATTCAAAGAAAGATTTCACCATTTCAAGGAGGGAGAGATCACATCTCTCATCGACTAATGCGAATCGGATTCAATAAGAGGCAATCTGTTTTGATCCTCTGGATTGGTTCAATTCTATTTGCATCATTTGCTGTAGTGATTTCGAATGCAAACTACGCAATCGAGCGACTAGTGACTATTTTTGCAGGGGTTCTTTGGCTCATACTCTTTATTGGATTTTTTAGAACTGCAGATAGCTGAGAAGAGAATTCTAGTGGCTGGGGACGGGATCGAACCGTCGACCTCACGATTTTCAGTCGCACGCTCGTACCAACTGAGCTACCCAGCCAGAATCCTTATGCTAGTAGTTTGCGAAGCTTTCTGCGAAATCCTCTAAGAATTCGAGCTTTTAGTACGCGGTCAATGAGTCTAAAAATGTCATATGACGCCAGGTTGTGGGGAGCATATGAGAAGTTAGTCATTGAAGGAACAATAAAGAGCCTCCCACCTGAATTCACAATCTTGTTATGGAGAGCAACATGCTCACTCTCATAAAGGTCTGTTTCGCCAACAAGTTTGTAATCAAAGTCTTCAAAAACACTACGACGATATACTGCTAGACCTCCAAATGCCGAGTCGACTTCGATCAAGTCTTCATTTATTGCAATCCTGCACATCTTACTCCAAATGGCTTCTTTCTTTGCTTCTTTTGTTGACATCATGAGTGCCAATTCTCGATACGTTTTGAAGCAATCATCTTCTACCCAACCTTTTTTGCGAAGCGCATAAATGTCGTAGTAGGGTCCTTTTTGATTAACAAATAGCCCATCCCACCAACTCTCCGATATCAGTTTTGCCAATGGGCTCAAGTTAAGAGCACGATTCTTAATGTCGTAATCAACGACTATTACAAAGTCAGGTTTATCCTCTGTGGGTATTTGGCGAATGAAACTAACATATTGATTCCGGCAATAACGCAAGCGATTAATTCTTCCTGGGATTTGAGTAGATAGTCTTCCGAGACTTAAGAATTGAACATTTCTCTTTTGTTCGTTGATTTGAGCTAAAACTGCTACTGAATTGTCAACTGAGTCAGACTCAACAATAAAGAATTTAACTTCAGCAAAAATCTTGAGAGCATGCTTTTCGATTCTTAGGATTTCTTTGGCAATGCGCTCTCCACAATCCCTGGCAAGCCCTGTAACGAGCACTGTCGACTTAATCAAGAGAGCCCGCTACTAACTCTGCCATCACGCGACCCAGACGGGACTTGAACCCGCGACCTCCGCCGTGACAGGGCGGCGCGCTAACCAACTGCGCTACTGGGCCAAACTCGTGCTGAGTTTGGGATTGGAATGCGTCCCCAACGGGATTTGAACCCGTGTTACCGCCGTGAAAGGGCGATGTCCTAGGCCCCTAGACGATGAGGACCAGGGGTTGGAAGTATAGAGTTCTTAGAGCTTCTCAGGCAAGACTAGATCCAAGGCTAATAGTTGAAAAAACTGAGTATGAGGACATATTTCATTTGCCATTGGTAACCAGTTAAGCCTATTTATGACTCCAAAATTTCTTCACTAAAGAAATCTTCAATAAAGATAAGATGTTGAGTGGCTAAAGTATAGTTCGGTCGCATGGATCAACAAGGCATCTTAAAAGGTAATCCATGAAAAGGCGAGAGTCTTTGAGCTTTAAAGTTCTTGATCATGACTCACGCGGCCTTCTACTCAAGGATTTAGGCCACCCGCTACAACGTCGAACTTTTAGGTCGTGGAATCGTATCGCAACCACATTGCATTGGGATCATGTTATCGATATAGGCTCTAACTATGGGGAGATGATTTTTTTCAGCAATATAAATTTAGATCAGAAAATCACAGCTATTGAAGCGAATCCTAAATTGATCCCTATACTGACACATAATTTACGTTTTTTTTCTAACAAAACGATTCTTTCGAAAGCCATTTCAAGCCAGAAAGGATTTGTTAATTTTAATGTTAATGAAAAACACTCGGGTAAATCTGCTATCAGTTCTCAATTAGGTGGAGAATTGATTGAGGCGACAACTCTAGAACATTTACTTGAGAATCAAGTACATAATTCAGTACTAATTAAGATTGACATTGAGGGAGGCGAAAATGATTTGATCAATTCCATACTTAAATTTAAATCCTGCAAATTTCTCTTTTTTATTGAGAGTCAAACATTTGACTCGGAAATATATGAAAGACTTTTGAGCGGATTCAAAGTTTTTTGCATTGATTCGGACATAAAGCCAATATTTGAGGTGACCAAGAAAAATTCAAAAAGTTTTTGTCAGTCGCGTAGAAAAGGTAGAAATTGTCTATTAGTTCCTTATCTCTTGGCACCTAAAATTCAAAAGATTAAAATTCGGCCAAGTTATTTCTTTTTCTGGGAATTCCTAGGCTCCTTACTATATCGAGTTAGTTCAAGTCTCGAACGAATGAGGTTCGTATTTCACTAGAAAGAGATATATGCTTCAGTGCTAAGCACATGAGGGCCTTTAGCTCAGTCGGTAGAGCAACGGACTTTTAATCCGTGGGTCGTCGGTTCGATCCCGACAGGGCCCACAATTATTGAATTCTTCATCGAGCATAAATTAAAACGTGGGGATGATAAACTCAACAAGTGAAGATAAAAAGCAAAGATGTTCCTTCAAAAATTAGTTATGACTTTCCTACGATAGCTGTGATTGCGTGCGCGATCGCTTGCACATTAGTAGTCTCTCCGTTTTGGAACTTCGATCCAATTAACGTACCGAAGCTTTCCGTATTGATCATAGGTGCAGGAATTTTACTTCCATTTATTTTCAACAGTTTGAAGCTAATGTATAAACTTATAGGTAATTATTTTCTCAGTCTGATTATAACTATGTTTGTGGGACTAAATCTTGCACTTTTTTTTAGCCCATCTAGTTTGGAATCTCAATTATGGGGGACCTGGGGACGTTCGACAGGTTATTTGGCTTACTTGAGTTTTCTAATCATAACGATCTCCAGTTTTGCTTTAGGTTTACGGAATAAGTCATCTCTAGTATTTTTGCAGTTCATACGATTAAGTTATGTGATAACTTTTTACACAATAGTGCAATATGGGGATTTAGACCCTATTCCCTGGTCACAGAGTTTCCCAATGGCTACATTGGGAAATATAAACTTTATGTCGGCATTTCTAGGTTTAACAAATATTCTCTTATTGGTTAAGATATTGTTCGAACGTTTACAAATTACTGCCAAAATACATTATTCTGTAGTTTTTACCCTCAATACGGTCCTGATTTTGGCATCAGGATCAATACAAGGACTGGCGATAGTTGCAACAGGCTTGACTGCAATTGGCTTTCATTTCCTTAGATCTTTTCGTGCATCGATTGTTCTTTTTTACCTATTCGCCGTAGCAGGCTCTGGAACACTTCTTCTTGGGGCAACGGCAGGGTATGGGCCAATTGGAAAAATTCTTATTCAGGAAACAGTCACATACCGCATTGATTATTGGACTGCAGGCCTAAACATATTCTCTAATTTTCCATTCTTTGGGGCAGGCTTGGATGCTTATGGAGACTACTACAGAGAATTTCGAACACAAATCGCGGCTACAAGAACTGGACCTCAGAGAGTAACAAATACTGCTCACAATGTTTTCATAGACTTATTGTCGGGCGGAGGAATTATTCCAGGGCTTTCATTCCTGTTACTAATATCCCTAACGATTGTGATGCTTCTCAAGAAAATGCGTTCAGAGAATTTCACTATCCAAACTGTCGCTTTAACAAGCTTATTGTTAGGCTGGATGGCTTTTCTCATGATATCCATCAACCAAATTGGGGTAACTGTTTGGGGATTCGTGTTTTTGGGATTAGGCCTCTCAGAATTAGTAAAAGGAGATAGTCTTCGATTTGATACGAATACAAATCACCTCAGGAATTTACAAGTTTCTAATTTTAATAATAAGAAGACTCAAGTATTGATTTTACTCAGCGGCTTAACCAGTCTTTGGATTGGGGTGGTGCCAACCGTAACCGATGCGTCTTATCGTGATGCTCTGAAAGACAAGGACTTAATCAGAATTGAAGATATCGCCTTCAAAAAAACAGCTGCCTCTTATTACTCTGAGCATCTCATTTCTGTCCTGTTGCAAGAACGTAATTCTGAATTGGCCCTGGATGTTGCGATAAGGGCCGTCCAAGTAAACGATAGGAATTTTCAAGCGTGGGCAACAATCGCCTTTTCAACTAGCCCTAAGGCAGACTCTCTAAAGGTGAGGGCAATCGAAGAGTTGGAAGTGATGGATCCCTGGAACGAGGGTCTTCAAAGGGAATTGAGGCTTTTGCGAGAAAAATTTCAGCAGACGCGTGGTAAAAAGTAATTAATTTGTCCAATTTGTGGCTTTTTCACTACGATTGTGTTAGAAATTCGTAGAGGGGAGTAGAAACGGCGACGGTCGTTTCTACAGTAGTTCAGGTCGGTTACTAAACTAGGGGCTCTTTTAGTGTCACCACGCAAGAAATCTTCCTCCGCAGGTCTTAAGGTATGGACTGTAGCGGAGCTTGGTGCTTTCTACACAGAGCACCGTAGTGAGCTTATCGCCCATGCCTCTCGTATCCTGAAAGATAGCGCGAAATCTGAAGAAGTAATCCAAGATGCCCTGATCAAGGTCATGCTCGCCGCCCCTGAGCTTGAGTCTCAAGATCATGCCCTTGGCTATATGCATAGAACAATTGAAAACCTCTGCATCGATATCTTCCGTATTGAGGGTCGTCGTCCAAACCTTGTACTTCTTGATGACTCCTCAGCAGACCTTGAATCAAAGTGGGTCGATAATAAAGACCATGTTGATGTGATTGCTGCAGCGGATGATGCTGCAATTGTTAGACAAGCCCTTGCAATGCTTTCACCTGCTGAGCGTGCAGCTCTTGTGATGTGGGAGATGGAGGGCAGATCAACTGCAGAAATTGCAGCAGAGCTTGGCATTAAAGAATCTGCTGTCAGACATACTGTCTCTAGAGCTAGAGCATCTATGCGTAAGGTAATGAGCGAGCTTATTATTGATAGTGAGCGTGGTTTAACTGCTCTAGACATGCTCTCAACGACTTACAAAAAAGCAGCGCAGATTGCTAAGAAATCAAGTAAAGCTGCACTCTCTCTAATTTTAGTTTTCTTTGCCTTCCTTGGATTCAATGCGATGCCAACAGATAGTGATCTTCCAGTTGTAACAAATCAAGAAACTATCTCTCCAAGTGAAGCTACAAATGAAACTAAAGCAGCATCACCTGCTGTTGAGGCCTCAGCTACTCCGGTAGTTACCCCCTCTGCAATTGCTAAGGCGCAAGCTGCCGTTGAAAATGCTAAGGCCACACAACTTAACTTTGCTGGCCTTGATAAGGCTGGAATCCCAACTGGATTTAGCGTTACTGATTCAACAGGCTCTCTCGGCTCTCTCTATAGAACCAGCCGTCAGCCAGTTCTCTCAGAGACAGAGTTAATCATCTCTCAGATAGTTAAAACTGATTCTGGAGCTGCCAATATCTTTATCAGTCAGCAGCTGGTAAGTGACTCCAGAGGCTTTTCCTACCTCCCCTCACTCTCCTATGGCCGGAATGGAGCCTGGATCCCCCTAAATACCACTCTAATCATGCTCAATTCTGAGCGTCTCCTAAGTGGCGATTACCTAGTCACAGCCGTTATTCAAGTAAAATCTGAGGTTGAATCGTCCATTGTAATCCCTTCGACCGCCTACGGTCGGGATCTAGCTCAAGCACCAAAGCAGGTCATTACCCGCTTGGTGCTAAACGCAGGAAAAACAGAGATTTTATCGCAAGCGATTTATGTAGTTGAAAAAGGAGCTAAGTAAGTGAGCTCTTATTTTAAGTTTCTCCGCCGCGTCCGGATACACGGCAGAGAATGTGGTGCAGTAGCACG
>Ga0194116_10007639_pt1 | contig 11120 bp, 10 predicted proteins | sample TA2MahsurfametaG_4_FD_148617 | JGI IMG/M metagenome (GOLD analysis project Ga0194116, IMG submission 148617) | Freshwater microbial communities from Lake Tanganyika, Tanzania - TA2015008 Mahale S9 surface | ecosystem: Environmental > Aquatic > Freshwater > Lake | place: Tanzania: Lake... | reverse complement strand
TGGGCGCGACGGACACGTTGCGATTGATGGCCTCGCGATACCCATCCGTCATTACGCTGGTTTTTGCGGCGTGATCCACGGGCGGCATTTTACCGATTGCGAAGGCCCGGCGTGCTGCGGGCCGCGGGCCACCTGTGCCCGCTGTAGGCTCCACCAAAATCATTCATATCACGTCAAGTCGACATTAGTGTCGACTTCGAGTAATGTCGATTTGCGCTCATGAACCAGATCGAAGCGCTGCAGCGCCTGCGCAATCTCGGAACGCCGGTGATCGAGTCGCGCGATGTCGCTGCGTTATTGCGAGTCTCCGCGAGCAACGCGACGACGATACTCAGGCGTCTCGCCGCTGCAGAAATGCTCATCCACCTGAGTCGCGGCCGCTGGCTGATCAACCCATCGATCGATCGCCTGGCATTGCCGGAGCTGATTTCCGCGCCCTCGCCCGCTTATGTTTCGATGCAATCAGCGCTTTTTCATCACGGCTTGATCGAGCAGATTCCCTCGATCCTGTACGCGGTCACTCTCGGTCGGCCACGACGTGTCACAACGCCCATCGTCACGATTTCTTTTCACCATATTCCGCCTGAACTCTTCACGGGATTCGAGCTATCGGACTCCTCCGATGCCAAAATCGCCACGCCCGAAAAAGCGCTTTTTGACCTCGTCTATCTCGCGCCGGGACGATCGCGAGTTTTCTCATCGCTCCCCGAACTCACCATCCCGCGCCGCTTTCAGTGGTCGCTACTCAAGCAATACACGGCGCTCGTCAACTCCTCGAGTCGTCGTGCGTTCATCGCAGAGCGAATCAGGGCGATCAGATCGTTCAGCGGAAATCCCGCAGGAAAAAACAGTAAAGAGTAAACTACACGCATGGAATTTGGCTCACCAGAGTTCTGGATCGCCCTCGGGCAAATCATCATGATCGACATCCTGCTGGGTGGCGATAATGCGGTCGTCATCGCGCTCGCCTCGCGGCGGCTCCCCGAGGCGCAGCGCAAGCAGGCGATATTCTGGGGCATGTTCGGTGCGGTGGCACTGCGCGTCATCCTCATTTTCTTTGCCCTGCAACTTCTCAAGGTCCCCTTCCTCAAGATCGTGGGCGGCGTGTTGCTGCTCTGGATCGGCATCAAACTGCTGCTGCCCCAGGATGAGGGCGGCGGTCACGAGATCGACGCGAGCGCGAACCTGATCGGCGCCATCAAGACCATCGTGCTCGCCGATGCCGTCATGAGCCTCGACAACGTGATCGGCATCGCCGGTGCCGCCAAGGACAGCCTTGGCCTTGTGATCTTTGGCCTGCTTTTCAGCATTCCCATCATCATCTGGGGCAGCAAGTTCGTGCTCACGCTGATGGATCGTTTCCCGGGCGTTATCCTCTTCGGCGCGGCGCTGCTCGGCTGGATCGGCGGCGGCATGCTGGCCGATGACGTGGTTCTCAAGCCGTGGCTCAGTGATTTTGGCAGTACCGCGCATTACACCGGGGCTGTGGTCGGTGCCGTGTTCGTGGTCGCACTCGGCAAACTCCTTGGCCGCCGCGCGCCCTCACCGCCCTCCGTCGATAAACCCATCGATCTCGCCAACAACGTCAATACGAACCAGCAGGGAGACTGACCATGCAAGCGCTCCTCATCCCCGTCGACGGCTCCGAATACTCCGCTCGCGCCATCGATTATGTCGCGCGTCGCGTCAAATCGACCAGCGAGCCGGTGCGGCTGCATCTGCTCAACGTGCAGGCGCCGATCGTCACCGTGAACGTCAAACTCTTCGTGAGCCAGGAGAGCCTGCAGGAGTATTACCGCGAGGAAGGCACCAAGGCGATCACGCCGGCGGCCGAGCAACTCAAGGCTCACGGCCTCGAGGCGACCCCGCACATCAGCGTGGGCGATGCGGGCAAAATCATCTGCGATTTCGCCGTCGAAAAAGCGGCCACCGAAATAATCATGGGCACCCACGGACGTGGCGCCCTCGCCGGCACCTTGATCGGGTCGGTCGCACAGAAAACAGTGCACCTCTCGCCCGTTCCGGTCGTGCTCGTCAAATAGGCTTCGAGGCTCGCGTGCGAGCAACCACTCGCAAAAACCGCACGATAAGCCAGCCGGAGACCACAAAGGCGATTAAAGAAATCCATTCCGGCAACCGAAGCGCAAGTTCGAGAACTGCACCGATCGGCGCAAGCATGACGGCGATTCCCGCAAGCACCGCAAGCGTGCCTTGATCGGTAAATCCTGCTTTTTTGAATTCGTGATGCAGATGAGTGTCGTCAGCCGATAACGGTGACCGTCCGCGCCGCGCGCGTCCCCACGCCGTCGAAACCATGTCGTAAATCGGCAGCGCAGCGAGCCACAACAATACAACCGGCGAAACCGGCGTCGCCGGGTCCTGGGACAGCGACACCATCATCCACACGATCGAAAAACCGATCATCATGCTGCCGGCATCGCCCATGAAAACCCGCACCGAACGGTTGATCGCGATGGGGAGGTTGAACACCAAAAACGCAACTACCACCGCAGCCAACACCGTCGACACCGCCAGCACGGTCACATTACCCCCCTGCAGCGCGATAATCGATACGCCCACCAAAGCAACCAGGCCCATGACGCCGGCGAGGCCATCGGTGCCGTCGACCATGTTGAGAGCGTTGACTGCACCCACGACAAGCATCACCGTCACGAACATCGCCATCGCAGGTTCGAACACCGTCATGCCGAGCCCGAAGGGTGCACCAACAAACTCGACACTCATCGCACCAAAGATAGCCATAGCCAACACCGATCCCACCTGAACAAAGAGGCGCAGGGCCGACGGCAGATTGAAGCGATCATCGAGCAAACCGAGACAGACAAACACGAAGGCAACGCCGGTAAAACTCACGGGTGGACGAACTTCGGTAGGCAACAAGGAGAGACCCAGCAGCAGCCCGATGAACATGGCGAGACCGCCAATTACCGGGACATCGCCCGAGTGCTTCTTGCGACCACCCGGGCGATCGACAAAATCCAGAGTGCGGGCTACGGGACGCAACAAAAAAGTGAGCAGTAAAGTCGCCAAAAACGCCGCAGCGATCGAAAGATAGAGATTGAACATGGGCACGAAGTATACAAAGCACCATCCACGCTGGGTTAGACTCCGTCCCGTGAAAATTCGAGATTTCCTCATCTGTCTTGCGGTCGTGTCGCTGCTCGGGGGCTGTGTGCGCTACGAGGATGGGCGGGCTGCTTTCTCGGCGGGTGACCACACCACGGCGTTTTCCCGCTGGCAGGTTCTTGCCAAGTTCGGTGATGCCCGCGCACAGAACGAACTCGGTTGGTTGTACCAGCAGGGACTCGGCACGCAACCAGACCCCCTGCTCGCCGCGAAGTGGTACCGCAAGGCTGCCGAACAGGGACTCGCGGTCGCTCAGACCAACCTCGGCATCATGTACAACGACGGCATGGGTGTGCTGCGCGATCGCCGCGAAGCGGCCCGATGGTTCGACCTCGCGGCCCGTCAAGGAGATGCCGCGGCGCTGAATAATCTTGGGGTACTGTACGACCGCGGCGACGGCGTGCCTGAAGATAATCTCAAGGCCGCCGATTTTCTCAAGAAAGCGGCTGAGCTCGGTCATCCTCGCGCGATGAGCAATCTCGGACTGCTGTACAAAAATGGCGAGGGTGTTCCGCAGGACGAGGCGGAGGCCGTCAAATGGTTTCGGTTATCCGCCGATGCCGGCGATCGAGAAGGCATGAACAACTTGGCTGTCATGCTCGACAACGGTTCGGGCACCTCGATCGACGCTGCATCGGCGCGCGCCTTGTTCGAGCGCGCAGCGCGCCTTGGAGAATCAGGGGCGGCGGTGAACCTCGCGCTGATGCTGTTGCGCCCTGGAAAAGGAGCATCGGCAACCGATCGAATAACCGCTTACGCTTGGCTCAATGTTGCGGCAAGCCTCGGACACGCGCAGGCAACTACCATGCGATCCAATCTTGCTCTGCTGCTCACGGCCGAACAGATCACCGAAGCACAAGCAAAATCGCTAGGCCTGATCGGCGGTTGAAATCACCCCGAAGCTTCGCGGATTATTCTGGCGGTAGCCCGCCCGTCGAGAGCACGTAATGTGTCGATAACTAAAGACGGGTACAGGCTCGAGACGATTTCAACCCAATGATTTCTACATAAATTAACGTATTTTATCCCGTAGAGTTTATTTTAAGTCGTTGCGTAATTGTTATGATTAAGGCGTCTGCCCGTTAATCAGGACACCACAATGCCCAAGCTTTCTGCCTCCGCCTTGAAGGCCCGCATCGATCAATTGCAAAAGCAGCTTGCCGCCGCCGAGGCCAACAAAGCCCCTGCGATCAAGAAAGTCCGCGCCCTCATGAAGAAATTGGGGGTTACGGTCGAGGATCTGCGAGATAGCCCGACCTCGGGTCGCCGAGGCCGACCGGCCAAAGGCAGCGCCGGTAATGGCGCCGCCGATGTCGCGTCGAAAACCCGGCGCGCCCGGACCAAGGTTGCCATCAAATACCGTGATGGCCACGGCAACACCTGGACAGGTCGCGGCAAAACCCCGCGCTGGATGGCAGACGCCGAAAAGGCGGGCGCCAAACGAGAAACCTTCCTGATCAAATAATCGCTGGGAACCCCGCGCTGCCCCGGAGACTTCAGTGCCCCGGGGTCTGCGCTCCCAGGTCCTGCAGGAATCCGAGGATTTCTGCGGTCTTCATCTGCATCAGCGCCTCGCTGCCCCGACTCTCCACGTTAAGACGAATCAGCGGCTCGGTGTTGGAGGAGCGCAGGTTGAGTCGCCACTCAGCGAACTCCATCGACAAGCCATCGGTGTAATCGACCGCCTTGGCGGCGTCAATGTATTTGCCCTGCACAGCATTGATCGCTGCACGCCCATCCGGGACCTTGCGATTGATCTCGCCGCTGCACGGGAACATGCGAATGCGCTCATCGACAAGCTCGGCCAGGCTCTTGCCCGAACGGCAGATGCGCTCGAGCACGATTAGCCACGGGATCATGCCGCTGTCGCAATAGGCAAAATCCCTGAAGTAATGGTGGGCGCTCATCTCGCCACCGTAGGCAGCATCCACCTCGCGCATTTTCTGCTTGATGAAGGCGTGCCCGGACTTGCAGAGCACCGGCTCGCCGCCCGCACGGCGCACGATATCGAGCGTATTCCAGGTGAGACGCGGGTCGTGGACGATGCGCGTACCGGGCTCTTTCTCGAGAAACCCCTGCGCGAGCAAGCCCACGAGGTAATAGCCCTCGATGAAGCGCCCGCTGTGATCAAAGAAAAAGCAACGATCGAAGTCACCGTCCCACGCAAGGCCGATGTCCGCGCCTGAGCGACGGATGGCCTCGATGGTCGGCACACGATTTTCTTCGAGCATGGGGTTCGGCACCCCATTCGGAAAGTTTCCGTCCGCTTCGTGATGCACCTTGATGAACTCGAACGGCAAATGCGGCTCGAGCAAATCGACGAAGGCACCCGCCCCACCATTGCCAGCGTTGACGACGACCTTGAGTTTGCGCAGCGCCCCTAGATCGATATAGCTCAAGAGATGCTCGGTGTAGGCGGCGCGCGTATCGAGCGTCGAACGAGTACCGCGCAAACCGCTCGTCGAGGCTGCCGGAGCAGGCAAGCGCCCCTCGCGGATCATGGCGGCCATCTCGCGCAGACCCGTGTCGCTGCTGATGGGCCGCGACCCTTCACGTACGAACTTCATGCCGTTGTAGTCGGGGGGGTTGTGGCTTGCGGTGACCATGATGCCACCGTCGAACCCGCCCGCGGCCGTCGCCGACTTCGCGGTCGCGTAGTACACGCCCTCGGTCCCGCAGAGCCCGATGTCGGCCACCGACACACCGCTTTCAAGCAAACCTTCGATGAGCGCCTCGGCGAGCGTGCCGCTCGTGAGGCGGATGTCGCGGCCCACCACCACGCGCTGCGGCTTGACTAAGCCCGCATAGGCACGGCCGATCAGCCGCGCGAGGTCCTCGTTGATTTCGTCGGGAATACGCCCACGAACGTCGTAGGCCTTGAAGGCATTCAGGTTCATCTCTCGTCCCTTGCAGGCCACTGAACTGATTCGCCGCGAGCGAAAATGATTGAATACCTTTTGGCGGAATCACACCGAAACCGAAGGCTCCCCAAGCCTGCACATCTGTTACGTCTCAGCCTCATCGGAAACGGGAGCATCCCGCACATCCCTCGTGAAGTACAAGTCAACATATGAGCCAACATTACTTGCATTACAACCGGCCTCAGGCAATTCCTTTTTAAGAGAGTCATTGATTATCTTCGTCAGTGCAATATTCTCTTCATCAAACCTTCTTGCAAAGAGCGGAATGAAACCACCATACACCCCTTCGAAAAAATCGTTGATTTAAAAATATCTAAGTGATTCTCATCGATTCTAGCAGGAGCCAGATTTTTTTGACCAATCAGCAAAGGATATATTTTCACGCTCTTCAAATACCCCGAATTTCCGATAATCGTTTGAGAAAAAGTCTCGTCTGGAACATTGCGACTCTTCAATCAAAAAGTCCAATACCTTGTTATTCGAGTGGGCCAAAATCAAATCATTTATTTTCATTATTACCGCCGACCTGACAACCCTCTTCGACCCGAGGGACGTTAAAAGAACAAGACCAGCAATTCTGGCGCCTCCGAAAAATCACTTTGGCAGAACTCTAAGCACATACTGAAGCGGAAGGGCATCCGAAACGGAAATTTTTGGGTCCACTCCAGCGCGACCTGCCAACTCTCCAATCAGAGGGATGAAAACTTCTCGACTGGGTTCATCGAAGATTCTCGATACCCCAGTTTCCACCGTGAAACCGGTTTGGTCGAACATTTCAATCATTGTTTGTCGGGTAAACCAGCGAAGATGTGTCCTGTCGAGCAATCCGCTGTCTTGGTATCGAAAATCGCCGATAATTAGCTTGACGATAAGGGACCAATGCTGGGCATTTGGAATGCAGACGACGATGCTACCGCCAGATGGAATCACACCTCGAATTTTTTTCAAAACGAGCCATGGGTCCTTCAAATGCTCGAGTGTATCCCCAAAAATCCAGCAGTCCCTGTCAGAATGTTTTTCCCAGAACGTGTTATCTACATTTTCAATATCCAAATTAAAACTTTCATCGCAATAACGCCGTGCTAATTCTGCATAACCCGGGTCTATCTCTATCCCAATATAATGGCAGTCAGGCGCGATTTTTTTAAACTCTCTAGCGAGCGCTCCTGAACTACAACCAATTTCAATGAGTTTCGCTGATTTACTGGGAATGAGTTTCAGCAGGTCGGGGTTGTGTTGTTCGTGCGCAGGAGTTTGTTCCATCTAATCTCTCCATTTCGCTAACCAGGGCTCCCCGCCAATTTTCCGGGCACCACCCTGGGGCTTCCGGCGCCGGTACTTCAAAATCTGCTGGAGAAACGTAGCCACGTCGCCCTCTGGAAATTCAAACACGCGTTAGTCAATCAAAACATCCGAAAGCAAGAACGAAATGAACTGTTCACGGACGACTTCGAACCCGGCAGCGAGCTGAGCGCCCCCCCTACCCCCTCGTCCCCTCTCGTCCGTAGCGATCATCGAAACGGACGATATCGTCCTCGCCTAAGTAGCTCCCCGACTGCACCTCGATGATCTGCAGAGGTTCAGCGCCAGTGTTTTCCATCCGGTGTTTGATCCCGAGCGGGATGTAGGTCGATTGGTTGGCCTCGAGGTCAAACACCTCATCGCCGCGCGTGATGCGGGCGCGCCCCGCGACCACGATCCAGTGCTCGGAGCGGTGATGATGCAGCTGCAGCGAGATCGCCGCCCCCGGCTTCACGACAATGCGTTTGACCTGATACCCCGGGCCCTGCTCGATGCTGTCGTAGCTGCCCCAGGGGCGGTGGACCTCGCGGTGCAGGGCATGCTCGGAGCGCCCCTCGGCCTTCAGGCGCGCGACCACGGCCTTCACGTCTTGCACGCGATCTTTGGGCGCCACCAGCACGGCATCCTTGGTCTCGACGACCACATGGCCCTTGAGCCCCACCGTGGCTACCAAGCGGCTCTCGGAGATCACGAGGGTGTCGGCGGTGTCTTCGGCGATCACATCGCCCCGCAGCGCGTTGCCCAATGAGTCGCGCTCGAGAGCTTCATGGAGCGAGGACCAAGAGCCGACATCGCTCCAGCCGGCATCGAGCGGCACCACGGCCGCGCCCTCAACCTTTTCCATCACGGCATAGTCGATCGAGTCGGAGCGACAGGCAGTGAATGCGGCGGCATCGGGGCGGATGAAGTCCGAGTCCGTCTTCGCCCCCTGCCAAGCTCGCTTGCACACATCGGAAATATCGCGGGCATGAATCGAAAGCGCCTCGAGATAGCGGCGAGCCGAGAACAAGAACATGCCGCTATTCCAAAGCGCCCCTTCACCGATCAGCCCCTCGGCCACCGCACGAGCGGGCTTCTCGACAAAACGCGCGATGGCATTGCCCGCGCCCGGAACGATGTAGCCATAGCCTGTCTCGGGGCCTTGGGGGACGATGCCGAAGGTCACAAGACGCCCAGCCGCCGCGAGCGGCAACGCGGAGGTAACCGCGCGCCGAAAAGCCGCCTCATCAGCGATCACATGGTCGGCGGGTAGCACCAACAGGAGTACATCTTCCGCCCCAGAGCGCGCCAGCGCCGCATGCGCGGCAAGCGCGATGGCGGGCGCTGTATTGCGCCCCACGGGTTCTAGGATGATTTCAGGGGCGTGAGTGCCGAGCCGCCGCAGCTGTTCAGCGACGAGAAAACGATGCCCCTCGTTGCAAACCACGATAGGTGCCGACAAGCCCTCGAGCCCCGAGGCACGCAGGAGCGTGGCTTGGAGCATGGTCTCGCCACCACCGGAAAGCGCCAACAGCTGCTTCGGGTAATACTCACGCGACATCGGCCAGAGACGCGTGCCGGAGCCGCCAGAGAGAACAACCGGAAGGATACAACGAATCATGGGGCGATGATAACGCCCTTATCGCTAAGACCCGACCTATCTAGCGGCATTCAGTAAAACATCCTTCGTAGCCGTCGCCGTCGTGACCCAAGAAAACTGCTTCGCATGTCTGACCGCATTAACAGCGAGGGCCTCTCGAAGTCGCTCGTCTTTCGCCATCACGCGCAACCCCTCGGCGATCGCCGGCACCGAATGCGGATCCACTAATAAGCCACCGTCACCAGCGACCTCCGGCATCGACGAGCAATTGCCGGTTATGACGGGCCTACCCTGCGTCATCGATTCTATGATCGGCAAGCCAAAGCCCTCGTGAATCGAGGGCATTACAAGACAAATTGCATCGCGATATAGCGCCGCCAAAGTCTCATCAGAAACCCCCTCGATTAATTCGACTTGTTCTTCGATTCCGAGTTTTTGGCTTTCAGAGCGCGGATCAACACCACCCCAACCACGCGCTCCGCACAATACCAATGCGGGCCAGTTAGGATCACGCGCACCGGCAATTGCATAGGCTTGCAGCAATCGCGACAAGTTCTTTCTGGGCTCGAAAGTGCCTACAAACAAAAAATATCTGCGTAAAGATCGCCCGCTCACGCCCCCAACCGCGCTCGGGGCCACGGGCAAAGAACCGGCCAAGGGAGTTATTCGAATCTTGTCCTTCGCTTTAGGCCAAACTGAAACAATGTCGTCAGCCGTCGATTGCGAGACTGTAATAACTCGATCGGCCCGATCAACCGATCGACCCATGAGCATGCTGTCGAGAAGACGGCCGGCAGTGCGCATAGTTTCGGGCGCGCGTCGCCAACACAGGTCGTGAACCGTGACCACAGAGCCGACGTTCTTCGGAAGTATCAGTGGCAAGCGATGGGCAGGCCCCCAATAGACATCGGGCTTCTCAATAAATGCGCGTGCGCCATCGACCATAGTCTGTGAAATCAACCGTCTGACCTGCGCAATCGATCGATTAACACCGAGCGGCGCGCTTGAACCCCTTTTAAATCGAGCGGAAAATCGAACACTGTCGTCCCCCTCCCAAACAGACAAGATCGATCGCAGGTAGCGGGTTATGCCATCCCGCGGAAAACCCAATGCACCGGCATTTAGTGCAACGCGATGATTGTCGAGCTCAACGATCACGATGCCGCACGCCCTGATACCTCTACCCGACCGTTACAGGCGTCGACTGAAGATTTAAAACGCGCTCGACCATTTGATCGATGCGAAACTCCCAGCAGTTCTCCGCGATAAAGGCCTTAAGTTGATCGCCATCTAGCCTCGGACGATCTGCAGCAGCCAACTCAATCGCATGACTAAATCCTTCGACACCATTTCCGAAATGCGCGAGACCATTCATACCAAGCCGCAAGGCACCAACGTCGGTACTAGCCACGCCTAAGCCTGAAGCCACATACTCGTAAAACTTCAACGGCCTCTCTACAAAATTCATTCTTCCGTGAGAGTTCCTGAACGGAATCAACCCAACCGTACTTGCTTGCAGGGCCGCAGCGACCTCAACGCGCGCGATCGCGTTTAACCAAAGCAAGTTACTCGGATTTCCTCGCCAATGGCCACGGCCAACCCCATACACATGAAACTCCCAATCTCGCATTTTCGCAGCAACATCGCGAACGAGATCGGCATCGAACCACTGCGCCGGAGAGCCTAAATAAATAGCCCGATTTGGACGTCGCCGACTTGCGTGCTGTGATTTCCCATCACCAAATATCGCAGAGTCGACACCGTTCGGCAGATACACTGTGACCGCCGATGGTCGTAATTGACGCGCGTAACTCAACAACTCTTGCGAAACGGCCCAAACCTCCGAAAAAACCGGGCTACGCAGCAGGGTCTCGATAGCAATGATCATGCATCGGTGAATTTCACTCTCGAATCCCCACGGCCAATCATTTAAGCGACAAATCTTAATCTGCGCTGAAACTGAATTAATAAGCAACAAATTCGGACAGATATCGCTAATACACAAATCATAATCGACGCCCTGAAAAGCTGGCGATAATTGTCGATGAGAAAACTCGACCATCGCATCGCTGCGAACAAACATCCTGTGGGGAGGCAAAACGGAACGTAGCGACCACTCGTTTAGCCCATCGATCACAGGAACAAACTTGGCATGCCGCAACCATGCACGC
>Ga0194116_10007635_pt1 | contig 11122 bp, 10 predicted proteins | sample TA2MahsurfametaG_4_FD_148617 | JGI IMG/M metagenome (GOLD analysis project Ga0194116, IMG submission 148617) | Freshwater microbial communities from Lake Tanganyika, Tanzania - TA2015008 Mahale S9 surface | ecosystem: Environmental > Aquatic > Freshwater > Lake | place: Tanzania: Lake... | reverse complement strand
TCTTGTATCATGAGTCCGATCTGACCCCTGAGCTCTTGGAAGAAATCCTGACCCAGGAACTCAACGGCTGGAAAATTTCCAAGCCACTCAACCGCGCCCAAATCGGAGGTTTCCGAGCCGCCTAATTCCACATCCTATGACCGAAAACACTCTATCCAAAAGCGATTTTCAACTGGCCTCAACGTGCGAGCAAAAATTGCTCTACAAAAAGCGTGACTACCCCACCGCCGGAGACTCGGACGGGTACATGCAGATGCTGTCGGACGGGGGCTATGTAGTTGGCAAAATGGCTACCCTTCTCTATGGAGATGGGATCGAAATTTCGGCGGACCGGACGGAGGATTGCGTGAATCAAACCGAGGATTGGCTCGCCAAAACCGATAAGGTTACATTGTTCGAAGCGGCCATTCTCTCCAATCAAAAACTGGTACGAATTGATATTCTTGAAAAAAACGGGAAGTGCCTCCACCTCATCGAAGTCAAGGCCAAAAGTCACGATTCCGATGACGAAAAAGAATCAGCCAACAAGCTAAAGAAATATATCGACGATGTCGCTTACCAGTATTTGGTGTTAAGCGAAGCCTTTCCTGCCTATGAAATCCAATGCTCCTTGTTGATGCCCGACAAGGCAAAACGTACAACAATCGATGGTCTGGCCGGTTGGTTTCGGGTCTTGCTCAATCAAGATAGGACGAACGAAACCGACTTGGAGATTGAGGAATTACCGGCTCGTCAATGGCCTAACTTTCGCCGCCCAAAAGTGGAGTTCATTTACGAAAACGACCCGGACAGGGAAACCTATATCCAGAGGCTTCGTGACGAAGGAATACTAAGCACCTTGGATATTACCCTGAAGGTTCGCGAAAGGCAAGATGTAATTGCGAAAATGGCCAATCGCTTTGTGGAAATTCTCAATCAAAAGAGCATCGGAAAAGCAGCGCCCCTATGCAAAGCTTGCAAAGCCTGCGAATTCAACCCAGGAAATGCAACGCCCAACGGTTACCTGGAATGTTGGGGTGACCTAGGCAAGACCACACCGCATATTTTTGATTTGTATAATGGAGGTAGACTTGGTAATTACATGTACCTGAATGAATTAATCGCTCAGGGAAAAGTAAGTTTGTACGATATTGAAATTGAAAGACTCCCAAAAGTCAAAGGAAAATTAACCGAGAGAGGTCAGCGTCAAAAGCTTCAAATCGATTATACCCAAAGCGGAAAAGAATGGAAATCCGAGGACCTTCCCGGAATAATTAAGGGATTTGAATACCCCCTGCATTTCATTGATTTTGAAACCTATACTGGTGCGATTCCTTTTCACCAAGGCATGAGACCCTATGAAACGATCGCCTTTCAATGGAGTTGCCATACCATAACCAAAAAGGGGGCCGCACCTATCCATTCGCATTGGATCCACACCGGTCCTAAGTTCCCTGACCCCAACAAAAACCCAAACATCGAATTTGCCCGCAGCCTCATGCAAGAAATTGGGGACGAAGGAACTCCATTTATGTGGGCTAGTCACGAGAACACCGTTTTGCGATCAATCCTTGAACGCATGGAGGCCCAAGGCCACCCGGATTCAGAATTGCGCGACTGGCTATTAGGCATGACCTACTTCGCAAGCAAAACCAAAGACCCTAGACCCGATAGAAAAGGTCGATTGGTGGACATGAACGAACTGACCTTAAAATACTATTTTCATCCGGACATGAAAGGAAGAACTTCCATCAAAAAGGTTCTGCCTGCCGTATGGACAGCGTATCCTAACCTACACGATGTGGAAGCCTTTCGAGAATACGCCCCCACCACCAAGGTCGAAGGGGCTCTGATTGACCCCTATGAAACCTTGGTGACGGTCAATCCTAATTCCGATTCGAAGAACGATGAAGAGGTTGTCCGTGGTGGAACCGCCGCTATGCGAGCCTATCAACGCATACGGTTTGACCACAAATTGAGTGACACCGAAAAGCAAGAACTACGAAACCAACTCCTCCAATACTGCAAACTCGACACCATGGCCATGGTGATCATCGCCCACCACTGGGGGTTGAAATGAACCTTTACCCATCCAAAACAAACCATAAACAAAATATTGGAAACGGTGGCCATAATATTTAAACACCAAGAATAAAAGGTTAAATGGTGCCTCGGCCCCCCCTACCCTACATCAATCGTGGTTTTCGTTGGTCACTTTGGATACTTGGCCTGGCCCTCGTTTTGTGGGGAGCTTGCAGAGAATCCCAAAAAACCTTGACGGAAATTCATGAAACCACCAAAAAATTAATCAACGGCATACCGCACGAAGACCGACCTCTGGTCATTAGGCCATTGGGCGAGGTAAAACCCCAATACCTCCAATGGACTGCCGACATTCTCAAAAAAACGTATAACCTTCCCGTTAAAATCGGAAAGGGCCTAGCGCTAAATCAGGATTTTTACTATCCCGATTCCGTCGGTAAAGGTCGGCTCAATGCCCCTTACCTTCTCAGTAAATTTGAGTCCACCACTGAAATCCCAGTTTGGATCACACAAGCAGACCTCGGTTACGATAAGGTAATGAAGAGCACCGTTATCCAAGGCAATACCGTCTGGGGCCTTGCCCTGCAACCTGTCGAAAAAGTAAGTCCATATACCCCATCAGCTCTGATCGTTTCGACCCACCGAATGAAACGAGGTTCCAAGAAGAGGAGGCTGCGCAAAAGGTTGCAAAAAGTTATCGTCCATGAGGTTGGCCACAGCCTTTCCTTACCCCATTGTCAGCACCACAATACCTGTATAATGGTAGACGTCGGTAAACCTAAATCAAGCATCGACCGAATCAAAACAACCTTTTGCACCAAATGCCGCAAGCAAATTCAGCCATACTTAAAGAAGTAACAAGGGGTCATTTCATAAATCACGTACTAGGCGAACACGCCTTGCAATACCCCTCGCTTTGATAGCTCTGCCAAGCGCAACGCCTTGATAATTCCCGAAATTGAATGCCCAAGCGGCATCCTCATTATCTTCGTGATCCGTGCTGCTCCAATAATATACATCATTATTGTCAGCATTATCGGTTACAAAATTGCCTTGTCCATTTAGGTGTAGCTGTTGAAACATCGTTTCAAGTTCAATTATAGTCGGTAATCGCCAGCCATCTTCTCCTGGCTGATTGGCGATATCCCATGTGCATAACATAGGTAAATCATTTGGAGCGACTTCAAAATTCATGAAAATATCAAATAAGTTATCTTCAAATACATTATCGTTTTGAAAGGGATAACGAGCATCCATTTCTTGTTCAGATAGTATTTCAATGATTACATTGTTATTATTACACCATTCCTCAAAAAAATCTGGGATAGGAATACCGCCACCCCTAATTACTATACTATTAATACCTCGTAAACGAATTTCCGCTATTAAACCTCTGAATATTTCATCTATTTCATTATTATTCAACCCCACTAAGTTTGTACGAAGTATTCCGATTGTTTGGCCAAACAGCCTTTGTACTGAAACGTTAGGGGTATAAACTACGACTGCAGCTCCAAATATATCAAACCAACTTTCTTGTGCACTGAAGTTTTCGATACGACAATGACTCATACCTATAATTAAACGATCATTAGCTCTAATAGATCTACCCAGATTAAAATCACCTTTAAGAACCTGACTATTGTCCCAATTAAAAACTCGAACTTTAGTAATTTGCGGTACTCTGTTCACACCAATAATCCAATCACCGCTTGCACGTTGTCCAAGTAATACTCTTAAATCGTCTCGAGTTCTAACATTTACTACCATTTTACTAATTTTTTTTTCCTAATCGTAAGGCTTTTCGGATACGCCCCGTTTTTTTTGAGTGGGCCTGGTCTCCACTATTATAAGTCAGTTTAATTACTATTTCAAGGACTGTCAAGACTGGAGCTTGTAACCCTATTTCATCATTTCACTGGATTAGGGAAGCGTAGTATTCGTGTTTATTCTTAACGTTATTGTTAACTGGAAATGGCATTGCAAAAAGTTCAATTTCATTTCCATCAAAGATAATACTTCCAATACAACCAAATTGCCTTTTGCTGCCAATAACAGGAATATTTTTCCATTTCTTAATCCCCTCAAAATTTCTGGCAAAAGCGTCAACAACTTTTTGACCCATAAGTGCAATTTTTTGGGTTTCTTTTAGATGTGGAGTTGTTGTAAGCAAATGGCTTACAGCGTCTTTGGGTATTTTGACTTTGTTAGAATCAGTTTCATATACTTGAGGAAGTAAATCAGCGAATCCAAACTTCTTTTTGGAATGCTTTTGATCTAAAAATGCCTCCTTTGCCCTATCTTTTAAATCAACTTTCAAAATAGAATTTTCGAGAATTCCAGCCTTTTCTAGTAAATTCCAAAATGCATTATCTCTGGAAAAAACCGCCTTATTATTTAAAGCTTCTTCAGTGGGATTTAATGCAATGAAAACAAGTTCTGGATTTTCAGGAATTATGCTAAGTGTTTTTTTCATTTTATTTTTTTTTAAGTTAGGTTAATTTAAATTATGCTTTTATTCTAAAATTTGGCTGGAATTAAGAAATTAGTTTATGGTTAAGACCGTTCCGTAAGGGGGCGTAAAGTGTCGTGCGCCGTAAGGATCCGTTAAAACCCATAACACTTCGTAGGGCATGGACTCCTCGGGGAAATCAATTCGACCATCGGTAATGATGATCGAATATTGAACCTCCAAATCCGAAGCCAATCGGTACATTGCATCGGACATATCGCTTCCACCAAACCCAAATGCCTCAAAATTGCTCAAGTCGTCTAGTGAATACCAGTTCTCGTACGTTGTGACCGTATCGCATTGAAGAATCCTTACTTGTTCAACTTGATGCTGATGGCACGAATAGCGAATAGCACCCAAGACATCGCTCAAAGTAGAGCTCATGGAACCGCTCGTGTCCATAATGATATTCAAAGTCCGCCCTTCCCGGAGATGCCCGGGCAATACAAAATCCGAAAATTGCCCTCTTCTGCTTGGACGTGCATAGGAATGCCCCATACGATTTACACTTTCCATCCACCTTTGGAGGGCAGCCTCCCAGTTGACTTGATAAGCGGTTTGAAGGCTCTCGTACCATCGGCTACCATTACCGGATTCACTGCCCATAGTCCGAAAAAGCGATTCCGCTGCCTCCATAATCATATGGGTACTAAGAGCATTAATACCTAATTTCTTGATTAATGACTGGCGCTTACGTTGATTGCTTTTGGACTTGTTTGGAAAGAACAACTCTTCCAGTTCCTCGTCCAAAACATCGGTGTCAATGCCATCCATGGATTGAAGGGTATCGGCAACTTGAATAGGTTGAGGATTAATTTCAGGGAATAGCGCCCGTAGCTTATCCTCTAGAGGAAGATTAGGTTTCTCCCTATCAAAAGACAAGCCCCTGTTCCAATGCAATTGAAATATGTTGCGTGATAGTTGGCCGCTCTCGAGCGCATCAATAATAAATTTGAGCAATTCCTCGGCCGATTTGCCTTGAAGCGGGTAATATCCTTTGAATTCAATTTCCCAGTCCAATCCGCCAACAGGGGTAATCGATAAGCCAAAGGATTCTTTGAGTAAATCGTTAATTAGAAAATCATGGGTGATGTTAAAAAGAGCTTCGTCGCCTGCCCTGGCACGGTCATGAGATTGTAAGGCCAGATGCATGACTTCATGCGCTAAGACAAAGGCACATTCCTGTATCGTTAAATTAGAGATCCAATCCGGATTATACACCAAACGCCCGGAAGCAAAAATGCCCGCTGTCTTAACCTCTTTGGAGGGTTTTAGCTCCAAATCTTCGGTTAATTCAGATAAAAATGGAACGGTTAGCCGTACCATATGCATTGCTTTGTGCAGAAATTCTGCATTTTGGACGTCCAATATCCTCATCGTAATCCAGTAACTTCCAACAATGAATCAAGCAAAGCCTCGTTGGCGCCCAATTCACCCCATTCGCGAACATGGTTAGCAAAAAGAGTGAATCGATGTTCTTGAGGCAAACCCATCAAAAAATGATTAAGAATCTCGGCATCAACCTTCATCTCCCCGTTAAGCAGACGTTTGCGCAATAGGTTCAACAAAAACCATAACACCGAATGCTCTTTGGGTAACAATTTTGGATCTAGAAGATAATCTTCGAGCGGTAACAATTTGGGGAAAGTGGAATCAGCCATTACGCAAAAGATAGCCGCATCTGCGGCAGTAATTCTCCCAAAACAAAGTGCCCTGAACACTTCGTCGTTCAAAATACCGGATTTTTCGGCCAAATCCAGGGCCCTGGACAAAGAGGCCCATGCCCTTGGTGTCGAAAACGGGACCGATTCCAAGGGGATATCCCTCATGAGGGCATCGGGCATAAAGACAATGTAGGAAATGATTTCCTCACGAATGTTGTTTCGCTGAGCCCAAACCAACCATTCTTTGAAATCGACCCTTACCTGCATGACAAAGGTGCGGTTGAGCAGAGCGCTGCTCAACGATCGAACCAAAGCCCTATCCTGTTGGCGATTGCCTGCAGCCACGACCCAAGTGCCTTGAGGAAGACGGTGTTCGCCCAAACGCCTTTCCAAAAGCAAAGCATAAAGGGCCTTTTGGACGTCCTGGGCAGCTGCTGGAAATTCATCCAAAAACAGACAAAAAGGTTGCGGCGACTCTGGCAACAAAACCCTTGGAGGGCAAAATACAGACCGTTCGTTGACAATTTTGGGGATGCCGCTGACATCTTCTGGAGCTATTTGGGTACCTAAAAGGGAGCGTACCTCCAGACCTTCCTCCATCGCTGCCTCATGCACGATATCGGATTTGCCAACGCCCGGAGGCGAAAGCAAGAGTATGCTTTCACGGCTAGCCAAAGTCTTTAGAAGAGATTTAGCTTGATTGAGAGTAATGGTTTCCATGGGGTTGTAGTTTTCCTGTATTAGGTTCTTCTTTGGGCCTTGCTACGTCTTACATGATGCCGATGATATTTGGCTTTTTGGAAATGACGAACTCGTTCCGAAACAATTTTCCTTTGTTCCCATTCAAATTGAGCCCCTTCAGGATCTTCATCCCGGCAATCACCTGAATTTGCATCGAATTGGTTGTACAAATGGTAGAACCAATAATCGTCATCGATTTGACGCAAGTATTCTTTCCTTAACTCATTGGAGTCACCCATGGAGGTAAATTGCTCCAATCGATTTTTGATAGCCTCTTCAGCATTCCTATCACCAAGTAACTCGGTGTAATAATTCAAGTAACTATAAATCTGCGACAAAACTCTCATAATAAATGAAACTACCGTTTGGTTAATTTAAATCGAAGAAGCAGGGGAGAGGAAAAATTGTAGGCGAGGATGCTTGGTTTTGAGGGAGATCCAACCCAAAAGGGCGCCCAAAACATGGCCTTGTTGGGCATATTCATCCGTAAAATCACCAAGACCCGCAATTTCTGGACACATCATACCCACAAAGAAGATGCGAATAAGGCGACGATTACTGCTCAAACAAGCCCTTGCAAACAAAAAATAGACCACACCGCTGATACCCACTGAAACTTGCTGAATCATGAAATCAAAGGGAATTAATACCACCGACATCAAAGCAATGATTTTAATGAAATCCAGGAACACATATTGTTGGTTAACATGGGGCAACATTAATAAAAACAAAACGATCAAATTATACTCAAGGTGTTGGTAATCAACGTGCAGAAACGCAGTTACGATTGGCAAATGGTAGGTAATATAATCACGATCCCCTTGACCCTCCCCTGTGGCCATGACCTCCACAGCCAATAGGGTAAAGCAAAGCGCACAAACCACAAGGATTGAAGCCATCAATTTAGTTTGGCGCCACACGAGTGCAAGGGTAGGATGTACGGTCATGCTTACGGGGATTTAGGCTGCGATTGGTTCTATGTTGAGGATCTCGATACCATGCTGAGCATTCGTGAAAATTCCCTTCAATGGCTCTATTTGGACATTATTCAGCCTTTGTGCGGTCTTTTCAGCCCGGCGTAGAGCCGTTGCCGTTTTTCGTTGAGCACTGCGGGCATTGCGTAGGGCCACTTTTGCAGCATTCCCGGTGAGGATTGGTGGGAACTTCAATCGCATGGACGCTATGTACGCGTCCACCGAATGGTACACGTCGACCCGTGCATTTTCCTGAGCGGCGAGAAACTCACGGCCAAATGCAATGGCAACGAGACGCGGAAGCAGGTTGGTGGACCGAAAAACAATGAAGGGGACAGATGACGCCATGGCTTGGGCAGGTGATGTGGCCAATTGTTGCATTGGTGGGATTTGCGGGGTTGGTTTAGCGCGATTTTCGTTCTCTTCGGCCCGTTTGGCGCTGTGGTAGGCCTGCCAGTCACCCCCATAAACATTCATAATTTCAAAAATGCTTCCGCCTTTGGCGGCCTTCTTCTGGGCCGAGGCACAACGAGCCTTGGCCTGGGCCTGGGCCCGTTCATTGGCTTGCTGGGGCGAATTGGCCGCCGCAAAATCAACGCGGTTCTGAGCCCGTAAAAAGGTCTCTACCGCCTTGAGCGATGGAAAATGAACCCACGCCAGGTCCTGTGGAATGGATCCGGGCGCGTCCGAAAGCAGGCCAAGGAGGACGGGATAGCCGTCCTGGGTACGGCTTTCTGCAGAGAAACCGAGGGGGTTGCCAGCATCGAGGCCCTCGGGGGCATGGGCATGGCCAACGATAAATTTTTCCATAAAATTGATTTTGGGGTTTGGGGCATCAAAGATAAATAGAGAACTCATAAAAAAAGTAATTTACAAAAATAATTATTTTTAAACACCATAAATTAATCGTAATTTATGGTTCTAAATAGATAATTAGATCAAAAATAAAAATTGAGGTGGCTTATTCTTGTCTATAATATAATAGCTATTTTCATCATTTGACACTACCTTAGCACTTTAAAGATAATTCAAAAATGAGACGAAAACAACACGAGTACCGAGAGTTCCTATTGAAACTCGTCGAACGCATCCAAGAAAAAACCCTGAAAAAAGAAAATGGGGCCAGTATTGCAGAGTTGAAGGAAGAATTTGGGGGGGATACCAAGAGCCAAAGGAACCTGGATAACCACTTGCACAAACTGCGTGAAACAGGCATAGATGGTCAAAAATTCGATATTTTCTATGACCGTGCCAATCGTGTTTACCGCATCAACCATGATGGGTTAACCACACAGCCAAACTTTCCCTTGGAAGAAAAGAGAAAGGAGGCCTTGGCAAGGGATTTGCTTAAGCCCTACAAAAACGTGCTCCCGCGCTCCATTACAAAAATTTTGGACTTGGATGAAAAGAAAACCAGTCAAGAAGAAAACGCCCCTTTGTTTCGATCGGTAAGTCCGAGGTTTGAAAAGAGCTTGGAATTTTATCAATTATTGAATCGCATACTTCAATTGGAAGAGACCAACAAGGTTGTATTTTTTGAGTATCAAGTCGAATCGGAAAGCGACCAAAGCACAGACAACTCCCAAGGCCAACCTTTACTCCTCGGCTGGTCCGAAAAAGTTTTTGCCATGCCCATTCTCATTTTGGAATACTTGGGCAGGCACTATGTACTTGCTTATCGATATACGATTTTGGAAATACAGGCTAGCATACACGCCGACTTAAATCCCAAAAACCTTCAACTCTACTTGCTAGATAACATCAAAGAAATGAATATTTGGTCTCTGGACGAACATCCAGACTTTAAGTTAATCCGCAAGGATGTCATGGATTTGCAATGGAAAATAAATAGACGACAGATTTTTGAAAAGCTGCACCTAAAAGAAATTCTCCATTCCTCTGTTGGGGTCATGTTACCGCCACCAGATACATGGTTTAAAAAGAAAGATGACAGCATCGAAATAAAACGACCGACCAAAATATTAAGATTCTTTGCAGGCTGGGCCAAAAGGTATTTGATGACGAGCCCATTGCATCCATCACAAACCCTGGTCCAAACCAAGATTATCTTACCAAGTCTATTACCCCAAGAACTTCAGAGCTTTTATCAAAACAAGGACAATACACTTAGAGGCGAAGACCGGTCGCAAAACCGGAGAGAGGACGGGGTAGAAGTCGGGCTGTTTTCTTTTGAGGTTTATGCAACACCCGACTTTTTGTTTAGGGTCTCCTCCTTTCGAGAATTTACATGGGAATACCAAAGAGGATTTGAAGGAACGTTGATGGACCAAACCGAGGAGAAATTTATAACGAACTTAAGGTTTCTGCCGGAATCCTCGTACAAAGAACTGCTCCAAAAAATTTCTCCTCGTGCCGCAGAGCATGCAGATTATTCATATTACCTTCGATGCGAAAAGGAATGGTGGGATTATTTTGAGAAAATTTATTCCAAATTTTCTAACCCCAACCTTGTTCCCCGTATTGTCATTACCGAGTCAGCCCCAATGAAGGGGACCTGGCCAGCGGATAACCATTATATATTCGCTATCCAAAATCTTCATCAATTAATTAATCCAGTCAAAGACGCCTATCTCTACCGACTATGCCGTGGATTTATGTATGAAATGCACCAAGAAGATATTCAAGAAATGAGCAAACGGGATGTTTTAATAGAACTGGCGAAGCAAAATGTCTTGATTCTAAATTTACTACCAACCCATGGTATTCAATTAGAATTCAACGACAGAAAAAAAATTTTGAGTGAGTTGTTAGATAACTTAGATTTTAGAAAGATAACCAATTTTGAATACAACCCCACCCACCTCCTATTTGCGGTTCCGCCAAACTTGTACAACAAAAATTTAGCTCAAAAATGGGGGAAGCGATTCATTGATTTTGGCAATATTTACATTAATATGTCACTCTCCACCAAAGCTTTGAGGGACAGCATAGATCTTGGGTTTTAAATAACGTGTTCCTAGCAATGAAACGCTTTTGGGGCTATGGAATAACAGGACTAATTCTCCTGGTCCTTCTGGGCGTGGGATGGGTCATGGCCTACCCCATCTCATCGTTGGTGGTTGATCCGGCGCGTTACCGCATCGAAGTTCATTGGAAAGACCGGAACGGTAACCTCCTTGGGGATTTGGGGCGGCTCAAAACTTTCGTGGAAAACTCTAGCGGTACCCAGGGCCGCAGAAAAATGGTAT
>Ga0194116_10007634_pt1 | contig 11123 bp, 8 predicted proteins | sample TA2MahsurfametaG_4_FD_148617 | JGI IMG/M metagenome (GOLD analysis project Ga0194116, IMG submission 148617) | Freshwater microbial communities from Lake Tanganyika, Tanzania - TA2015008 Mahale S9 surface | ecosystem: Environmental > Aquatic > Freshwater > Lake | place: Tanzania: Lake Tanganyika... | reverse complement strand
ACAGGAGCCGGCGCGCCTAATAGCAGCGTCGCGCTTTATGTCAAAGCCCTGCGGCTTCACAAAAACGCGTCATGGAGGTCCGGAGCGGAATCGAACCGCTGTAGAGGGTTTTGCAGACCCTTGCCTGACCACTCGGCCACCGGACCCCATGGCGTCTCTATCGGGCCACGCCCGTTCCGGGTCAAGCGCCACCTTGGCGGGGTGATGCCTGCGGACCTATAAGGTCATCAACAAGGCTTGAAGGACGGGCAAAATGGATTTCGCGCGCGCCAGAAATTTCATGATCGAAGGTCAATTGCGTCCGAATCAGGTGCAAGATCCGCGACTCCTGGCGGCCTTTGGCGATTTGCCCAGGGAAGCCTTTCTGCCTGCCGATCTTGCCCCGCGTGCCTATGCGGACGCGGATGTGCCGCTGCCGGGCGGGCGGGTGCTGATGCAACCTATGGTTATGGCGCGGCTTTTCCAGCTTGCAGAATTGCGCCGGGGCGACCGGACGCTGGTGCTTGGCGCGGGCTGCGGTTACGGCGCGGCGGTGCTGGCCGCGATGGGCGCGAATGTCACAGCACTCGAAAATGATCCTGCCATGCTTGCCTTGGCGCAGGCCGGCTTGGCGCGCAGCCTGCCGGAGGCGTCGTTGCGTCTGCTCCGCGAAGACCCGGCCCAGCCGCCGCCGGGGCTTGGGCCCTTTGATGTGATCGTGATTGAAGGCGGCGTGCCGGCTATTCCGCGCCCGATCGAAACCTTGCTGGTGGAAGGCGGGCGTCTGGTGGCGCTTGTCACCACGGGTGGGCCGCCGGCGCGGGCCACGCTGGTGCGCCATATTGGCGGCAGCTTCACGCCGCGGACGGCGTTTGAAGCGCATGCCGCACCCCTTCCGGCCTTCCAGCCTAAGCCTAGCTTCGCGTTTTAGACGTTTCTCGGTTGTAGGCACTCTGGGCTGGCGCAACCGCCCGTGCATGCTGTAGCCTCGAAACGAATATGGCTTGGCGTTTCGTGGCGGGGATTGCTCGGCCACCTTTGCCTAGGCTTGGGGGTTGCACTTGATGAGAAGTTTCCGTGCATCGCTGTTCCTGTCTGCGGCACTGGCCATGGCGCCGCTTGCGTCTGTGGGCGCGCAAACACTCCAGGAAGCTCTGGCGGCGGCTTACGCCAATAACCCGACGCTGCTCGCCGCCCGCGCGCAGCTTCGCGCCGTTGATGAAAACCTGCCCCAGGCGTTGGCTGGCTGGCGGCCCAGTGTCACTTTTTCCGGCGCTGGCGGCTACACGGATGCCACGGCACGGTCGCGGGTGGATAGCTCAACAGGCCCCTATTCGCGCTTCACGGATATTGATCGCAATACCGCCAATCTTATCGGTGCCATCACGCAGCCAATCTATCGTGGTGGCCGCACCGTGGCAGGCACAAGGCGGGCGGAGAACCAAATCTACGCCCAGCGTTCGCGTCTGATTGCTTCCGAACAGCAGGTTTTGCTGGATTCTGTCGCGTCTTATGTTGCCGTCATCCGCGATACGGAAGTTGTCCGCCTGAACACCAACAATGTTCAGGTGTTGATGCGGCAATTGCAGGCCACCAATGAACGCTTCCGCGTGGGTGAAATTACGCGCACCGATGTCGCGCAAGCGGAATCACGTTTGGCCGGCGCAAGGGCTGCCCTGCAACAGGCCGATGGCAATCGGGAATCCTCCCGCGCGGTGTTCCAGCGCCTGATCGGCATGGCGCCCAATCGGGTTTCTGCGCCGCAGCCATTGATCCCGCCTGTGCGCTCGGCACAGGAAGCGGTGCAAAAGGCCAGCACGAATAACCCGACCGTCATCGCGGCGATGTTTGATGAAGCCGCAGCGATCGAAAATATTGACCTGCAATTCGGCGCCCTATTGCCGAGTGTGAGCGTCCAGGGCCAAACTTTCCGACTAGACAATAATTCGGCGCGCGGTACGCGCCAGACGGGATCTCAGGTCACGGCCAATCTTTCCGTGCCACTTTATCAGGGCGGCGCTGAACATGCCGCGGTGCGTCAGGCGCGCCAGCAGGCGCAACAACAGCGGCAATTGGTGGAAGATGCGCGCCGCTTGGCTGGCCAGCAGGCAGCGCAAGCCTGGGAAACCTTGCGCACCGCTCGCGCACAGGTGGAAAGCGTACGCGCCCAAATCCGCGCCCAGGAAATCGCGCTTGATGGGGTGCAGCGGGAAGCGGTTGTGGGCAGCCGCACCACGCTTGATGTGCTGAACGCGGAACAGGAATTGTTGAATGCCCGGGTCAGCCTGGTGCAAGCCTTGGCAACCCTGGTGAACGCTTCCTATTCGCTGACCTCAACCATTGGGCGTTTGACCGCGCAGGATCTTGGCTTGCCGGTCCAGGTTTACGACCCGAAAGCTTATCATCAGGCGGTTCGTAACCTTTGGGTTGGAACTGGGGATTATAGTGATGTCGCGGCCCAGCCCACGGCCGCTGCCACCCCCACGGCGCGCCAAGCGCCCTTGAGAGGAACACCATGAGCGGTACCGCCCCGCCCCCGGCCGGGGGGCAGGATCAATCCATGGATGACATCCTGGCGTCCATTCGCCGCATCCTGAATGAGATGAGGCGGCGGCCCAGACCACGGAAGCGGCGGAGCCTTCCACACCCGAAGTGCCGGCGCCCGAAACGCCAGAGGCGCCGCCCCCGCCCAAAACGCCGGCGCCTGAATTGGTGATGCCGATGATGGCGCCGCCGCCACCCATGGCGCGGTCAGAGCCTGCACCTATTGAATTGACCTCCGACATGATGGTCACGCCGCCACAGCAGGTCACATCTGCGCCGCGCATGGCATTGGATGATGCCTCTGGCCTGATTGCCCCGGCTGCTGCTGCCGCCGCGGCTGCGTCGGTCGGTTCCTTGCTGCGGGCCGTGAGCTCTGAACGTGGGGCGCAGGTCTATCGCGGTGGGCCGAGCATTGAAGATTTGGTGCGCGAAGAAATCCGCCCAATCCTGAAGGATTGGCTGGACAACCACCTGCCGCCGCTGGTGGAACGTTTGGTGCGGGCGGAGATTGAAAGGGTTGTCAATCGCGGCCTTCCGTGAGCATTGGCTCTGCCCTCAGCCTTTGGCATCTCACGGCTTAGGGCGCGCCCAAAACATCATTCGGTGTATTTCGGAACATGCTGGCGCCCAAATCTGGACGTTTTTCAGCGCGGTATGACCTGCACGCCTCGCTCAACCCTTGACGTGACGCGTCAGGGCGGGGAAGGGAAGCGCCATGCTCGACAAGGTTTTCGACCCCGCTGCGATTGAACCCCGCCTCTATGCAGGCTGGGAAGCTTCAGGCGCTTTTTCCGCCCATCCGGAAAGCCCTAAGCGCCCCTTCACCATCATGATCCCGCCGCCGAATGTGACGGGCAGCCTGCACATCGGCCATGCGCTGGATAATACCTTGCAGGATGTGCTGATCCGCTGGCGGCGCATGCAGGGGCGCGATGCGCTGTGGCAACCCGGCACGGACCATGCCGGAATTGCGACGCAGATGGTGGTGGAACGCCTGCTGGCCGAACAGAAGCAGCCGGACCGGCGCAGCATGGGGCGCGAAGCCTTTCTGAAGCGCGTTTGGGAATGGAAGGCAGAATCGGGCGGCACCATCACGCGGCAATTGCGCCGGCTTGGTGCCTCACTCGATTGGCCGCGTGAACGCTTCACGATGGATGCTGGGCTTTCCGATGCGGTGCGCGAAGTGTTCGTGACGCTGCATCGCCAGGGTTTGATTTATCGCGACCGGCGGCTGGTAAATTGGGACCCGAAATTCCTGACGGCGATTTCGGATCTGGAAGTCGAAAGCAAGGAAGTGAAGGGCAGCCTTTGGCATTTGCGCTACCCGGTGGAAGGCGCGCCAGGCCAGTTTTTGGTGGTCGCAACAACGCGGCCTGAAACCATGCTGGGCGATACCGCCGTTGCGGTGCATCCCGATGATGCGCGCTTCAAGGATTTGATCGGCAAGCGCGTGATCCTGCCGCTGCTGGGCCGCGCAATTCCGGTGGTGGCCGACGAATATTCCGACCCCGAGAAAGGGTCAGGTGCGGTCAAGATTACTCCAGCGCATGACTTCAATGATTTTGAGGTCGGGCGGCGGCATGATCTGCCCATGCCATCGGTGTTGGATGCCGAAGGGCGGGTGATGCTCGAAGAAATCACCATGCATTTCGCGCCGGCGAACGGCATTGCGGATCATGATTTTGTCCGTGGCCTTGCGGGGCAGGATCGCTTCGCGGCGCGCAAGGCGATTGTTGCGCGGCTTGAGGAATTGGAACTGGTCGAGAAGATCGAACCGCATACCCATATGGTGCCGCATGGGGATCGTTCCGGCGTGCCGATTGAACCGCGCCTAACCCTGCAATGGTATGTGGATGCGAAGACGCTCGCCGCCCCCGCCATTCGCGCGGTGGAAACTGGCCAGACCGCCTTTTCGCCCAAGCAATTCGAAAACATGTTCTTCGCCTGGATGCGCGACATTCAGCCCTGGTGCATTTCCCGCCAACTTTGGTGGGGGCATCAAATCCCCGCCTGGTATGCGCCGGATGGCGAGGTGTTTGTCGCGCATACCGAAGAAGAAGCCCAGGCGGCGGCGCGCGCGAAATACGGCGCAGCGGTCGTGCTGACGCGTGACGAGGATGTGCTGGATACCTGGTTTTCCAGCGCGCTTTGGCCCTTTTCCACCATTGGCTGGCCAGAAAAAACGCTGGAACTGGCGAAGTACTATCCCGGCGATGTGCTGGTAACGGGCTGGGACATCATCTTCTTCTGGGTGGCCCGGATGATGATGATGGGCATTCATTTCATGCGCGAAGTGCCCTTCAAGACTGTTTGCATCCATGGTCTGGTGCGCGATGAAAAGGGACAGAAAATGTCCAAGTCGCGCGGCAATGTCATGGACCCGTTGGAATTGGTGGATGCCTATGGCGCGGATGCGCTGCGCTTTACGTTGTGTGCTCTGGCGGCACCAGGGCGCGATATCAAGCTTGGCCGGCAGCGGGTGGAAAGCTATCGGTCCTTCGGCACGAAAATCTGGAATGCGGCGCGGTTTTGCGAAATGAATGGCATTGCGCCGGTGGCTGGGTTTGACCCTGCTTCCGCGAAGCTGCCGCTTTCACGCTGGATCTTGGATGCGACCAATAGCGCGCTGGCGGAAGCCAATGCCGCGCTGGAGGGCTTCCGTTTCGATGATTACGCCAAGGCTGGCTATCGCTTTACCTGGAATGATTTCTGCGATTGGTTCCTGGAATTCGCCAAGCCGGTGCTGAACGGCCCGGATGGGTCCGACAAGAATGAGGTGAAGGCGGTTGCCGCGCATGTGCTGGGTGTGATCCTGCGGATGCTGCATCCCGCCATGCCTTTCATCACGGAAGAATTGTGGCACCGTATGGGGTATGGCGCTGAGGGCAGCCTGATCCGCAGCCCCTGGCCGGAAGCGATGCAAGTGGCCGATGCGGCAGAAGCGCGCGCGGAATTGGATTGGGTGGTGCGGCTGATATCAGAAATTCGCACCGCGCGGTCCGAGATGAATGTGGCACCATCCATCACTGTGCCGCTGCTGATGGCCGGCGCCCGGCCCGAAAGCCTGGCGCGCGCCGAACGTTGGGCGGATGCCATCCATCGCATGGGCCGCGCCAGTGAAATCCGCGCGCTGAGTGGTGACCCACCCAAGGGTGTGGTGCAGGCTGTGGTGGATGAAACCACGCTGATGCTGCCTTTGGCCGATGTGATTGACTTCGCCGCCGAACGCGCCCGCCTTGCCAAGGAACGGACGCGCGTGGAAGGCGAGGTCAGGAAGGTTGAAGCCAAGCTTGGTAGTGAGGCTTTCATCTCTCGCGCGCCGGTGGACATCGTGGAGGAGAACCGCGAAAGGCTGGCGGCATGGCTGGCGGAAATTGCGCGGCTTGATGCGGCGCTGGCGCGGATTGCCGATTGAGGCATGGTGACCCGATGTGATCCACGCTTCACGCCGCGTGGGGGCTTTATGGGTTGCCTGAGTTGAGAATGGTGAAGGCGATCACGTGATCGCGTTCTGGATATTGCAGGAGGAAAATGACGATGACGAAATGGGACAAGTCGAAGCTGCCGAGCCGGCACACCACCATGGGGCCGGAACGCGCACCGCATCGTTCCTATTACTACGCCATGGAATTGACGGCTGAAGAAATCGCGCAGCCGCTGGTTGGCGTTGCTTCCTGCTGGAATGAAGCGGCACCCTGCAATATCGCCCTGTCGCGTCAGGCACAGGCCGCAAAGAAGGGCGTGAAGGCCGCCGGCGCCACGCCGCGCGAATTCACCACCATCACGGTGACGGATGGCATCGCGATGGGCCATCAATCCATGAAATCATCCTTGGCGTCGCGCGATACCATTGCGGATTCCATTGAACTCACGATGCGCGGGCATTGCTATGATGCGCTGGTCGGCATTGCGGGCTGCGACAAGTCACTCCCGGGCGTCATGATGTCCATGATCCGGCTGAATGTGCCATCGGTTTTCATGTATGGCGGGTCCATCATGCCGGGCCAGCATCATGGCCGTGATGTCACCGTGCTGGATGTGTTTGAAGCGGTGGGCAAGCACGCCGCCGGCGGCATGTCTGACGAGGAATTGGATGAGCTGGAACGCCATGCCTGCCCAGGTGCGGGCGCTTGCGGTGGCCAATTCACTGCCAATACCATGGCCTGCGTTTCGGAAATGATCGGCCTTGCGCTGCCGTTTTCCGCAGGCGCGCCGGCACCGGATGAAGACCGTGACCGTTGGGCGGTTGAATCGGGCCGCGCCGTGGTGGAATTGATCCGCCGCAATATCCGCCCGCGTGATATCGTGACGCTTGATTCGTTGCACAATGCCGCGGCGATTGTGGGCGCCACCGGCGGTTCGACCAATGCGGCGCTGCATCTTCCCGCCATGGCGCATGAGGCGGGCATCCGTTTCACCCTGCAGGATGTGGCGGAGATCATGCGCAAGACACCGCATATCGCGGACCTCAAGCCCGGTGGGCGTTATGTTGCGGCCGATGTGCATCGCATTGGTGGCGTGCCCATCATCATTAAGGCTTTGATTGATGGCGGCTATGTGAAGGGTCATTGCATGACCGTCACTGGCAAGACCATTGGCGAAAATCACCGCGAAGTGATCGTGCCGAAGGATCAGGATGTGGTGCGCCTCTGTTCCGATCCGATCAGCCCGATTGGTGGCGTGGTTGCGCTGAAAGGCAATCTGGCGCCGGAAGGTGCCATTGTGAAAATTGCCGGCATGGAAAAGCTCCGCTTCGAAGGCACCGCCCTTTGCTTTGATTGCGAAGAAGATGCCTTCAAGGCCGTTGAAATGCGCGCCTATAAGCCGGGCGATGTCATCATCGTGCGTTATGAAGGCCCGAAGGGTGGGCCTGGCATGCGGGAAATGCTCTCCACCACCTCGGCCATTTATGGGCAGGGCATGGGGGATAAGGTGGCGCTGATCACCGATGGGCGTTTTTCGGGCGCGACGCGCGGCTTCTGCATCGGCCATGTTGGGCCGGAAGCGGCGGTGGGTGGGCCGATTGCGCTGCTGCGTGATGGCGACAAGATCATCATTGATGCCGACAAGGGCACGATTGATGTGGCGCTTTCCGATGATGAATTGGCCAAGCGCCGCGCCGAATGGAAGCCGCGCAAGACCGACTATAATTCCGGTGTGCTGTGGAAATATGCGCAGCTTGTGGGCCCAGCCTTTCTTGGCGCCGTGACCCATCCGGGCGGCGGGGCTGAGACCCATTGCTACGCTGATCAGTGATACGCTTCCTTCTCCTTGCCATTTTGCTCTGCGCTGCCAGCCCGCTGGCGGCGCAGGGTTTCAATGGCGTTTGGCAAGGCAGGCTGACCTGTGATGCTGTTGAAGGCATCACGCAAGCACCGCTGGCCGCGCCATTCACGATACGCGTGGATGGCACTGTGGCGAAGTACGAACGCCCGGTGCTTTCAGCTTCTGGCGCGCGCACGGGCGCTTGGGAAAGGGGCGAAGGGCGCGTTGGCACGGATGGCGCGCTGCTGCTGCAAGGCGGTTCTTCCGGGCGCGGCTTTCACTATCGCGCACGCTACGAAGGCCGGCTTGGCACGGATGGCGTGGCGCGCTTCACCGGGGCGCAGGATTGGATGCTGGATGATCGTGATTTCACCCGGGCTTGTGCGGTTGAATTGCGGCGCTGATCTGGCGCGCGACATGAAAATACCCTGATTCTGCCAAGCGGCGAACATGGCCGTATGGTTGCATTCCCCTGATCCCGAAGGATCAAAAGGGGGTGTCACATGCGCCTGCTAAGCCTGCCGCTTTCCATGCTGCTACTGTTGCTGACGCTGGGGGGGTGCCTGGCCAGTGGCGGCCATTACAGCCAATCCCAGGGCTATGGCTATGGCAGTTACGGCTATGCGCCCTATGGCGGCCATGGCTATCGGCCTTATCACCATCACCACCGCGCTTGGGAACCGCCGCGGCATTACCGGCACCAACAACACACTAGGCCCATTTTTCCGCATCGGCCAATCTGGAAGAAATGGTGACATGACCCAGCGGCGTGATGCCGCTATCGCGCCCGCACTATTGACGCCGGCCAGCCATTCTGACGACCCTAAGAAATAGAAAGGCTGAGCCATGAACCACATCCCCGCGACTATGAGAGGAACCGGCATTGGCGCCCCCGTGCGCCGCGTTGAGGATCTGCGCTTCCTGCGCGGGCAGGGGCGTTATGTGGATGATTTAGGTGGCAGTGATGCGGCACAGCTTGTGATGCTGCGTTCCCCCCATGCTTCGGCACGCATTACGCGGCTGGATGCCAGCAAGGCGCGTGTGATGCCGGGCGTTCTGTTGGTGCTGACGCCTGAGGATATTGAAGAACTCGGCGTGCTGCGCTGCATCACGCCACGGCTGCAAAGGAATGGCGCACCACTTGCGCAAACACCCTGGCGGATGCTGGCGATGGGGCAGGTGCGTTATGTGGGTGATGCAGTCGCAGCGGTGATCGCGACATCGCGCGCTGCGGCGCAGGATGCGGCGGAAGCCATTATTGTTGAATATGAACCCCTGCCTGTCGTGACGGATGTGGCAGAGGCCATCAAGCCTGACGCGCCCCGCGTTTGGCCGGATTTGGCGCCGGAAAATGAGAGTGTCTTGTTCCGCCTAGGCGATGCGCCAGCGGTGGAGGCTGCCTTTGCGCGCGCGGCACATGTCACGCGCTTTGATTTCCGTATCACGCGCGTTTCAGCGAACCCGATGGAACCGCGCAATGCGCTGGCGAGTTACGATCCGGTAGAGGATCGCTACACGCTGACAACAGGGACGCAATTGCCCCATGTGATGCGTAATGAAATCGCTGAATTTGCGCTGAAGATTCCAACAAACAGGCTGCGCATTATCTCGCCCGATGTTGGTGGCGGCTTCGGCATGAAGGAAAGCCCGTTTCAGGAATATGTGCTGGCGTTGCATGGCGCGAAGCGGCTTGGCCGGCCGGTGCGTTGGACGGCAACGCGCACGGAAAGTTTTTTGGCCGATACCCATGCGCGGGACAATGTCTCAGCGGCGGAATTGGCGCTGGCGGCTGATGGCACCTTCCTTGGTTTTCGAGTGCATACGCTGTGCAATGTTGGCGCCTATCTCGCCTGGCAGGGGCCGGTTTCTGCCACCAATAATGTTGGTGGGCTCGCGGGGGTGTATCGCACACCGCATATCTTCACCGAAGTGCGCTGCATTTTCACGCATACGCAACCGACTGCACCGTATCGCGGTGCCGGGCGGCCAGAGGCGATTTATGCCATTGAGCGCATTATTGATCTGGCGGCGGATGAAATGGGTATGGACCGGATTGCGCTGCGCGAGAAAAACCTGATCCACCCGGAAGCGATGCCGTTTCGCACCGGGCTTGATTACACCTATGACAGCGGCGATTTCCCGAAGAATATGGCGCTGGCCCTGAAGGCTGCGGATTGGGCGGGGTTTGAGGCGCGCCGGGAAGAAGCCAAGGCGCGCGGCAAGCTGCGCGGCATTGGCATTGCCAATGCGATTGAAAGCGCCGGCGGGCCGCATCGTGGGCCTTTGGAAGAGGCTGCTGAAATCCGCTTTGATTCCGGTGGCAATGTCACCCTACTGATGGGCAGCCATAATCACGGCCAGGGGCATGAAACGGTGTTTCGCCAGATTGCCTCAGAACGCCTTGGGATTCCGGCTGAGCGTATCCGCTTCATCAATGGTGATACCGATATCGTGACGCATGGGCGCGGCACCATCGGTTCGCGTTCCATGATGGCAGCAGGTGGTGCCTTGGTGGGCGCGGCGGAGCGTATTATCGCGCGCGGCAAAAAGATCGCGGCGCATTTCCTGGAAGCAGCGGAAGCCGATATCGAATTCAGCGAAGGGCAATTCCGCATCGCAGGCACGGATCGCGGCATTGGCATCGAAACCCTCGCGCGGCGCAGCTACATGCCGGGTCAATTGCCGATGGGCGAAGAACTTGGCCTTTCCGCCCTGCTCATCACGCGCCCTGGTGACGCCACTTTTCCAAATGGCTGCCATATTGCGGAAGTTGAGATAGACGCTGAGACAGGCGAAGCGCAGACCGTCGCTTATGTGGTGGTGGATGATGTCGGCACCGTGATCAATCCGTTGCTGTTGAAGGGCCAAATCCATGGCGGCGTCGCTCAAGGGCTTGGGCAGGTATTCGGCGAGGATATCCGCTACGATGCCAATGGCCAGCTTTTGACCGCAAGCTTCATGGATTATCTGATGCCACGCGCCGCGGATTTCCCGGAGATGGTGGTCAAAAGCAATCCCGTGCCAACCAAGACCAATCCGCTTGGCGTGAAGGGCGCTGGAGAGGCCGGTACTGTCGGCGCCTTGCCTGTGCTGATCAATGCGGTGGTGGATGCGCTGCGCCCGCTTGGCATTCACCACATCGAAATGCCGGCAACGCCGGCGCGCATCTGGGCAGCGATCCGCGCGGCAGGTTAGCCTTGCGCATCCTCTTCCAGGGCTTCCAGAAGCCGCGCCGGCCACCATTGCGGAATACCCTGGCCGATCAGCACCAGGCGGGAACGCCGATCCGTCGATGGCCAATCTTCCAGCCATTGAATGGGATGCAGCACATGGCG
>Ga0194116_10007632_pt1 | contig 11123 bp, 9 predicted proteins | sample TA2MahsurfametaG_4_FD_148617 | JGI IMG/M metagenome (GOLD analysis project Ga0194116, IMG submission 148617) | Freshwater microbial communities from Lake Tanganyika, Tanzania - TA2015008 Mahale S9 surface | ecosystem: Environmental > Aquatic > Freshwater > Lake | place: Tanzania: Lake Tanganyika... | reverse complement strand
CCCATAATTTAAACGATTTAAATTCTCTTAAGAATATTTCCAGATAAGGATCAATACAAAACATTGAATTCTAGATTTATAATATTAATAACTGATGATTTTTCTTTAATATTTTTAATGAATGCTATAAGCAAAATTTTGACTAATAAAATATTATTATAAAGAATCCTTTATTAACATAAAACGATAAACAAAAATTTTAAATTAAAAACTTTAAATAGATGGAAGTCTTTAATTCTCCTAACCATAAAAATGAAAACTCTGATAATATCATATATGATTCCGAATCAGAGACAGAAAGCAACCAAAGCGAACAAAACCCAACAATAAAAAAAAATAAAGATATTAAAAATTGGACTAACGAAGAAGATAAAATTTTGTTAGATGCTGCAAAAGAGTTTGAATTTAAAAATTGGAAAAAAATATCAGAACGATTACAAGGAAGAACTGCAATCCAATGCTCGGCAAGATACAAAAGAATTCGTCCTGGTATTGTAAAGGGAACTTGGAGTCAAGAGGAAGATGAGAAATTGAAGATTTTTATAAAAAGATTTGGAAAAAATTGGAGCCTAATTTCAAAATATATCCCAACAAGATCTGGAAAACAAATAAGAGATAGATATTTGAACACTCTTGATCCAACTATTTTAAGGGAAAAATTTACTTATGATGAAGACTTGAGAATTATTGAATTTTATAAGCAATATGGATCAAGTTGGTCTCTTATAGCAAAGAATTTTAATGGAAGAACTGGGGATATGATTAAGAATAGGTTTTATTCATCTTTAAAAAAATTGGTAGGTATTGAAAATCCAGGGAATTCAAACGATGATTTAAACATTATTAATCCAAATCCTGAAAATAACAATAAAAACGAAAATAATAAAAAAAATCAAAACTTGAATTCAATAAAAAATTCTAAAGTCGGAGATACAGTCATATTTAATTATGAAACTAATAAAAATTTAAATGAAAATGAGATTCATAGTGATTTTAATTTTAAAGAAGGAGAAATTAATAATATTGAAAGAATTTCCTCATTGAAAAGAACTAATTCAAACGAGACAAATAAAGAAAGAATTATTGAAAATAATAATAATTTTGGAAAAATTGCACAGAAAATAGAGAATATCAATGATAGAAGCAAATTACATTTTGAAAACCATAAAATTATTGAGATGAATATACATAATAAAAAAGAAATTATCGAAGAAAACATTTCTCAAGATAAGAAATTAGTATCATTCACCACTCAAAGAATCTCTCCTTCAGATTTTAAAAAGAAAATAAGTAATCACAAATCTAAAATTGAAGATGTTATTATAGAAAACAAAGATATTAAGATGCAAATGAAGAACAATTTTTTCGATGAAAATAAATTTAATAAAAATTCAATATTCAAAGATAATCTAAACTTATTTGAACAGAAAATTTTAAGAAAAAATGATCACAAAAATAATGATTTATATTTGGGAAAGAAAACAAAAAATTCAAAAATACTTCATGACAAGAAAGAAAAATATCATTTACATTCTAAAGAAGAAAATGATTTAAATTTAAAAAATGATAAAATCACAGATTCAGATTCTGAATTCGATTTAGAGATTTCTTCATTAAATGATGATTTATTTAAAAATGAAGCAATTTTAACAAACAAAAATTTGAATAACAACTCAAATTGTAATTTTATTAATTTACAAGAAATTTCCAAGGGATTGAATTTATTACAAAGAATCCAATCAAGCAATAATTTACAAAATAGTCTAAATAATAATAGATATCCAATGAATTCTCCCAATAGTAATATTACAATTTCATCAGCAAAAGATATGATATTAAACAACCATAATAATTTGTTGTTTTTAAATACAACTTCTCCATCAAATAATGTAATTAACTCAGAAAATAATTTTCAAAATTTCATAAATATGTCTCATAATCTAAATTCTAATCAAAATACCAATAGCATATTGAATTTATTAAATTTAGCAACTCAAAATTCCAGTAATAACCAAATATCAAATCTTAATGGAAATGTTTTAGATTATCAGATGAATTTTTTAATAAAAAATTTATTAGAAAGTAATTATTCAAGAATTACTTATTGTAAAGAAGAACTGGAGAATCAGCAAGGAATATTAAAACAGCTTTTAAATTTTACTTATTTAAAATTGCAGCATTTTAAGAATTCTAACGAAAATGTAAATCAGAGTAATTCAGAATTAAACCCAAATAATGATGTTAATAAGAATTAATTAGTTTTTAAAAGATGAATTTTTTCGATAAGTTACTATATAATCTAAAGTTCAGTAAATGTTCAAAAGTTTTACTTATAAAATATTTGCGATTTAAAAGGAAAATGAAAAATTGAAAATTAATATGAAATCGGAAAATATTATATTTTTAAAGATTTTATAATAATAATTAGAGAAATTTATACAGAATTAGCAAAGTGTATAATAATAGAATGTAGAATATTCAGAAGAAGTCCTGAAAGCCTTCATAATTTTTTTTAAAGAAATTTTGACTTTTTCTTTTTGAAATTAATAGATAAAAGTTAAATTTATTCACAAATTAATTTATAAGAAATCTCAAAATTTTATGATATGTAAATTTTATATTATTCCTTTTTATTCTTTCTTTTCCTTTTACGCTTCTTTTTAAGAAAATCTTGAATTTCTCCATCTCCGCATTTTTCAGGTTTTTCAAAATTAGTATCTATATTATTGACTTCATTATTTTCAGTATTTAATTTAATCTTTTCTCTATTTTCATAATATGATTTTCTTTTTTTACAGGATAAAGGATTGGGCCCTTTGGCTTTTTTTTTTACTCTTCCCATTATTTTATTTATTTTATAATTTTCCATTTTTTTTTTAAAATGGTCAGACTTTTTATACTCTTCAATCATAAATTCTTTTATTTCTTTCTTTTCTTTACTAATATTTTCTTTTTCAAACTTCTTAGGTTCTACTTTTAATGTTTCTCTCTATCAAAAAATTTATAAATTATGAAATTTCAAACAAATAGAATATTTTATGTAAATTTTAGCATAAAAGATTTTATTTAAATAAAAAATATTTAAATATAGAATAATTGTTTGTGTACTTTCTCATATGAATCCAATGTAGCTTTCGAGGGCTTTTCAATTAACAACATGTTTTGATCAAAAAATAAAAGAGGGACTGCAATACTTTTTCTTAATTGATTCCTAAGCATTACATCTTGAGTTGCTACAAAATATTTTTTTTTATTTTTATGACCAATCATTGTTTTAATACAACCTTCGGGAATCAGATCTTTATGAGTACATTCTTCTATTTTATAATTCATTATGGAATCTAACAGACCTGGGATTTTACTTTCAAATTCTTTTAATTCATTCACAACACAAGATGTTATAATTATATGTACTTTTTCATCTAAAGTTTTTTGGATGATATCTTTTAAATCGAATTTTTTCTTTTTTGCTATAGCAATGAAGTTTCCATCCAAAACAATGCTTAATGGAGGATCGAATTTAAATACATATTTGTAAAAGTTCACTGCTTTTTTAACAAACTTATTTTTTTTTCTTCCCATTTAATTATTAAATATCGTTTAATTTCCAAAAATTTAATCTTAAAATTATCTGTAATATTTAAAAAATTTCTTTTCACATTCATTTAAATCATAATATAAAATCAATAAAACCTCATTAAAAAATTTTTCAATATAAATCTTGTTTCTGTCTTGTAATAAATAATATTTCAAAATTTCTCAAATTTAAGAAAAAGCTTAAAATTTATTTAAAAATATTTATTTAGGATGATTGAAATTGCTAATTGATTTTAGAAGGCTTAAAAGCTTTTATATCTAATAAAATTTTAATTATTTTTTTAAATGATTTAAATAAAATTAATATATTTTATTTTAAAATGGGAAAAAAACAACAAACTGAAAGTGTCAACTCCAAATTGGCTTTAGTTATGAAATCAGGAAAAGCAGTTTTAGGCCATAAATCAACAATGAAGGCTTTAAGAAGAGGTACTTTAAAAGCTATTTTTGTTGCTGCTAATACTCCTTCAATTGTTAAAGCTGAAATCAACTACTATTCTCTTCTCGCCAATACTCATGTATATCCTTATGTTGGAAATAATATTGATTTGGGTTCTGCTTGTGGAAGATATCACAGAGTTGCAGTTTTAGGTATTCAAGATGCTGGTGACTCCGATATTTTGACTTTATTCGAAAACAAATAAAATAATTAACTATAGAAAATTTCATAAATTCAAATAAATAAAATTCAAATATATAAAAAGTTTATGTTTTTCATAAGAAAATATTTAAAAATTTGAATATTATTCACTAAAAATAAATGAAGTAACTAAAATAAATATTACTTTACCATATATCTTTTAAAAATTTTAAATGATTATTAATAAAATTTTTTTGTAAATTTATAAGTATTTAATTCTATCTTATTTTCTTTTATTTTATTTTCACTGAATGTTAAGAAAGAAACTTAATATTATTAAATCTATGAGAGTCAATGAATCTTAATATCAATTAACGTTTTGAAAATTATAAATTATTTCTACTTATTTTTTATTTTAATTTTTACCATTCATTATTTATATATACTTTTTGATTAATATGTCATTTCTATCGTGAATAATTATTTAGATTTTGGAGTTTGATTATTTACATTATTTGAATCTTTTAACAAAATTTAATACTTCACATTGCTTTATTAAGCGAATAAAAATATACTTTATTAATTTTTCCATTATTTTATTTTATAAAAATTTTTGTGTAATTAAAAATCAGATAAAAATGAATAATACGGACGAGGATTGTAATTTCGAAATGAGATATGATCACCTCTACAAAGGTAAAAATCAGCACATATTTATTGCAATAAAGTCATTTTAGTTGGAGATATTTCTGTTGGAAAAAGCAGCCTATTGACTAAATATGTAAAAGGAGTTTTTCCAACCTCTCCCTTACCAACAATAGCTATTGAATTTGCAACAAAAATAATACAATTAAGAGAAGGAGGATATGTAAAAGCACAATTATGGGATACTGCAGGAAATGAAAAATACAAATCAATAACTTCATAGTATTAATAATTCAATTTTTTGAATTATCTTTTGAATTAAACACTTTTAATTTAAAATTTAAAGAATTTTTCGATATATTAAGAATAAGGTTTTTTTAAAATTGTTAAATCAGTCATTAGTCATTATAGAAAAGCAGTTGGTGCTCTATTAGTCTACGATATTACTATAAAAGATAGCTTTTTAAATGCTCAGAGATGGTTGGCAGATTTGAAACAATATGTTGAACCTGATTGCATCATTATGCTTGTAGGAAATAAATTAGATTTAGTATTATCCAACAAAAATAAAAGACAAGTTTCATATGATGAAGGAAAAGCATTTGCCGATGCGAATGAACTCAAATTTATAGAGACATCTGCTTTTTCCAATTATAAAGTAAGTGAATGCTTTGAAGATTTAATACAAGAAATATATAATGAGAGAAGGAAAGTTAATAATAAATATCGACAAAATGCAAATAATATAAGATTAAATGCTGCGAATAATAAATTCAAAAAAGCAGAAAAAAATTGTTTTGAGTGTTGATTCATTTTTTTAGATCTATGCATTAAGTTTTGAATAAGTGTTATATAATATTTAATGAATAATACGTTTTTTTAATTAAAGATTAATTATAAATTTGTATTATTATAGTTGCCAAAAACAATTTATTCCAATTTAAAATGTTGATTTAAATATGAAGTTTATTTTTTTTTCAAAAAATAATATTTTACATTCTATTTTATTTACAAGATTTAAAAAGAGAGTAAATTATTATATATTTATTTCTAAAATATTTACTAGATATAATTTAATTTATTTCTCAATTGAAACACTATATCCACCAGCTGGATTAGGATTTAATTTGAAATTATTTAAATTCATCCCAAACATACCTAAAAAGGAATTTCCTAAATCTTTCAATTTCCCTAAAACCTCATCAGTCATTTGTTTCTTTTTTATTTCTGCTTTGTAATTTAATTCAGATTCTAGATGCCTATAATCACTAATATATTTAGGATCAAGTTCTTTTATCTTATTAAAGTCATCTAGAGCCTCAATCCAATCTTCTTTTTTGTGATAAATAAGCATTCGATTTATGTATGATTTTATATACTTGTTATTATATTGAATTGATTTTGAGTAATCCTCTAATGCTTTTTCATCATTATTCTAATTTTTTTTAAATATTTTAAACGGATAAATTTTAATTAAATAGCTCTTTACAGTTTTTGCGAAACATAATGCTCTATTACAATGTAAAATTGCCATCAATTCATTTTCTTCCTTTTCAATCAATTCACTATTTTTTATACAAAGCGAAAATTTATTTAATGCATTAACAAAATCCTTATTTGAATAATCTTTAACTCCTTCAGCTTTTAAAGCCAATACACTTTCTTTTATTACTTTTTTCTCTTCTTCAGATAGCTATAGTAATTAATTAATTAAAAAAACTAATATTTATACTATCTTATGAAAGATATATATCAAGCTTTTTATTACATACCTTTGTGAATTGATTTTCATTTTCATCATTTTGATTTATATTTTCTTCAGTTAATTTTTGTTCTGATATTTCTTTTTTATATCCCTGATCCTCTTTTTCTATTTTATCTTCTAGTGCTTCTATAGGATCTTCAAATTTTTCTTCTTCCTTTTGAGTATTATATTCATCAATTCTATAATTGTTGGAATTCATTTTTGTTATAAAAATTTTTCATAAAAATTAATTTTAAGAGAGGATAAAAGTTAGACAATTGTTTAATGTATATCCCAACGTGTTACTTGTTTGAAATCCTAATTTTCATTCTGAGCGTCAAAATTGGGATAGAGAATTTGGCCGTATCTGCGGATATTATTCAAAATATATGGATAATGTTTAAGTTTTATAGCCTACAAATAAAAATTTAAAACATAAATTAAGAATGATATTAATATAAAATTTTAAAATCAATATCTATTTTTCCTAAAATTTAACTCTTAAAATAATATTTTTAAAGAAATTATAAAGAACTAATTATAAACATTTATTTGTTTGTTTATAGAAGATAAAAGAATATTATATTTTTATTTTTTTGAATTTATCTTTTGAATAATTACAAAAAACACAGATTAATATTTATAAAAAAAGATTGAATTTTATTAATGAATGGAATTAAAATTTAGAATTTTAGAATATTCTAAATTTTTAATTAGAAAAGCCTTTAAATTAAAATTTTTAATATGGTAAGATTGAAAACATTAATCATTTCATACATCAATATCTATTGTGAAAATAATTTTTTCGTTAATAAAAATGAACTAATTGTCATTTCGAATGAGCTTAATGGAATATCAAAATTATCAATTATTTCCATCAAAAATGTTTGTAAAAATAGAACATTGGGAGGATATTCTATATATTTGTTTAACAATGATTCCATATCTTTTAACTGATATAAATTTAAAAGATATTGTTTAATCATATTCGTAATAAAAGAAATGAAATGAATAATATTTATCTTATCAAATTGGTAAAGTAAAGTCATAATTCCATAGATAAAATAGTTAATATCAAAATCCTCACTACTGCTTTTTTTTGAAATTTCATTAGTTTTTTTATTAAAAGAATAAAAATTTATAATTTCATTAAAGCTTAAAGTTGCCAAAGTAAATATGAGATTAGAACAAGGAGTTAAATCCAAATAAAATGTTTTTGTAGCAGTAACAAAGCCAAAATCTTCTAATAAATGACAAATATTTTTATAATATTTTTTCATAAAAGCATATTCAAAATTTCCTGATGATTCTGCTTTGTTATTTTTGTTATTTACATTTCCTGAATCAGAATTAAAAACATTACTATTAACATTTCCACTATCAGTTTTGTTGTTATTTTCATTATTAAAATTTTGATTATTTTCGCTATTATTAATGTTATTGTTCTCTAAAATTTTGAATTTTATTTCCATTGAATTTTTCAAGTAATGTAAATGTATATTATTCAAATTTTGCATATGAGAATTTAAAATATTTGATTCCACTTCTAAACTGTCTTTTAAACAGTGTGTAACCAAAAGCTTGAAAATTTCAAGTTGTCCAATAATTACAATACTCGAAACAAGATTTGATAATGGCTGCTTGCATATATTTGCTATTAAACCTAAAAGTGATTTAGTAGTGTCTTTTTCAGAATATTGAATTATAAGTGGGAATTTAAATAAACTCATAAAATTTTTTATGCCTTTAGAGATAAATTCATCTTGAAAAACTTTGTTATACAATTTCTTTAAATGATAAATGTTATTATAATTCATCAAGGAAATCAATCTATTACATCCTTGTAAGCCTTCTACTCCGAAAAACTGCTTTATTAAATTAAATGTTTTAATTCCGAAAACTTCATTATTATAGCTATCATACCAAGTGAAAGTTGTGGGATAAAAAATAGTATTTTTAGTTTTAGTAAATTTAAGACAAAATCTCAGAAGCCTTCCTAAAAAGGTAACACTTTCTGAATCTTTTGTTGAAGGAATAGGCATAAATCTTGGAATAGAAAATTTATTTAATTCATAACGATTTTCATTTCGAATTTTTTTATTGAGAAAAGTATTTGCTTCTAAATCCACATAATAATTAATAAGTCTGTGCATTTCCTCTGACCACATCCTTGTACCATCAATATTAATATAATCCTGTATGTAAATGAAAGATTTTTTAGTCCATTGAATTCTCTTGCTTAATTCTTCGAGTTTCTTTTGTAGATCCGTAGTATTATAACAGCTGGAGAATTCCAAGCTTTTATGAAATGTTTCTGCAAGAAGCTTCAATAATTCCTTTCGAATTCCATCTTCTAAAATGTTCTTGGGATCAACTTCAATGACTCCCATGAGTGTTTTCTCCATCATTAATATTCCTTTTGTAAAAAGGCTTATTTGATGAGTTGCTTTTGCAAGTGCATAGCGTTCATCAAAAAGAGCAAAATCCTTTAAATCTGCTTTTGAAAGTTTGATAGGCATTTCAGAGAAGCCTTTTGCAAAAATATTTATTATAGTATCATGTAAAGAAAAAACTGAAGTAGGGACTATTTGTAAAACATTTCTCACAAATTTTACTAATTCACCACTATAGTATTTGGTTACAGAAGTAATATCAGGTGATTCTGCTTCAAAAAGACGAACAAGAGGGAAATTCAAAATTGATGCAAGTTTTAAGAAAGTTGCTCTAAGGAGTAAAATAACTTTTGAATCTTTTTTTAACATTTCTTGCATCATTAATAAATATTCTTGAATTACAATCCAAGCATAGCTGAAATCACTGATTTGTGCAATATTTATGAGTACTCGATTCTTTATGTTTACTATACGAAGCATATGATTTAAATAATTCCCAATTTCTATAATATACTGTTTTATTTGTAAATTGCCTTCTATATAATGATAAATTTTTATATTGTTTAAACTTTCTTTGATTAAGATTATTTTTCTTCCGGCTGATGTTGAATTGGTAAAAGTTAATTCCTGAACACTTGCAAGCTTCTTTTCAAAGAAATCTTTAAAATCATCTTGTTTAACTTGCTTTCCAAAGTTCTTCATACCTGCAAAATATTCGGAAAGTTCTTTAAGACGATATAAACAATTTTCTTTATCTTGGTTCCACATATTTTCTTTGTTTTGAATAAGTTTTTGAAACATCGTTTTTAATAAATATTCAAAATGACCAAGACTCAACAGTAAGTTTATAATCTCTTGATGTTTCAAATCTTGATTTATTATATCTTTGTATTTTTTATTCGAAGAAGTTCTCTGCAAAATAAGCCACCTTAAAACAACATTTGATTCTCGCATTATAATGAGTAAACTACCTATATTATCTAAAACATAATCTTCATTCATTAAGCCTTCATTTAAAAATTTTTTCAATTTTTGATTTAACTCACCTAATTTGAGCAAATAATTTTTCTTTACATTTCGAACTGATTCCTCATTTATTGTTATAGCAAGAGCATTCTTTGCAGCTTTAAAATCTTTCCAGTAATCAAGAATATCCACAGTATATCCCATATATAATGATATTACCCAATTATCACTAAAATGCTTATCAACTATTTCACGCATTTTTGAATTTTCAAGTTCTAGATAATCAGGAAGAAAACCTAAAAGTACAAACAAAATAACTGCTTGACTGGAAAGCGCATGTGATCTATGTTCAGGAGAAGGATATGCAGCAATTTGATCATAAATATCATGATCTTTTATAAATCCAATTATTAATTTTACAATATTTCTATCAAGTTTTTTTCTATCAAAGAAATCTACAGGATATCTTTTAGGTTTTTTTTCGAAAAATTCATTTTTATTATTTACATAAATATATCCAGTATTGCTGAATATTTTCACTAAATGATTGAAATTTCTTATAGTACTTTGACCCTTGTAGCGATAATAAGAAACAATCATTTTTTCTCTAATGTTTCCTTGAATTAATCTATCCACCAATAAAAGCATTATACCATAAAGGAATATTGATTCACATAGTAAATGTCTAATTTCTTTGCTCATTAGAATAGTTTCCAAAGTATGTTGGACAAAAACTCCATCGTTAACTTGTTCAACATAAGATTCTAAGTCTGAAATGTATTGATATATTGAATAAAAAAGCAAATAAAATCGTTCTAAAATTTCTATATAATTTTCACGAAATTCCTCATCTAGATTCCGAATATCTACTGAATTTTGGATTTTATCTTCATAATAATCAACATTTTCGAAATATGTAAAATTGAATATTATATTTTGATATTTCTTCTCCTCTTTTTCATTTTGGTAAAATTCTGGGATGTAATCTTTTAATCTTAAAATCTCTGCTATTATTGCACTACCTCTAGCAACTAATTTAAGCAGCTCTTGTCCACATATATCATGATCGTATTTTAGTACTTTATCAGAAAGATTTTGATTCACATCATTCATTTTTTTTTTTTTTTTTTTTTTTTTTTTTTTTTTTTTAATTTTTTTATTTTATTTTTATTTTTTAATTTTTTATTTTTTTTATTTT
>Ga0194116_10007625_pt1 | contig 11134 bp, 6 predicted proteins | sample TA2MahsurfametaG_4_FD_148617 | JGI IMG/M metagenome (GOLD analysis project Ga0194116, IMG submission 148617) | Freshwater microbial communities from Lake Tanganyika, Tanzania - TA2015008 Mahale S9 surface | ecosystem: Environmental > Aquatic > Freshwater > Lake | place: Tanzania: Lake Tanganyika... | reverse complement strand
CATCAATAATATCTTGACTGAATTTATTGATAACATCTTTGTGGTTTAAAATCCAATAAACACAAATGTTCGCTAGTGCCTCATCTGTTTTTCTATTACCAAAATTATAACCCAAAAGCCATCTTTTACCCCATTCTGGAAATTGGTTATCCTCATAATAATGCACTTTCGATTCCGCCCAATGGCAAAACCAATGACCTAATTCGTGCATCAAAACAACAAAATAAACTGTCTCTACATTCAATTTATGCATTTTAGCATATTCTTCAATTCGCTTTGAATAAAGTATAATTTTCCCTTCTTCAGTGAATATTTTCTGAGAGATGCGTTTGATACATTTTGGATTGTAAACCTTGAATTTGTAAACGCCAAGTAAATCAATGGTAATTTCCTCTTTTGGTCTATTATTCAGTTCATTTGGAACTCTATACAAAGGCTTTGGGTCATCATCTATATAAATTTCAGGTAAGCGATTAATCGTAAATCCTCCTTCATTAAAAATTTTGACTAATTGACTAACTCCAATTAAGTCATTTGAACTAAAACGATAACTACTTTTCATTTTACAATTTTTCAATTCAATAAATGTAAAAAAAAAATTGAATCAACCATCATTCGGAACCATCTTATCCCTCAATTTCAAAAAGGGGATCTCAATTTTGTAGTATAATATTGTTGCCAAAAGATAACTGACCAACCAATAAACTGGAATTAGCCAATACCAAATGTCAGTTTCAAAATTGGTTTTCTCCCAAGTCTTGTTGATAACGAATTCAATCACGATATACATGACCACACAAAGATTGATTAAATAAAGTGAATAAGAGATCTTTCCAGTGAAAACTAAAAAGCGTTCAACAAGCGTGCCCTTGTTTTGCCAAATGAACAAGAGTGGAAACATCATCAAAACCGACAATGATCGAAACAAAGGAAAATAAACAATGGCCAAATAATCCGACAAAAAGGCGGTCAGTTTCAACAAGATTAAGACTCCAACTCCCAAAATCAGCGAAATCCAAGCCCAAGAAAACTTCATTTTCGATCGGCTGACGAATAACCAAGCACCAAGAACACCCACCATGATGGAATCGAAGCGACAAAAGGTTAAAAATGGAATGTCTTCAACAAAGAGTTCAGAATTGAAAAACAAATAAATTCGAAAGCCTAGAACTGACAAAATGGTAAAAATGATAATGCAATTGAATATAAGTGTTAATCTTTCTTTGAAAAAATTAGAAAGAAGAAATACAACGCTCGCCAAAAACAAATAGAAATATTCTTCAACGGCCAAACTCCAGGACTCACCGAAAAAACCGCGTGTTCCTTGACTCATATTTTGCATGAAAAAGAAATAGGTCCAGTCAAAACCTCTATATTTTATGGTATCAAATAAATAACTGAATACGACTAAAAAAATTAGAACAACAAAGTAATTCGGTAGCGTTCGAAACCAGCGTCGAATTAAAAAATCTTTCGCTTTCTTGAATGTAAACGGCTCCTTTTCCATTTGTCGGAGCAAAATTCCACCAATTAAAAATCCACTCAAGACAAAGAAAAATGCCACGCCATCCAATTGAATCAATTGATACCACGATTTCAAAGGTTTGGGAATTAACAAGGTTGTATGCCCAATCATCACAAAAAGAATGGCAATGCCACGCAGAATATCAAGTCCGTGAAAACGAGTTTGTAAGTGATTTTTGGAAATGCTATTTTCTTTCAAAAGGAATTAATTCATTCGCTGTCAAAGTTAAGTGGAATTAACTCAAAACGATTTATTTCATAAACGCATACATCATAATGTTTGCACCCATTTGCAAGGCTTGTCTGCGCTTGTCAGACGGATCGTTATGCACTTGCGGATCTTCCCACCCATCACTTAAATCGGTTTCGTATGTATAAAGACAGAGCAACCGACCGTTTTCAATGATGCCAAACGCTTGTGGTCGCTTTCCATCGTGCTCATGAATTTTGGGAGGTCCATTGAATTTATACTTTTGATTAAAAATCGGGTGATTGGAAGGCAATTCCACCAATTGGTTATTTGGAAAGACTTTTTTCAACTCCACGCGGATAAATTCATCCATTCCATAGTTGTCGTCGATGTGCAAAAATCCACCTGCCAAAAGATAATTTCTCAGATTCTCTGCCTCAGCTCTTGAAAAAACAACATTTCCGTGCCCTGTCATGTGAACCATCGGATAGAGGTATAAATCTTTACTACCCACTTCCACATAGGGAACGTCTTTCGAAATATTCGTTCCGAGTTCCTTGTTGCAAAATGAAATCAAATTAGGAAGTGCCGTTGGATTCGCATAATAATCTCCTCCTCCACTGTATTTCAAAACAGCCAATTGATAGGTTCCCTGGGAAAAGGAACTAAAAGGAAATAACAACAAGACGAGGATTAAATTACGCATGTTCAAAGTTAAGCATTTTGGGGTAAAAGATTCTGATCATTAATGTATGATTTAATTGCGAGTTGAAAATTGTAATTTGTAACATAAATATAATTTTTTAGGGAAATTGAACTAATTTTGGAATAACCAAACACTTCAATTTAACATGTTAGAAATAAAAAGACCAATCACAGGTGAACGATTAATAGTCGCAGAAAGTGACTTTGAAACTAGCATGAATTGGAAAGATGCCAAAAATGCAACCAACTCCTTGGGAGCAGGATGGAGACTTCCAACCAAAACTGAATTAGAACTAATACACAAAGAATTACACTTAAAAGGAAGTGGGAATTTTAAATCTATTTCTTACTGGAGTAGCACAGAATATGCTGGTGGAAATTATGCTTGGTACTTTGGCTTCGGGAATGGTTTTTCGGGAAACTGTTCTAAGGATGTTAAAAAATTTGTAAGAGCTGTTAAAGTTTTGTAGTATTTAGACTTTTAACAATCAACTCAAAAATAAATTCGTTAGAATCAAAACTCCCCTTCAAAAACCAAATATTTCATCAATTCCAATGGAATTTCGTTCGGCTTTTCATTAAATATTCCAAAAACACTTGAGCCGCTGCCTGACATTGAAGCGTATACTGCACCTAAATCGATTAACGAATCTTTGAGTTCTTTTATTAATGGATATTTCGGTAAAATACTTTCTTCAAATTGATTAACCAATTCATTGTGCCACTTCTCAATTGAATTTGAAAGAATATCCTCAATATTATTTGAGGGAATTCTTGGTTGAACACCATCGTATGCCTCTTTTGTTCCAACGTGAATGCCAGGATTCAATAAAATCAAGTGTTTTCCTATCAAATTTATTTCAATTTCCGACAACACCTCTCCCCTTCCTCGTGCGATTTGAGCTTTGTTATGAATGAAAAACGGACAATCACTACCCAATTGAGCCGCCAAAATTTCTAATTCTGAAGTTGAAACATTGAGTTCAAACATTTCGTTCAAACCTCTCAAGACGTAGGCTGCATCAGCAGATCCACCACCTAAACCGGCTCCCATTGGAATTTGTTTTCGAAGGTGAATTCGGACATTTGGAATTGCAAATTTCTCCTTCATCAATTGAAATGCCTTCACACAAAGATTCGAATTTAAATTACCTGGAATCGCCAAGCCTGTTTGCAAAAACTCAAATTCATCCGACTCTGTAATCTCCAAAATATCCGTAAAAGGAATTGGAATCATACACGTTTCAATTTCGTGATAACCATCTTCCCGTTTGAACAAAATGTTGAGACCCAAATTAACCTTGGCAGGCGGAAATAAAATCATTCTACGAAAATAGAAACTTCCGAGAACTTGAATCGTTCTTTTTCAAAAAAGTAAATTTTGATGATCGTTTAAATACGATATCACTATGTTCAAAAAATAAAAGAGAGTCACTTAAAATTCATCGAAATAAGTTAAATTTGTAGCTCGCAAAACTGGAAATTATGGCAACTTACCTTGATTTTGAAGAACCTATAAAAGCACTTGAGGATCAGATTCAACAAACCAAAGAAATAGGTGAAACAACTGATGTTGATATGTCAGACAAAATCGCTGAATTAGAAGAAAAACTCCAGGAAAAAACCAAAGAAGTGTTTTCAAATTTAACTCCATGGCAACGCGTACAGCTGTCTCGCCATCCGGATCGTCCGTATACGTTGGCATACATCGATGCGATAACAGGAGGGAGTTTCATTGAATTGCATGGCGACAGAAGTGTCAAAGATGATAAAGCGATGGTTGGAGGTTTTGGACTAATTGATGGGAAAAGTGTCATGTTCATCGGTCAGCAAAAAGGCATCAATACAAAAATGCGTCAATACCGAAATTTCGGAATGGCAAATCCGGAAGGATACCGAAAAGCACTTCGTTTGATGAAGCTGGCTGAAAAATTCAATAAGCCAATTGTAACATTTATCGACACGCCAGGAGCTTTTCCAGGTCTTGAAGCTGAAGAGCGTGGACAAGGAGAAGCAATTGCTCGAAATATTTATGAAATGATGCGATTGAAAGTTCCTGTGATTTGTGTGATTATCGGAGAGGGAGCTTCCGGCGGAGCTTTGGGAATTGGCGTTGGTGACAAGGTTGTAATGCTTGAAAATACATGGTATTCCGTTATTTCACCTGAAAGCTGTTCTTCTATTCTTTGGCGCTCTTGGGATTTCAAAGAAAAAGCAGCCGATGCCTTGAAATTGACTTCAACCGATATGAAAGCGAACGGTTTAGTGGACGAGGTAATTGAAGAACCGATTAATGGAGCGCATCGAAGTCAAACCGAAATGTTTTCTATTTTGAAGGATAAAATCAAATCCTACATTAAAGAATTGAACGCCATTGACCCTCAAGCTAGAATCGACCAACGCATCGAGAAATTCTGTAAAATGGGTGTTTGGGAATAAATTCCAACGGACTATTCAATTATGAATGATTTCCTCGATACCTCCATTGAATTTTTAAAAGGTGTCGGACCGCAACGAGCACAATTACTTCAAACGGAATTAGGGATTTTTACTTTTCGAGATTTACTCGAGCATTACCCCTTTCGCTATTTAGATCGTTCCACATATCATTCAGTTGCTGATGCACCTTATGTAGATAATTACGTCCAACTCAGAGGAAAAATTACAGGAATTAGGGAAATCGGTTCTGGTAGACATAAAAAACTATTTGCGAGATTCACGGATGGAAGTGGTTCAATTGATTTAGTTTGGTTCCAAGGAATTCAATGGATAAAACCGAATTTAAGAACCGATGTAGAATATCAAATATTTGGTAAACCAAAAGTGTTTGTCAATCAGTGGAACATCCCGCATCCTGAAATGGCTATTTTTGCCGATGTTCAAAATAAAACGGGACTTCAAGCTTTTTATCCAAGCACGGAAAAATTGACTGCAAAGGGTTTACATTCCAAAGGAATTGAAAAATTAATTGCAACGCTAATTCCTCAAATAAGTCAAAAAATCCCTGAGACACTACCAGATTGGATGGTACAGGAAAATCATTTGATGTCAAAAGAAAAAGCATTGATTGCCGTTCATCAACCGAAATCTGAGCAACAAATTCAACAGGCTCGGTTTCGATTGAAGTTTGAGGAATTGTTCTTTCTTCAATTGGAAATGTTATTGAGAAAAGAGGTCACGGCAACCAAAATGAAAGGATTTGTTTTTGAGGAAGTTGGGAACCAATTCAATGCGTTTTATTCGAATCACTTACCTTTTGAACTTACGAATGCCCAGAAAAAAGTGATCAAGGAAATTAGAAAAGACTTTCTTTCAGGAAAACATATGAATCGCTTGCTTCAAGGTGATGTGGGAAGTGGAAAAACGCTCGTAGCTTTATTGACTGCATTGATCGGAATCGGAAACGGTTTTCAAGCTGCGCTGATGGCTCCGACGGAAATTCTAGCCAGTCAACATTTCGAGTCAATTTCCAGCTTTTTAGCAAATATGGATGTCAAAATTGCCTTGTTAATCGGTTCCACAAAAAAAGCAGCTCGCATTGAACTTCATGAAAAACTATTGAATGGTGAATTAAATTTATTGATTGGAACGCACGCTTTACTTGAAGATGTGGTTCAATTTAAAAATCTAGGAATTGTAATTATTGACGAGCAACATCGTTTTGGGGTAGCTCAAAGGGCTAAAATGTGGAAGAAAAATACGACTCCTCCACACGTTCTGATTATGACCGCTACGCCGATTCCACGAACGTTAGCAATGACGTTTTATGGTGACTTGGATGTTTCCGTTATTGATGAACTACCTCCAGGAAGGAAACCAATTTCGACGATTCATCGCTATGAAAGTCATCGTCTCAGGCTATTTGGATTTATGCGTGAGCAGATTGCATTAGGCAGGCAAGTTTATGTTGTCTACCCCTTGATTAAAGAATCAGAAACGTTAGATTTTAATAATCTCATGGATGGTTTTGAGGCAATATCTAGATCGTTTCCAATGCCATCTTATCAAGTTAGTATCGTCCATGGTAAAATGAAACCCGAGGACAAAGATTTTGAAATGCAACGATTCGTAAAAGGTGAAACACACATAATGGTTGCTACAACAGTGATTGAAGTTGGAGTTAACGTTCCGAATGCATCTGTAATGGTTATAGAAAGTGCAGAAAGATTTGGACTTTCTCAATTACATCAGTTGAGAGGTCGAGTCGGTCGTGGTGCAGAAAAATCATATTGCATTTTGATGACAGGAGATAAACTATCCAAAGAAGCTCAAAAACGAATGGAAACGATGGTGCAAACGAATGATGGATTTGAAATCTCAGAAGTTGACTTGCAATTAAGAGGTCCTGGTGATCTGATGGGAACTCAACAAAGTGGTGTGTTGGATTTAAAGATTTCTAATTTGTCAAAGGACGGTCAAATTGTTACGCTTGCCAGAGAAATGGCAAAGAAAATGCTATCAGAAGACCCGAAATTCGAAATGCCGAAAAATCAACTCTTGAAAAATCAAATTCAAAAAATTCTTCGATCAAAACCAAACTGGGGAAGAATTGCATAAAAAAAGGGCAATCTTTCGATTGCCCTTTTTTTATAAATCAATTCTCTGATTACGCTTGTTCCGTTAACTCTTCTAGAGCTTCGGTTGAACCCACAATCATTTTTTGGAAATCTCTTACACCAGTTCCTGCAGGAATTAAATGTCCAACGATAACGTTTTCTTTCAATCCTAACAAGTGGTCTTCTTTTCCTGAAATTGCGGCCTCGTTCAAAACTTTGGTTGTTTCTTGGAAGGACGCTGCAGAAATAAATGACTGCGTTTGAAGAGAGGCTCTCGTAATACCTTGTAATAAAGGTGTAGAAGTCGCAGGACGAGCCTCGCGAGCTTCAATTAATTTCTTGTCTTCACGCTTCAATTTAGAATTCTCATCACGTAATCTACGAATAGTAATCAAAGATCCTTTTCTTACTTCGGTTGAATCGCCTGCATCTTTCACGAACATCATTCCAAACAATTCATCATTTGCTTCCATGATATCTGCTTTGTGAACAGATTGACCTTCAAGGAATCGTGTATTTCCTGGATCAATAATTTCAGCTTTCAACATCATTTGTCGTACAATCACTTCAAAATGCTTATCGTTGATTTTCACACCTTGTAAACGATATACTTCTTGAATTTCGTTTACAATGTACTCTTGAACTTTAGTCGGTCCTTCAATATTCAAGATATCATTTGGCGTAATTGCACCATCTGAAAGTGGTTGACCTGCTCTAACAAAGTCATTTTGTTGTACCAAAATATGTTTTGAAAGCGGAACCAAATATTTTCGGGTTTCACCAAACTTAGGTGTGATAATTACCTCTTTGTTTCCACGCTTAATGTTTCCAAAAGTGGCTGTACCATCAATTTCTGAAACAACCGCAGGATTAGATGGATTTCTCGCTTCAAATAATTCGGTTACACGTGGTAACCCACCTGTAATATCTCCCGTTTTACCAGCCATTCTTGGGATTTTCACTAAGATTGCACCAGCATCAATTGAATCACCATCATTAACATCAACGTGAGCATTCACAGGAATTGAATATTCACGGATTGTTTCTTTCGTTTTCGGATCAATTACCTTAATCGATGGACTCTTCTTTTTATCACGAGATTCAATAATTACAATCTCCGTCTTACCAGTTTGCTCATCAATTTCTTCTCGGTATGTAACATTTACGATAATATTATCGAATACTACTTTTCCTTTAACTTCCGAAACAATCAAGGCATTGTATGGATCCCATTTACAGATTACATCACCTTTTTTGATTTTCGTGTTATTTTCAACAAGTAACTCAGAACCATATGGAACATTCGCTGTCATCACAACAATTCCTGTTTTCTCGTCTGTTATTTTAAGCTCAGCTGAACGACCAACTACAATAACTTGGTTTGTACCATCTGAATTCTTTTTCTCAATGGTTCTCAACTCATCTATTTCCAATTTACCATTCACTTTTGCCTTCAAGTCAGAAATATCAGCAATGTTAGAGGCTGTACCTCCAACGTGGAACGTTCTCAAGGTCAACTGAGTACCAGGCTCACCAATTGATTGAGCTGCAATAACACCAACAGAATCTCCCATTTGAGCTAGTCTATGGTTTGCAAGGTTTCGTCCATAACATTTCGAACAAACACCTCTTCTCATCTCACAAGTTAGAACCGAACGAATTTCTACTTCTTCGATACCAGCTTTTTCTATTTCCTTAGCAACTTCCTCTGAAATTAACTCACCTGCTTCGATAATTAAATTATCTGATTCTGGGAAATAAATGTCATGAACAGAAGTTCTACCCAAAATACGATCATAAAGTGGTTCAACAACTTCATCATTCTTTTTCAATGCAGTTGCAACAATTCCTCTAAGCGTACCACAATCATTTGAATTGATTACGACGTCTTGAGCAACATCAACTAAACGACGTGTTAAGTAACCAGCATCAGCCGTTTTAAGTGCGGTATCCGCAAGACCCTTACGGGCACCGTGGGTAGAAATAAAGTACTCAAGAATTGATAGTCCTTCTTTAAAGTTTGAGAGAATTGGATTTTCAATAATCTCTTGAACAGATGCACCGGATTTTTGAGGCTTGGCCATCAATCCACGCATTCCTGAAAGCTGACGAATCTGTTCTTTGGATCCACGTGCTCCAGAGTCGAACATCATATAAATTGAGTTAAATCCTTGACGATCACTTTTTAATTGATCCATCAAAGTTGCAGTCAAGCGAGAATTTGTATGTGTCCAAATATCAATAATTTGATTGTAACGCTCATTATTCGTGATATAACCACTGTTGTAATTTTGCATTACTGCTTTTACCTCATTTTCGGCTTTATTTACGAGTACTTCTTTTTCATTCGGGATAATAATATCGTCAAGGTTGAAGGAAAGACCTCCTTTAAATGCCATCTCATATCCTAAACCTTTGATATCATCCAAGAATTGAGCTGTACGCGAAGTTCCACAAACTTTAAGCACTTCACCAATAATATCACGCAACGCTTTCTTGGTCAATACATCATTTAAATAACCAACTTCTCTTGGTACTTTTTCATTGAACAAAACTCTTCCACAAGTAGTTTCAATTATCATCAATTCTGGTTCGCCTTGAGAGTTTAAATCGTAGGATTTCACTTTGATATGTGCGTGCAAATCAAGTTTCTTTTCGTTGTATGCGATGATAACCTCTTCCGGAGAGTAATAAACACTTCCTTCACCTTTTACTTTCTCAGTTTCCGTTGATTTCTTACCCTTTGTAATGTAATAAAGACCAAGAACCATGTCTTGAGAAGGAACCGCAATCGGGGCGCCATTCGCAGGATTCAAAACGTTATGAGAAGCGAGCATTAACATTTGTGCTTCCAAAATTGCAGCGTTACCAAGAGGTAAGTGAACCGCCATTTGGTCACCATCAAAGTCAGCGTTGAAAGCCGTTGTTACAAGAGGATGTAATCGAATCGCTTTCCCTTCAATTAATTTTGGTTGGAACGCCTGAATACCCAAACGGTGAAGTGTTGGTGCTCTGTTCAAAAGAACCGGGTGACCTTTCAAAACATTTTCAAGAATATCCCAAACAACAGGTTCTTTACGATCAACTATTTTCTTTGCAGACTTAACTGTTTTTACAATTCCACGCTCAATCATTTTACGAATGATAAACGGCTTGTAAAGTTCTGCTGCCATGTCCTTTGGAAGACCACATTCGTGTAGTTTCAAATCTGGACCAACGACAATTACAGAGCGAGCAGAGTAATCAACACGCTTACCAAGTAGGTTTTGACGGAAGCGTCCTTGTTTACCTTTTAAGGAGTCAGAAAGGGACTTTAACGCTCTATTGGATTCTGTTTTTACAGCACTTGACTTTCTTGAATTGTCAAATAATGAATCAACAGATTCTTGTAGCATCCTTTTCTCGTTTCGAAGGATTACTTCAGGAGCTTTGATCTCAATTAATCTTTTCAAACGATTGTTACGAATAATTACTCTTCGGTATAAATCATTTAAATCTGAAGTAGCGAAACGACCACCATCAAGTGGAACTAAAGGACGTAATTCCGGAGGAATAACTGGAACAACTTTCACAATCATCCACTCTGGTCGGTTATCGATGCGTGTTTGAGAATCCTTCATTGATTCAACAACCTGAAGTCTTTTCAATGCTTCATTTTTACGTTGAACTGAAGTTTCATTTTCAGCTTGATATCTTAAACCATCTGATAATTCATCCAATTTCAAATCTTTAAGCAAGTCATGAAGCGCTTCTGCACCCATTTTTGCAACGAATTTGTTTGGATCGCTATCATCTAAGTAATGGTTATCCTTTAAAATTGGATTATCAATGATGTCGAGGTATTCCTCTTCTGTCAAGAAATCCATTTTCTTCAAATTCACACCATCAATTGTTAAAGCTGCTCCAGCATTAATTACGACATAACGTTCGTAATAAATGATTTGATCCAACTTCTTAGTAGGTAAACCTAGCAAATAACCAATTTTATTTGGAAGTGAACGGAAATACCAAATATGAGCAACAGGAACTACCAATGAAATATGCCCCATTCGCTCTCTTCGAACTTTCTTCTCTGTTACTTCTACTCCACAGCGGTCACAAACGATTCCCTTGTATCGAATTCTTTTGTATTTACCACAATGACATTCATAATCTTTTA
>Ga0194116_10007623_pt1 | contig 11138 bp, 12 predicted proteins | sample TA2MahsurfametaG_4_FD_148617 | JGI IMG/M metagenome (GOLD analysis project Ga0194116, IMG submission 148617) | Freshwater microbial communities from Lake Tanganyika, Tanzania - TA2015008 Mahale S9 surface | ecosystem: Environmental > Aquatic > Freshwater > Lake | place: Tanzania: Lake... | reverse complement strand
TAATTGACAGTTTCTCTGAAGCCGAGAAACTCCTTCTTGTTCTTGACATGATTCCTAAATTTAGTGACTTAATTGGGTTTACAATTCTGTCCAACCATTTAGGGGGTCAATACAATAGATGGTGTTTATAGTTGTACTGAAATTAATGATGATGCGATATGCCGTAAGCCTAATGTAGGAATGGCACTTTTAGCGAAAAAAGAATTTCCAGAGCTAAATTTTTCTAAGTCGATAATGGTGGGTGATAGTATGACTGATATGGAATTTGGGAAAAGGCTTGGAATGAAAACAGTTTTCATAGGGAAAAAAGATGGTAATTGTGATAAATTAATTGATATTGTTGAAGATACTTTGTTTCAGTTCTACTTGGGGATTAAACTTGGTAGGTATACTAATATTTTTAAATGAAAAAAGCTTTAATCGTTGGTTTGGGTTACCATCCTGGCCATAAATTACATATGGTTGCATTCAATGAAATGATGCTTAATTTGGATTATTCGGTTTTTAATCTTTTTCACAAGAAGTATATTACAACTGACAAAAAGATTTCTAGTATAAGTCTATTTTCCTTGAGTAAAATTGATGTTTCAATAATATATTCACCCTCTATATTGAATTTTTTAGTTATTATTTATCTAAAAGTATTCAGAAGATCTAATGTTTATTTTTATTTCCATGAGCCATTTGACTCTATAGTCTCATACAAGAATGCTGGATTTTCGTTGTTCCGAATATTTAAGTTGTTATGTTTTGATCTTACGAACGTGTTATGTGTTCTGTCATCATTTTCAATAATACTTGGTTCAGATAAATCTTTATCTGTATTTAAAAGAAAGTTCAGATATTATAATAGGAATGTTATTAAAATGCCTCTTATATATCCATCAGTTGATGTAAACGAAAGTTCAATTAGCAAAAAAAAGTATATATCTTATATAGGCACTATTGCTTCTGACCATGCATTTGAAAGTTTTTTTAATTTCATAATATCTTCATTGAAAGATAGCGATTTACAGAACTTTGCCTTTTTAATTGCAACTTCATCGAAGCTTTCCTCTTCAATGATCAATTCCTTGAAAGAGATAGATGTTTCTAAACGAGTTACGTTATTCCAAGGGAAATATATGACAGATGATTTTATAAACAATTGTTATAATGAAAGTATGTTGGTTTGGAATGCTTACACTCGTGGAATGCAAAGCGGGGTTTTAGCGCGCTCTTTTTTGTACGCTACACCTGTTTTAGTAAATAAGAATAATTCAAATGAATATGTTACGGATAGGTTTAACTCATATTTTATTTCTGATTTAAATGATTATCATCAGTTTAAAAATGCAATTCTATTTACATCAAGAAATCAGTTGTTTTTAAGTAATAATGCTCGTGTAACGTATAATGAGAACTTTAATTACAATAACTATTTAGAAATGTTTTAATATGAGAGAAATAAAAGCAATTAGGTCGAAAGCTCCGTTAAGATTGGGTTTGGCAGGAGGAGGTACAGATGTTTCTCCGTATTGTGATGAGTATGGGGGGGTCGTATTGAATGCAACTATTAATATGTTCGCACACTGTGTAATTGTCCCTAATAATGGGCAATACATTACAATAAATTTGGCAGATTTTAAGGAGGTTGGAATTTTCAAGAGAGAGAAAAAGTTACCGATCAATAATGCTTTCAAATTATGCACAGCTGTTTATAATAGGGTTGTATCAGATTTTGGTTTCAAGCCAAGGAGTTTTGAAATCACAACTTATTCTGATGCACCAGCTGGGAGTGGTTTAGGATCATCTTCAGCAATGGTAGTTGCGATACTTCGAGCTTTTGTAGAATGGTTGGATTTGCCTTTAGGTGAGTATGACTTAGCTAATTTAGCATTTAAAATTGAACGAGAGGATTTGAAAATGAGTGGTGGTAAGCAAGATCAGTATGCTTCTGCATTTGGAGGTTTCAATTTCATTGAGTTTTATTCTAATAATCATGTAATTGTAAATCCATTACGAGTAAAAAGATGGATAATTGATGAATTAGAAGCATCTTTGTTATTATATTATACGGGTGCATCGAGATTGTCTGCTGATATTATTGATGAGCAAAAATCTAATGTTGAAAATAAAAAAACTGAAGCTGTAGATTCAATGCATTCTTTAAAAGATAGTGCGGTAGCATTAAAAGCGGCTGTTTTGAAAGGAAATACAGATGAATTTGCTCGGATTTTAGGGAATTCATGGGAAAGAAAAAAGCAAATGGCAAGTTCTATTTCAAATGATAAGATTGATGAGATTATGAGATTAGCTTATAGTCATGGTGCTGTTTCTGGTAAAGTTAGTGGAGCAGGTGGGGGCGGATTTATATTCTTTTTTGTCAAACCAGAGTATAAGACTAACTTAAAGTTTGTTTTAAATGAATTGGAGGGGTCAGTATTTGATTTCCAGTTCACAGAAGGAGGCTGCCATTCATGGAAAATATATTAAATAAAAATTTGTATGATAGAAAGAATTAAAAATGAAGTTAAGGCATCTGCAGAAGTTAAAATGCTAATTTATTCTGATGATGAACTGGTGAATAAAATTAAAACGGTTTGCCAAGTTATAATTGAATGTTACAAATTAGAAGGCAAAACATTATTTGCTGGTAATGGGGGTAGTGCAGCAGACTCGCAGCATATTGCTGCAGAATTCGTTAGTAGATACCTTTTTGACAGACCAGGAATGGCGTCTATTGCATTGACTACTGATACGTCTATCTTGACAGCGGTTGGTAATGATTATGGGTATGACTTATTGTTTGCCCGTCAGCTACAAGCTATAGGGAAAAAAAATGATGTGTTTTTTGCAATTTCCACGAGTGGTAATTCAAAGAATATTATTCAAGCATTAAAAGTATGTAAAGAATTAGGAATTACTTCAGTAGGGCTTACTGGTTCTAATGTTGGAGAAATGGATGGTTTATGTGATTATTTGATTAAAGTACCCAGTTCGTATACACCCCGGATTCAGGAAAGTCATATTTTAATAGGGCATATAATTTGTGGAGTGGTAGAAAGTTACTTTTATGAGGATTGATACCCAGGTTATTGATGGGCTAGAGTGTGTAGTGCTAGCAGGTGGACTTGGTTCAAGGCTCAGAGATGTGGTCAATGATGTTCCTAAGGTTTTGGCTCCAATCAATGGGAAAGCTTTTCTTTATTATCTTTTCAAATATTTAGAGGGGCAAAATGTTTCACGTGTGATTCTTGCACTTGGATATCGAAGTGAGCAAGTAGAGATTTGGTTGAAAGAGAATGATTTTAAGTTTGAAATAATACTAAGTATCGAAAAAGAGCCTTTAGGTACAGGAGGAGCCCTTAAACAAGCCCTCAAGCTTTGTCAGAGGAATAATATCATTTTTCTTAATGGTGATACATACTTTGATATTGATCTGAAGAAATTTTATCTAAAATCAGTAGAAACGATAGGTTGTTGGGCAAGTCTAGCTATTTTGAGGATTAAAGAACCTCTCAGATATGGTACAGTAAGTTGTGATAGCTTCTATAGAATTATTGAGTTTAAGGAAAAAAGTATAGTAAAAGAAGGTCTAATTAATGGAGGAATTGGGGTGTTAAATAAAGAGTTTTTTTTAAATAATATGCCATTAGAAAAATTCTCATTGGAAAAAGATTTTTTTGAAAAATTTGTAAGTAAAGGCGCTATTTTTGGGATTGAATTCAACAGCTATTTCATTGATATTGGAGTGCCTGCTGACTATGAAAAGGCGCAAATTGATTTTAAGTAACATTTTATGATATTATTAATAACCGGGGGCACTGGTTCATTTGGGAATGCAGTTCTGCAAAAATTTTTAAAAACAGATGTTTTTACTGAGATTCGTATTTTTTCTCGTGATGAGAAAAAGCAGGATGATATGCGCAATGAATTGAAGAATTCTAAGCTAAAATTTTTCATTGGTGATGTGAGAGATTTTGATTCTGTTGAACCGGCAATTAGAGGTGTTGATTATATCTTTCATGCAGCTGCATTGAAGCAGGTTCCGTCATGTGAATTTTTTCCAATGGAGGCCGTTAGAACGAATGTTATTGGTACTCAGAATGTCATTCGCGCAGCCGGACAAAACGGAGTAAAAAAAGTTATTTGCTTAAGTACAGATAAGGCAGCTTATCCTATTAATGCGATGGGTATCTCAAAAGCAATGATGGAAAAAGTGGCTATTGCCGAGGCAAGAAATTTACAGAAAACAATTGTATGCTTGACGAGATATGGAAATGTGATGGCATCAAGGGGCTCTGTCATTCCACTTTTCATCAAGCAGCTCAAGGAAAACAAACCATTAACTATTACAGATCCTAATATGACTCGTTTTATGATGAGTTTGAATGACGCTGTAGATTTAGTACTATTTGCATTTGAAAAAGGAAATTCTGGTGATCTATTCGTGAATAAAGCTCCGGCGACATCCATTGGTAATCTTGCCGAAGCACTAAGACAAATGGCTAATTCGGAGGTCTCAATTAATGTTATTGGAACTCGGCATGGCGAAAAACTTTACGAAACGCTTTGTACTCGTGAGGAAATGATGAAGGCAGAGGATATGGGGGAATTCTATAGAATACCCGCTGATAACAGAGATTTAAATTATGCAATGTATTATTCCAAAGGTGAACAAGGTTTAAATGAAGTTTTGGATTATCATTCCCACAACACCAATCAGTTGAATATAGAAGAAGTCAAGTCGTTACTCTCCACCTTGAGTTATGTCAAAAAGGAACTTCTTGGCGAAGATATTGAAGATTACTTAGTTGTTTAGATAACTCTAAAATTTAAATCAATTATTTCATTTGAAAAAAAAAATAGGAATTACTGGGCAGAATGGATTTATTGGGTATCATTTATACCAACAAATCAAATACACTTGCGAAGAATTTAAATTGGTTGAATTCGATAGGTCTTTTTTTGATGATGAATCTGCGCTAGATACTTTCGTTAAAGAGTGCGATGTCATTGTGCATCTAGCCGCTGTGAATCGGCATGAAAATATAGAAGCTTTATACGGGATAAATGTTTCGTTATCTCTCAAACTAATAAATTCCTTAGATCGGACAGGTGCAAAACCTCATGTAATTTTATCATCCTCAACTCAAGAGGAGAACGAAAATTTATATGGTGCTTCAAAAAAAGAGGCTCGTGAAAATTTTTCAAATTGGTCACGACAAAGTAATGCAAATTTCACTGGATTGATTATTCCTAATGTTTTCGGGCCATTTAGTAAACCTTTTTATAATTCAGTAATTGCTACATTTTGTCATCAATTAACACATGACCAAAAGCCCCAAATTGATATTGACAGGCAGTTAAATCTTATTTATGTTGGTGATTTAGTGAATGAAATTATACAACGAATACAACAATTAGATAATACACATAGTTGTAAAGTAGAAGTTGGATCAAATCAAAAGGTTTCGGAGATTTTAGCAGACCTAATAAACTTTAAAGATCTTTACATAATTAATGGTGAGATTCCTGAGTTAAAGTCAAAGTATGATGTACAGTTGTTTAATACGTTCCGATCATACATAGATTTTAAAACTTATTACCCCAAGCACCTCTTACCCCATAAAGATAACAGAGGGGCATTTGTTGAAATAGTCAAGCATGGTATTCCAGGCCAGACCTCATATTCTACTACGGAACCAGAATTTACCAGAGGAAATCATTTTCATACACGGAAAATCGAAAGGTTTGCAGTTATTCAGGGAAAGGCGCTCATACAGTTAAGAAAAATTGCAACAGAAGAAGTTTTCAATTTTGAATTAGAAGGTGGGCAGCCGTCGTTTGTTGATATGCCAGTTTGGTATACGCATAATATTAAGAATATTGGAGAAAATGAACTTATCACCGTATTTTGGATAAATGAACCTTTTAATCCTAAAGATCCGGATACCTATTTTGAAATTGTTTAGATGAAAAAACTAAAAGTAATAACAGTGGTCGGTACGCGACCAGAAATTATCCGCTTGTCAAGAGTAATGGCAGCTTTGGATAAAAGTGAAGCAATAGAGCATATTACAGTTCATACAGGTCAGAATTATGATTTCGAGTTAAATGAGGTATTCTATAGTGATTTAGGAATTAGAAAACCAGATTATTTTCTAAATGCTGCAGGAGAAACGGCAACTGCTACAATTGGACAAATTTTAGTAAACATTGATCCACTTTTGGAACAATTACAACCTGATGCCTTTTTAGTTTTGGGCGACACGAACTCTTGCTTATGTGCAATTCCTGCTAAGAAGCGGAAAATACCTATTTTCCACATGGAAGCGGGCAACAGATGTTTTGACCAACGCGTGCCCGAAGAAACGAACCGAAAAATTGTAGATCACATCTCAGATATCAATTTAACTTACTCTGATATTGCACGTGAATATCTGTTAAGAGAAGGATTGCCTGCAGATAGAATTATCAAAACAGGCTCTCCAATGTTTGAAGTATTGAATTTCTACAAGAATCAAATATTTGAAAGTAAAATTTTAACTGATTTAAATTTAGTTAAGAATAAGTTTTTTGTTGTTTCCTCACACCGTGAAGAGAATATCAGTGGTGATATAAGTTTTAATAACCTATTAGATGCGCTTAACAAAATTGCTGACAAATATAATTTTCCAATTGTTGTGAGTACACATCCACGCACTCGAAAGAAGTTAGAGATAATACGAAAAAGCAGTGCCGTAAATTTAAACCCCTTGATTCAATGGCAAAAGCCGCTAGGTTTCTCTGATTATAATGCTCTGCAGATAAATGCGTTTGCAGTACTTTCCGATAGTGGAACAATAAGCGAAGAATCTTCAATTCTAAACTTCCGAGCATTGAATATTCGAGAAGCACATGAAAGACCAGAGGCAATGGAAGAAGCATCTGTTATGATGGTAGGCTTAGAAACTGAAAGTATTTTGAGAGGACTAGCACAACTTGAGCAGCAAAGTATAGGAGCCGAAACTAGCAGCAACAGACCTGTAGCGGATTATTCTATGCCGAATGTATCTGATAAGGTTGTTCGCATTATTATAAGTTACACAGATTATGTTAATCGTGTAGTTTGGAAGAAAATATAATTAAAAGAAAATATTTTGTACTGGATTGTTACTGAATTATTTTTTCCTGATCAAGTGTCGACTGCTCATATATTAACTGATATTGCAGTAAAAAAAAATGAACAACTGGATGTTAGTATTATTTGTGGTCCGTCTGGTTATGAATCGAGTTATAACTATCATCAGAGAGAAATAAATAAGAAAATAATCATTTATAGGGTTAAACTTCCAGTACTTAATAAAAATATTTTATTAAAACGCGTATTTAGACTTTTATTGTTAACTGTTAAGTTGAGTTGGAATGTTTTAACTAAAGTTAAGAAAGGTGATACTGTTTTGTTTACAACAAATCCAACATTTTTAGTTTTAATCCTTCCATTTATCAGAAAAATTAAAGGATTTAATTTAGAGTTATTGGTTCACGATGTCTTTCCTGATAATTTAGTCCCTGCAGGTTTAATAAAACAGAATAGCTTTAAATTTAAATTACTTAGTTCGGTTTACATTAGAAGTTACAAGAATGTTGACAGAATAATTGTACTCGGACAAGATATGAGCAACGTTATGCTTGAAAAAATTGGTAAAGTTACAAGTAGGATTGATATTATTCCGAACTGGTCTGATGCCGATATTTATCCAATTAAAAATTTTAGTATTGCGGAATATTTAGGATTAGATATTAGGGAAAAAGTGGTGCTAAGTTTTGCTGGCAATTTGGGTCGAGTCCAAGGGCTATTAAAATTTATAGATATCGTAAAAATGGCAAATAACAAAAATCTGATATTAGTAATTACTGGTGATGGTGCATTGAGGAAGTTAATAACGAATAAAATTAATAATGAGAATATCGAAAATGTTTTTTATTTAGGACCAAAACCACGTGTTGAACAGAAATTATTTTTGAATGCCTGCCACATAGGTTTAGTTACACTTGTAAGTGGTATGAAGGGATTGGGTGTTCCATCTAAAACATATAATTATTTAGCAACAGGTAAAGCTATTTTGTTCATTGGCGATAAGGAATCTGAAGTAGATAATTATATTACTAATTATGATTGTGGTTGGTCCTTTTCATGGGACGAACAGAATAATCTAATTGATTTTATCAGAGAATTGTCGTTCTCTCAAATTAATGAAATCGTCAACAAAGGAGAAAAAGCGTTTCATTTATCTGGAAATTTTAAAAAGGAAAAGCTTCTTAATCTATTTTAAACTATATGAATTGCTTGCTGACGGGATCAAATGGATTTATAGGGAGAGTTATTAATAAAGAACTATCTAAAAAGTGTGCTGTAGTTGGATTATCGAAGACTACTGGTCAATATATGCTCAATCTGGAAGACCGTGTCCCCGATTTTAACCAACAATTCGATATAGTTGTCCATGCGGCGGGGAAGGCTCATTCTTCTCCAAAAAACACCAAACATATAGATGATTTTTACAAGGTTAATGTTCAAGGTACTCAGAATTTGTTGAAAGGCTTAGAGAAATCAATACTACCTAAATCATTTGTATTTATAAGTACTGTTGCAGTGTACGGAATTAACGAAGGGTGCTATATAAATGAGAATACTCCTTTATTAGCTGAAGATGCTTATGGCCAAAGTAAGGTAATAGCAGAAAATATAGTGTTGGATTGGTGCTTTAAGAATAATGTTATTTGTACTATTTTTCGTCTACCTCTTGTTGTGGGTTCTAATCCTCCCGGGAATTTAGGGGCACTTGTAAATGGCATACGTCGTGGTTATTATTTTAATATATCTGGTAGGGATGCACGAAAAAGTATGGTTTTAGGTGAAGACGTGGCAAAAATAATTCTAAATGCAGCTAATATTGGGGGAGTATATAATTTAACTGATGGGTACCATCCAACGTTCTTGGAAATTTCAAAGCATATTGCAGAACAACTAGGAAAGCCGATGCCTATTTGTCTACCGTATAGTCTAATGCGGTTTATTGCACAAATTGGAGATTTATTTGGGGTTGAATCTTTAATAAATACCCCTAAACTCAATAAAATAGTTTCTGACTTAACTTTTGATGACAATAAAGCTCGTGCAAATATTGGTTGGGCCTCTAATTGTGTTTTAAGTTGGCAATTGAGCTGAGTACTTCAGCTTTCTATTTTTTTTCTAGTTTATTTAACATATATCAATTCGAACAAATATTGTTTTAGGCGATTATAATTTCAGTAATACTTATTTAAATGTTTTATAAAGACATTAATTTATTTAGAGCTTTGGCGATATTTTTTGTTGTAAGTGCTCATTGCTTGAGTATGCCAATTTTTAACTTTAAAAATGACTCAATTCAGTACCACATAATTGTTTATTTATTCAGCGGTTCGACTTCATTTTTTGTATTCATATTGGGTTTTATTTTTTTTGCAAATTACAATAGTGTCTTTAATTACACGTCGTTCCTATACAAGAAGCTCAAATTTGTTTTATTGCCTTATCTGATTTTTTCACATTTTGATGTCCTGTATTATACGGTCATTTCTTTATCTTCCCATTTACTAGGTAGGTATTATGATAAATCTTTATTAATTGATTACCCATATTTTGGAGCTTTGTTTTTTGGCGATAGTAGAATCCCTATTGGCCTATGGTTTATTCCTGTTGTAATGATAATTTACTTATTTTTGCCTTGTACAACTATTATGGTTCGTTTTAGCCGATTTAAAAAGATAATGGGAGTTTTGCTTTTAACTTTTGTTGCATCTTTGATACATAGAAATTTTGATAATTCTGTTGTAGGGTTATTAAGTAATGTAGTCTATTTTCTTCCTTTTTTGATTCTGGGTATTTTCTTTTCAGTCGATTATTTTTACCTAATGAAATTCAACTCGTGGATTTTTTATATAATTTTATCATTTATAGTAATAATTTCGTTTTTAATGCAATGTGAAGTTGATCAGATCCTTGAGTATAATGGGAAATTAATATTATCGAATTTTGATTTTATGATATATCAAAAACTTTCATTAACTGTGCTTTTATTTTTAGTGTTTTCTAGATTTAAAAATTTGAATTGTTCTTTATTTCATAGCATAGGTAATTTTAGTTTTGGAATTTTTTTTATTCATGGCATTGTAGTTCACTTTATACATATATTCCTAAGACATATACATGTTAAGTATACAACAGATTCTCTTTGGGTTTATATGTTGATGAGTATTTTTGTTTTAATTGTTTCATTCTTAATCGTAAAAATTATAAGAAAAATATTAGGTGTAAATAGCAAATTTTATATTGGGTGTTAATATTTTTATTTTAGTAAGTTTAAATCTTCTAAGCTCAAGTAATAAGTGCAATTTTTTGTTGTAGCACTTGATTAGGGGTTAAGTAATTAAATTTTCTAACTGGTCTATTGTTTAATAATTTTTCTACTTGCTTCACTTGTTTATCAGTCACGGTACTAAGGTCAGTCTTTTTAGGGAAAAACCTTCTGATCTGCCCAATTCTGTTTTCAACCGTTCCTTTATCTTGACTGGTATATGGTCTGGTAAAATATGTGTTTACGTTCAAAGCCCTTGCAACTTCCATATGACTAGCAAATCCTAGATCATTATCAAAGGTTAATGTATGCAACGAATAATTTACCTGCTTGAGTTTTTTGATAATAGCCTTACTTACAATACCACTATACCTGTTACTAATCTTTTGAATACTGGTGTGCAGTGTTGATCTGTCAGTCATAACTATTAGTGCTCCCTTATGGTTCTTTCCCATCATAAAATTAATCTCAATATCTCCAGCACGAAGTCGCTTATCAACAATATCTGGTCTTTGTTCTATAGGGACACGATTATGAATAACGCCTCTGCTATCCTTTCTGTTACCGCTTTTTCTTCTTTCTTTGCCATGCTTAAGAAGCTCATATACACGCTTATACTTCTTGTCTGCCCTTTTGTTTGCATGCTTGCATCTCCAAATCCATTGATACAACTGTATTGACCCCCTAAATGGTTGGACAGAATTGTAAACCCAATTAAGTCACTAAATTTAGGAATCATGTCAAGAACAAGAAGGAGTTTCTCGGCTTCAG
>Ga0194116_10007620_pt1 | contig 11142 bp, 10 predicted proteins | sample TA2MahsurfametaG_4_FD_148617 | JGI IMG/M metagenome (GOLD analysis project Ga0194116, IMG submission 148617) | Freshwater microbial communities from Lake Tanganyika, Tanzania - TA2015008 Mahale S9 surface | ecosystem: Environmental > Aquatic > Freshwater > Lake | place: Tanzania: Lake... | reverse complement strand
CGACCACGAGGTAGTCGAAGCCTTCTTCGTCTACGTCGTGCAATACGACGATTGAGTAGGTGGTCATGTATAGTCCCCTTTCTATGGGAATTTTGCCCTATTGAAAGAGCTTTTGTAGTTACTTATACCTATTGCGGCGGGTGACCTTGAGACAAGGGGGGGGAAAGCGGGCAAATACGCCCAGATTTAGAGGTATAAACATAAATCTGCCAGCGTTGCCCGGTGCGATCGTTAACCGGTTTGGTCGCCGAAGTTCAACCGACGAAACCTTTCAAATCGACCTGGTGGAAGCTATGTGTCTAGGAGATAGCAACTTATGTGCATACCCCTTGGTGGGCCGGGTGGGTTCGATACCCACCACCAAGGCATTCGAAGACCACGAGAAGATACTGTGGGTCGCCGGTATAATGTACACCTCCCCTTTACGGGCGGTCGCTGACCGGGTACCGGAAGTAGCGCGGCGGGGTTGTTGCGGTCACCCCGCACGGATGGGGCGGACTTTAAACGTGTTACCTTTCCCGTAGCCGCCTTGGCCGGACGCGGGGTTCTTGTAGGCGCCTAGTGCTCCATGGCCCGGGAGCGAGGACCATTCAGTAGAACTCCAGTAGCCGTGTAGCAGTGACAGACCTGGTACGACAGTTGGCGTCATACGCAGCATCTCGAGCAGCTCGTCCTGGGCGGGTAGGTACCAGTCAAGTTTACCACCACCGGTGTACGAGCGTGCCGCGTACGCGGCAGTGGTCGTGGTTGGGTCCAAGGTTAGTATGGCTGCTGAGTTTCTAAGACCGGAGCCGATTGAGCTATTTTGGGCGGATGAGCCGACCGTGCTGGGTAGAGGGGCATTCGTCCAATGGTACTGTGGGTCGTATGTATCGATATCGAACCGGGAGGACGGGCTCCATCTTGCAGGGGCGGCTTCGAGATAGGTGCAGGTGGACGCGAGCGTGGGGCCGCAGGGGAACGTGCCGCTCGAGTGGACGTAAAACACGATACCGCCACCAGGGCCGGTGTCACCCACCACACAGGTACCACCTGTGGCGCATGTCAGTGCGACAGTCGTCGTGGTCGTCGGAGCAGCAGTCGTCGTGGTCGAGTTGTTGGACGACGGAGCGGTAGTAGAGGTAGTCGCCGGGCTGCCAGAAAGACACTCGTACGGGTCACCGCTGACCGCCACACTACCGGAAGCACTACCGGTGATCGAAACGTTGATACACAGATCCTTTTGACCGTATATACGCACACCGCTGGTGGCACCATCGCCGGCGAGAAGCTCCACATCCTCGTCCCCGGCGGCCAGAACAATGTCGTTGATAGTGGTCCCTCTACCAGGGTTAAGAGGATCGGACTGGGCCCGAGAGTTCGCCGACTTGACTATACCATCGGCGGAGGAAACCAGGGCGCCGGTGGACGAGTTGTCTGTCACGTTGCTGTATACCGGGACGGCAACAGCCGCCAAAGTACCCATAATCGCCAAAACGACTACGAGTTCAAGAAGGGAAAAACCTTTTCTACGCATACGGCCTATACCGTACCTGAAACAATAGGTAGAAACAAGAAACATATGGCCTCTACATGACCGTCGTTGTTAATACGTTGACCGCGAACCTGCAGGGGTTGTTATCTCTACACCGTTAGCGTCACCATCGTCGAACAAGGAATTCTGTGCATACCTCTTGGTGGGGTATGCACGTAAGTCCGGCGGCCAGACAGGCTAAGGGTTTGAGGGTGTTTGTTCACCGCCCTTTTCAGCGAAAATCGAGGAAATTTTCAGCGTTGTAGCGGACCGCTGTCCTCTGCGATCAGATGGACTACGAACCGGAATCGCTCCGGGGGTCGATCTGGTTTCGGTATCTCAACTGGTGAGACCTTTCACGTCGACCGGGGTGTATCTGTACTCGTCGGTGCCGTCACCTAGTTGTCCCCAATCGTTGTCTCCCCAGCATTTGACGCCGCGATCGGAGGTCAGCGCGCAGGTGTGGCGATCACCGGCGGAGATCTGCGTAACCTTGGAGGTGAGACCTTTCACATCGACCGGGGTGAGACTGCCATCACCTTCGTCTACGGCGTTTTCTCCCCAGCATTTGACGCCGCCATCGGAGGTCAGCGCACAGGTGTGGCCACCGCCGGCGGAGATCTGCGTAACCTTGGAGGTGAGACCTTTCACGTCGACCGGGGTGAGACTGCTCTCCTCTGTGCCGTCACCTAGTTGCCCGTCCTCGTTGTATCCCCAGCATTTGACGCCATCGGAGGTCAGCGCGCAGGTGCGGGCACCGCCGGCGGAGATCTGCGTAACCTTGGAGGTGAGACCTTTCACGTCGACCGGGGTGTATCTGTACTCGTCGGTGCCGTCACCTAGTTGTCCGAAAAAGTTTTCTCCCCAGCATTTGACGCCGCCATCGGAGGTCAGCGCGCAGGTGTGGCCACCGCCGGCGGAGATCTGCGTAACCTTGGAGTTGAGACCTTTCACGTCGACCGGGGTGGATCTGTTCTCATCTGTGCCGTCACCTAGCTGTCCGCTCGGGTTCCATCCCCAGCATTTGACGCCGCCATCGGAGGTCAGCGCGCAGGTGTGGTTACCGCCGGCGGAGATCTGCGTGACCTTGGAGGTGAGACCTTTCACGTCGACCGGGGTGTATCTGTACTCGTCGGTGCCGTCACCTAGTTGTCCCCAATCGTTGTCTCCCCAGCATTTGACGCCGCCATCGGAGGTCAGCGCGCAGGTGTGTTTACCACCGGCGGAGATCTGCGTAACTTTGGAGGTGAGACCTTTCACGTCGACCGGGGTGGGTCTGTTCTCATCTGTGCCGTCACCTAGTTGCCCGTCCTCGTTGTATCCCCAGCATTTGACGCCATCGGAGGTCAGCGCGCAGGTGTGGACTCTACCGGCGGAGATCTGCGTTAGCCTCGCAGCGCTCTTTGCGGGTTTTACAGAGGTCTCCGGGGATGTGGTCGTCGGCAAGGACTCTTGCGGAGAGGCGCTCTGTGTGCCCGTGCAGCCGGCGAGCAGGACGGCAGCGACCAGCAGCTTCAGCTTTGTCTTCGAACGTTCTGCCTGTCTATGTGTCATGGTTGTCTTCTTTCTGTGGACTGGTCTGTGCGGCCAGGAGCATCGTATGGATCTGCGGTATACTTGTCTTCTTATCGTGTCTCGTCGCAGCGGCTACGCATACACACCAGCGCAGGGAGTGCTGAGGCCAACCCCAACCAGTATGAGCGCAGCCGTGGGTATCAGAGACCGGAGCACTTTGCGTCTTGGCGCATGACTTTCACGCAGGGCCCACATACGGCGGGCGCCTAGAAACGTCCCTGCGGCAACCACGAGACCAATCAACAACAGGGAGGCCAGGAAAGCCCCCGCGAAGCTACCCCAGACCAGGGCCGTTGTACACAGCACTGCGATGACGAGCATCCCCGATAGTGCATAAAGACCAATAGATGCCTGTTTGACAAACGCGGTGCGATTTTTGCGAACCGGATCACCTGTATCAGTGCGTTGCTGTCCAGTGTCCATGTAGGACAACTGTTGTTTGCTTGCCTATCTTGGCAAGGTACGTAAAACCGGCTACTTGGGGCTGAGGGAATCTACAAACGCCAGAACTCCCGGCTTTAGGACCACATGGATCTTCGAACCGGGAGTTATGTGCATCGGTAGGCACTACTTATGTGCATACCTCAGCGAGCCCGATGTAGGAATCGAACCTACGACCACCCGCTTACAAGGCGGGAGCTCTACCCCTGAGCTAATCGGGCAAAAATGCGGCCCTACTATTGTCCTGCGGGCACCACCGGGCAGGCGTCGTCGCCCACCGGGCACTTGAGCGCGGAAGCCTTGACCAGAATGTAGCACCTGCCACAATGGACCTCGTCCTTGCGGCGAGGCCTTATCGCCCCCAGGGTGTCGTCCTCGTCGTCATCCTCGACTTTCTTCCCACCCTTTACCTTGGCTGAAACCGGCGCCCCGGCCTCCTCTTCATCGCCGTCTGGTTGGGCGAGCGGCGCGAGAATGCTCTCAAGTTGGCTGAGCAGATCCTCCTCCTTGTCATCGGTCACGCCGTGATCGTTCGACTCTTCCACGTGCACCGGCGACACCAACACGACCTCCTGCGGGTCGTCGACGGGTTCGATCTCCTCTACGAGTTCGCCGTTATCCTCGGCGTCCGCAGCGTCTTCGTCCTCCACGAGCACCAACCCGAGATCCTCCACGTCCTCGCCATCGATCTGCATTTTACCCATACTGCCTCCACGGGGCCCGCGGCCCGCCTAGTATTATTACGACCGCCTGACGGAACGCATACAGGATGAGAGGATTATCGGTAGCCGCGCCCGGGGTCCTTCACCTTAAAAATAGGAAACTTTCTCCAGCGCATCCCTCGCCTGCTCGATGCCCGCGGAGTAGATACCCGTAGACAGGTACTTGGAAGCCGAGTCGCAGACTATGAAAACTATGTGACCTGAGGCTATACTTTCCGCCACCTTTAGCGCACCCGCTAAAGCCGCACCCGCGGACGGACCGGCATAAATCCCGCATTCGGAGACGAGACGACGGGCACACAGGATACTCTCCTCTGCCCGCACGATCCGGCGGCGGCTGAGAACAGAAAACCCGTCCCAGTTCTCGAAGATGGCGGGCACATAACCGCTATCGACGTTGCGCAACCCGTCGACCGTTTCCCCGGTGGGCGGCTCCACCGCCACCACCTGAACCCGCGGATCGTGCTCGAGCAGGTACCTGCCAACACCCATTAGGGTGCCGGAAGTGCCGAGACCGGCCACAAAATGGGTCACAAGCGGACAGTCCCTCAATATCTCCGGACCAGTAGTCTTATAGTGGGCGGTAGGATTGGCGTCGTTGGCGTATTGAAACGGCATAAACCAGTCGGGATTACTCGCAGCCAACTCGCCAGCACGCACTATCGCCCCATCCGAGCCTAGGTTCGCCGGGGTCTCCACCAGATGAGCGGAATACGACAGAAGAGTGTCTTTGCGTTCCTTGGTGACGTTCTCCGGAAGCACTATGGTTATGGTGTTACCCAAAACCTTGGACATACCCGCCAGGGCTATACCCGTGTTACCCGAGGAAGGCTCCACGATATGCTGACCTTTCCGCAACAGGCCGCGCGCATAAGCGTCAAGCAGCATCGCTTTAGCCGCCCGGTCCTTGACCGAACCGAAAGGGTTCATGCTCTCAAGTTTGGCGTACAGACGAACCTCCCGATTGGGACTAAGACGCGAAACGTCCACCATGGGGGTGTTACCCACAAGGTCGAGAATGCCCGGATAAATAGCCACAAGAGTACGGTGACCAAGGACCGCCCAACGGCCATACATCCTTTGCGAAACTACCCGGGGAACCCGGACGAGTGCCGCCAAGGGGGCGGCGGATAACAGTTTTTCCCGGAAATAGTAGACTATACAACCCGGGCGCTTAGCTCAGCTGGTCAGAGCTTCTCGTTTACACCGAGGAGGTCGGGGGTTCGAATCCCTCAGCGCCCACCCACCAAGCACCCTCTGAGTTGCGTGGTTTGACGATCGCAAAGCGCGCTTCCGCCGTCGTGTCCGCACTCATAGTACTTGGGCTCGTACTGGCTATCTACACGTTCGACGAGTATGACGCCGGCTACGGGTTCGTCGTCATCTTCTTATTGCTACCGACCGTTGTCAGCCTGACAATAACCGGGGTTTTGTACGCAAGCGACCGTTCTAAATCGTTCAGCATTTGGCACATTGCTGGTTTCTTTGCCCGGGTGGCGACTATCTCTTACATCCTGGAGCGCGTCGCTGAGGAACGCGGCGGGGGCTACGAGCAACTAGTCGACGAGTACATGCTCCTGGGAGCATTGCGTCTACGCGACTACCAAGGGGACGGCGCGTTTTTGCCCCACTGGGAACTCCCACCCGTACCGTAGTCCCCGTTTGTGTCCGTTTCGAGAGACTATACGGGTGTAGTTTTAGGGGTGTTTAGTTTTGATGTCAGTGCGGGAACCGGGGAGTACGACCAGCCTGCTACATGCATCCATAAGGGACCCCGAATGCGTGGCGAGCACCACCGTCGTCGAAGAACCGAGCCTCCCTATGGCGTCGATGACCAAACCTCGCTGCGAATCGGCCAGACCGGACGTGGGCTCATCGAGCAACAAGACGGGGGGTCTGCACACCGCGGCGCGGGCGAAACACAGGAGCTTCCTCTGCGCAAAAGAAAGCTCCGAAACCTGGCGCTCGAGCACCCCAGCAAACTCGGCGGAAAGGCCCAAAAGTTCGAGCGAATCCTCGAGTGAGCCACTGCTCGGGGCGAGCGACAGATTGTAGCGGACGGTGCCCGAGAAAACCTCTACGTCCTGCGGCACCCAAAGGACATCCGTGCCGAGCGGCACAGATGGGTACCCCATGAAAGACAAACTCCCGGAAGAAGGAGTCAGGGTGCCGGCGAACAGTTTCAACAGCGTACTTTTACCAGACCCACTGGGGCCAACGAGGGCGAGCCGCTCACCTGGAGTTACAGATAGATTAATATCGTCGAAAACCGGGAAAGATGCCGGCCCTTCGCCGAAAGAAAACGACACCTTATCCAGCACATACACAGATTCTTTGCCATTTGCGGGGCGGGTGAGGGGCGCATCGTGAGAGGTGCGCGAAACCTCCCCGGAGGGACCGGTGATAGACGTCAATTGGTGCAGACGCTCTAGAGCGGCGACACCGGGGCGCACACCACCGTAGGAGTTGACGGCATTTTGGAGCGGCTCAAACACCAAGGCCAAGAGCCCGAACAGGGCGAACAGGGCCCCGGGAGACGAGGCGGAAGTTGACCAAAAATAGGCGGCAGTGGAGAGCGCCAAAACACCGAGAATCTCGGTGGCGGCGAAATACCACCCGGTGAGCCGCACCGCCTGCATCTGCGCTTTGAGGTGCGCGTCCGTCTTGGCGGTGAACAGCGCGGCACGAACGGAGCGCGGATCGTGGTGGCGGAGAGCGGAACAGCCGGAGAGGTTTTCGTGTGCGGCAACCATCACGTCCCCTGCCGCTCGAGCGACAGCTGGGTACACGATGTTGGCGCGGCGGCGGAAAACCACGCTGAGAGGCAGCATGACAGGTAGCCACGCTAGGGCATAAGGCGCGAAGTCGCCCTGCAAGACGGCGGTTACGATAAGAGAACCCGACGCGAGCAGGATGTAAGAGAACATCGGCAGAAAATTGCCCGAAACGGCCGACCGAACGGCTTCAGCGTCCGATGTCGCCCGGGCCAGGATCGGCCCGGCGCCGGGGCCGGTGCGGATCGCAGAACTCCGGCGAACCCCGTCAAAAAGGGCCCCACGCAGAGAAAATAGGAGACCTTCCCCGAGCCTACCGGCAAGACGTGTGTGGGCGCGCGTCGTCCACCATGCCGCCAGTATGACAGCGGTTTGTATTGCGGCAGCGAGCAGCAGAATACGCGGCCTGGACTCCACAATCCCCCCATCAACCGCCCACCTGTGAAGCGCGAAAAGCAGGGGTGAGAGCACCCCGGCCGCAAAAACCCCCAACACCAGAAAAACCGCAGGGCGGGGCGGCAGCCAGGCGAGAAGTTTGCGCCAATCAGCCGGGATGTCGTGGCGGATAGAAACTTGGAGAGGCGGAAGACTGGCCCCATCTTGGGAGGCATCGAGGGCGACGTGGGTGGCGACGGAAGCAGAGGTTGCGCCCCCAGGCGAGCGGAAATCGAGCACCGTGTCGCCGGGCTGCACCTGTTCGGTATCTGAGGTTACGAGAACGGTGTTCCCGGCGGCGCGCATGATGCGTATACGCTCAAGAATCTCGGAAGTCATCGCGGAGTCGACCGCATACAGAGGAGATCTTAGTACCAGTGTCTCGTGGTCGGCGGCGAGCGCGCGGGCGAGGGAGAGACGCTGCCGCTGGCCGCCGCTTATGTGTACACCGCTGGAGCCAGGATCTGAGAGGTAGCCGCCGGGGCGCTGCGAAATTTCATCGTCGAGACCGACGCTTCGACACAGGTTTTCGACGACCTCTCTGTCCGCAGGTTCGCGGAAACCCATGGAGACGTTGTCCGTGAACGTACCGGCAAAAACGGCGGGGGAGGCCCCATCCACTTCCGCAAAGCCGGGAAAATGCGATGCCGTGTCGCCTGGATCCACCAAAATCGACACCCACCCCCGCGGTGTGGGCGTATTGATCGGAGATGGTGTTGCGGTCTCCCCATCTTCGAGTACGGCTATTCGTCGGGCCGCCTCGCATGCGGGTAGACTCTCGGCCGTGAACATCCCAATGTTCCTGACAGGCCACACCAACATAGTGGCGTACATGTATAGCATCAGCAACTCGTCAAGCACAAAAGAACCGTTTATGATGCGCATGCCGCCGACCAAAACGGCGGAGACCGTGGCCACAGATAGGGCTATATCGGCGAGAGGCATGTACCGGGCACGCAGATTTGCGAGCAAGAGATGGGCTCGAGCTGCGTATAGATTGGCCCCGTGGAATCGGTCCGCATGCCCGGGGCCCGCCCCAAGCCCCGTCAGGTGGTCCATTCCGTTGATGTGCTCATCAACCAGTCCGAGAAGACGCCCATGCGCAGACCTGGCCGCCCGGGCTGGGGCGGCGGCGGCGCGTGAATGGCGGGAATATAGGAGACCGCCCACCAAAATAGGAACCAAAGTTGCCAGAGCGAGAACAGGAGAAATTACCAGCATCGCTGCCGTGGCGACCACCACTTGGAGCAGATTTGCCAGGACTGTCGGGACTAGTTGTACAAAAAGCTGAGTTTTCCCGGGATCAACCACATGGGGCACTACCGCGGAGACAGAAGTGCCCGATTGGGCGGCACGCAGGCCGTTGGCGTGGACGGAGAGGAGCAGGGAACGCTCAACTTTGCGGCTCAGTCGCAAGGCCAGGTAGCGACGAAACGAAGTGAAGCACGCTACAACCACACCAAGACCGGCGTACACCAAGGCGGGATGCAAAACGGTATCCGAGGTGGTCAGCATACCTACAAAAACCACCGGAGTGGTCACCTTCAAAATCGACCATGTCAAGGTCGCGGCGACGGCTTGGCGGAAACTTGTTCGTTCGCGGGCAATTTCTACCCAGATCCGTCTCCAGCCCAACACGTCGGCACCAGACCCCCTGAAACCTTGAAGTAGGGTTTGAACTGCGGAGATGTCAGGGCCGGGTGGGTTTGGCACCGCAGAGACCGTGTCTGGAGGCGTAGGCCATGCCCGTCGCCGGATCGGGAGGAGTCCAGGGGATTTACAATTCACTGGTAGTTCCAGACACACCTCAAGCCGGGCAGCGCCCCTCCGCCGCCACCGCCACGACAGATCCATCCGGCTTAGTCTCAAGGCTGACATGGGCGCTCACGGTTTCTCCCCCGTCACGCTTCAGCGTAATCGTGGCGCACGAAGTTGCAAGAATTTGGGGTGTCTTGGTTATTTCATAGATAGATGGATCCAGCGCGCTCTCAGAGAGGGCCTCGGCGATGTGTGCAGCGGTAGTTATGTTTCGGGTTTCACTGAGCACAGCAAGGGCATTCGATCTTCTGGCTTCCCCGGTGGCTATACTAAGTACGGTGGCCTTGTCCTTTTCAAGGTTAACACCAGTGAAGGTGGACTTGCCATAGCTAAACGCCCAGAACAGAAAGACGATTACTGCAACTGCGTAATGCCAGGGTTTTGCCGGTTTGGTCCATTCCACGTTGAAGGTCATACATACAACCGTCCACCCGTCCACTACCCCAGCACGACATCTAAAAGCGGCAGACCTCATGTGGGACTGCCTATTGTCGTTCGCGGGGACTATCACCGGAATTCCTTCTTGGCGGGGGCGGCTTTTTCGGTGGTATTGCTTTTGCTGGGGGTCCTGCTGGTTCGCGTCGATGTGCTCGAGTCGTGGCTCGGTCGCCAAGTTTCCGCCGTGGAGGTCGAGTTTGTTGCAACGCTTACATTCAGCTGGGAGTTGTTGTCCACGGTCGGTTTGCTTGCCTCCATCGCCGTGTTTGTTTTCTCTGCCGCTCTCGGTTCCAGTGACGCGTACCGCGATCTCTCCACCGATGCCGTACGGGCCCGTACGCTGACCTCTACTTACGTTCAACGTACCGTTTCCCGTGTGACGTCCGTCACCGTTCCGGAGATCATCCACGCCCCGGAATCCCGCGGGCCCAGCATACCCGGCAGATCGCGAGCAGTTTAGGAGGCGAGCGGGGCGACGTGCGTATGCGTCGGACAATTGACGGTGCACCATTGTATGCGTGACAAACAACGGTCGCGTACTACTTTCGGCGGACAGACTTACCGGTAACGTTCCCTCGCTAGTGACCGACTTTGAGCGCGTAAGCGCAATAGTCGACAGAGAACTTCCCCGAGAGATTGACGGCAAAGCGGCTATCCTGGAGATGAAAGCCGCCGAAGGCCAGTGGAGGCAAATGGAGTGGATCGGCTGGTATTTAGAGCATTTCGTCGCAAGCAAAGTACTGGATACCGTCGACGGGACGGCGGGACCGACGTACGGCAGCACGACAATAGACCTGATGCTCACCGGTCCGTGGGACCTGAAAGTCCACCTGATGGACAAACCCGCCACGATCTTGAACGACGCCGAGGCCGTCCACGCCTGCATCGAGGAGCACGGATACATCAACTACTTCCTGCTAGAGGGGACCGCCACCTACGACGACGACATAAGGTCGTTCAAGCAGTGGCACGACAACCTCAAAGGGAATCCCTCCAACTACATGAAGAAGGGCTCCGCAACCGGCCGTAGGTCCAGACTGCGGAAAACCTCGTTCCGGCCCGCGAAGATGCTCGGCATCCACCTCGACGCCGCGGCCCTGAGACACGGGATCTCAACGGGTGCAATCAAGCCGTTTCAAGAAGGCATGAAAAATTCCAACGGGAAGAAACGTCGAGGCAAGTACCAGATATACCCGGACAGGATCGACGGCCACATCATCAACGTATCGACCGACCACAACCCTGCCGCGTCCGGTCAATAAACCCCGAAACGTCCCAGGACGCGGATGTACCTAAGTTTGTTATTCTTATTTCTTCCGTTTACCGGTTTGGGCAAACGGGAAGTTCTCGAGCGAATACTCGGCCTTGTTTGCGACCGGTACCAGGTCATCGGTCAAATCCAAAGTGACGTGCTTTTTGCGGCGCC
>Ga0194116_10007617_pt1 | contig 11144 bp, 9 predicted proteins | sample TA2MahsurfametaG_4_FD_148617 | JGI IMG/M metagenome (GOLD analysis project Ga0194116, IMG submission 148617) | Freshwater microbial communities from Lake Tanganyika, Tanzania - TA2015008 Mahale S9 surface | ecosystem: Environmental > Aquatic > Freshwater > Lake | place: Tanzania: Lake Tanganyika... | reverse complement strand
AGCAATTCGGCTATGTGCCCGCCAAGTTCATCTAGGCCGAAACACGCTGTGACCTGGTGCGCAGGCGGCGGGCCGCCTGCGCCGGACGCCCGCTGCGAGCACGCATGACGGTGTTTACGCCCGTTATCCCTGGGCCGTTGCAAATCATGGGCTGCGGCGCGCGATGACGGCCGAGGTGGTCAGCATCGCCAGCTGGAATGTCGATCTGATCGCGCATGTGCCCGGCCCGCCGGCCGTGGGGCAGACCGTCTTGGCCTCGCACTTCGAGCGCTTGCCCGGTGGCAAGGGCAGCAACGCGGCGGTGGCGGCAGCGCGGCAGGGGGCACAGGTGGCCTTGGTGGCCCGCATCGGCGGTGATGATTTTGGTGCCATGGGCCTGGCTCTGTGGGCTCAGGAGGGCATCGACAGCCGTCATGTCGAGCGCGATGCGCAGCGACCCAATGGCACCGCCCTGATCTGGGTCTATCCCGATGGCAACAATTCGATTGCCGTTTACCCCGGTGCGTCGGCCGCGCTGGGGCCCGAGCAGGTCTTGCGGGCCAGGCCCTTGATCTCCGGCGCCCGGGTGGTGATGGCCTCTTGCGAGGTGCCCCTGGCTGCGACCCAGGAGGCTTTTCGCATCGCCCGCAGCCGGGCCGTCCGCACCTTGCTCAACCCGGCGCCGGCCATGCACTTGCCCGATTCGCTATGGCCCATGGTGGATGTGCTGACCCCCAACGAGGACGAGCTGCGTGCGCTCTCGGGCTGTGACGATGCCGATGCCGGCGCGCAGGTGCTGCTTGCGCGAGGCGTCGGTGCGGTCGTCGTCACTCTGGGCGCCAGGGGCTGCCGTCTTTACCGCCCCGGACAGACGCCCCTGTCTCAGGCGGGCCATGCGGTGCAGGTCATCGACACCATTGGCGCGGGCGATGCGTTTAACGGAGCGCTGGCAGCGGCCTTTGCCCGTGGGTTGGGCTGGCCGCAAGCGCTCAACTGCGCCAACGCCGCCGCCGCGCTTTCCACGACTGCTGCGGGCGCCGTCGCTGGGCTGCCTACATTGCTGCAAGTGCGGCATGGGCTCGCAGGGCCCGAGGCGCCAGCGGACTGACCGCGGTTCGTATGGCGCCAATATGGTCGGGCGTCGTGCCGCAGCAGCCGCCGACGATGTTGACCAGCCCTTCGGCTGCAAATTCGTGCAGCAGGCGGCTGGTGACCTCGGGCGTTTCATCAAAGCCGGTCTCGCTCATCGGGTTGGGCAGCCCGGCGTTGGGGTAGCAGCTGATGAAGGCCTCGTCGCCCACCACGCGGTGCAACTCCTGGATATAGGGCCGCATCAGGGCTGCGCCCAGTGCGCAGTTCAGGCCAACGGCCAGCGGCCGGGCGTGGCGCACGCTGTGCCAGAAGGCGCCGACCGTCTGACCGCTGAGGATGCGACCGGAGGCGTCGGTGACCGTGCCGCTGATCAGGAGGGGCAGGCACTGGCCGCTGGCCTCGAAGTACTCGTCAATGGCAAACAGGGCCGCCTTGGCGTTGAGGGTGTCGAAGATGGTCTCGACCAGCAGCACATCGCTGCCGCCCTCCACCAGGGCCTGCACCTGCTCGTAGTAGGCCGACCGCAACTGCTCGAAATCGATATTGCGCGCCCCCGGGTCATTTACATCCGGGCTGATGCTGGCGGTCTTGGGCGTGGGGCCGAGCGCTCCGGCTACATAGCGCGGGTGGTCGGCGGTGCTGAATTTATCGCAGGCGGCGCGGGCTAGACGGGCCGATTGCAAGTTCATCTCGAGAGCGAGATCGGCCATGTCGTAGTCGGCCTGGGCCACGGTGGTGGCGCCGAAGGTGTTGGTCTCGATCAGGTCGGCTCCGGCGGCCAGATAGCCTTCATGTATGTCGCGAATCACCTCCGGTCGGGTCAGGCTGAGCAATTCGTTGTTGCCTTTGACATCCTTGTGAAACGCGTGAAAACGCTCGCCACGATACTGCGCCTCGCTCAGACGCAGGCGCTGGATCATGGTGCCCATGGCACCGTCCAGCATGACCAGTCTTTGTGTCAGCGTGGTTGGCAGCGCCTGTGCGCGGGTGTAGGCAGGAAAGCTCATGGCGCAATTGTAGGCAGCCGTTTGATGTTGTTGCCCCGCGGGTAGGACGCTCTTGCTCGACAATAGCTTTTTTTCGATCAGTGTTCCTCCCTCATGAAGCATCTGCAACCGCAGCAAGCCTGGCAACTGCTCCAAAGCCGCGACGATGTCGTCTTTGTTGATGTGCGCATGGAAATTGAATCCCTTTATGTGGGGCGACCTCCGGGCGTGATTCATATTCCCTGGTATGAATACCCGGAGATGACCGCCGATCCGCACCAATTCGTTGCGGCGGTCGAGCGCGAATCGGCCGACAAGACCCGGCCGGTGCTGCTGATCTGTCGTTCCGGGCAGCGCACATTGGACGCCGGCGCGGCCCTGGAGGCTGCTGGTTTTACCGATGTGGCGCATGTGGTCCACGGCTTTGAAGGTGAGCTCGACGAGCATTTCAAGCGCTCGAGCCTCTCGGGCTGGCGTTTCGAGGGCCTGCCTTGGGAGCAGATGTGAGTTCGGCGGGCGGGGTGGCTTTCGCTAGCGACCGACGATGCTAGGGGCGCCCCAGGAGATCCTGCAGGAGGTCTTCGGTTACGAGTCTTTCCGGGGGCCGCAGCAGGCCATCATCGATCACCTGATGGGTGGCGGTGATGCCCTGGTACTTATGCCCACCGGGGGCGGCAAGTCCCTGTGCTATCAAATTCCGGCCATCGCCCGGCATCGGGCCGGCCGGGGCCTGACCTTGGTGGTTTCGCCCCTGATTGCGTTGATGCACGATCAGGTTGGGGCATTGGCCGAAGCCGGTGTCTCGGCGTGCTACCTCAACTCCAGCCTTTCCCATGAGCAGGCCAGCGAGGTCATGGCCCGTCTGCAAGGTGCGGATCTGACCCTGCTGTATCTGGCCCCTGAGCGTTTGAAGACGGGCCGCCTTTTGACCGCGCTCGACTCGCTTTATGCGCGCGGCCTGCTCAGCCTGATTGCCATTGATGAGGCCCACTGTGTCAGCCAGTGGGGCCACGACTTCCGGCCCGAGTACCGTGAACTGGCCCTGCTTGAAGCGCGTTATCCGCGGGTGCCGCGAGTGGCTCTGACCGCCACGGCCGACGAGATCACCCGTCGAGATATTGTCGAGGGCCTCCAGTTGGGCGCGGCCCGACTCTTCGTCAGCAGCTTTGATCGTCCGAATATCCGCTACCGCATCATCGAAAAGACCGATCCGGTCAGGCAATTGCTGCGCTTCATTGCGGGCGAGCATGCGGGCGAGGCGGGCATCGTTTACTGTCGGTCCCGGATGCGGGTCGAAGAAGTGGCGGAGCAGTTACAGGCCGAGGGCTTGCAGGCGCTGGCCTACCACGCGGGGCTCGAAGCCGGTGTACGCCAGCAGCGTCAGGACCGCTTCTTGCGCGAAGATGGCCTGATCATGGTGGCCACCATCGCCTTTGGCATGGGCATCGACAAGCCGGATGTTCGCTTTGTGGCGCACCTGGATATGCCCAAGAACATCGAAGCCTATTACCAGGAGACCGGTCGGGCCGGCCGCGACGGCCTGCCGGCCAACGCCTGGATGGCCTACGGACTGCAGGATGTGGTGAACCAGCGCCGCATGATTGATGCGGGTGAGCTGGCCGGTGAAGACCACAAGCGCATCATGCGCGTCAAGCTCGATGCCCTGCTCGGGCTGGCCGAGTCGACCACATGCCGGCGTGTGGGCCTGTTGGCTTATTTCGGGGAGGCCAGCTCGCCCTGCATGAACTGCGACAACTGCCTGCAGCCCCCCGGTCTTTGGGATGGTACGCAAGCCGGCCGCAAGTTGCTCAGCTGCATCTACCGGGTGCGACAGGCCAGCCACCTGGATTTCGGAGCCGGGCATCTGGTGGACATTCTGCGCGGAAAACGCACAGAAAAGGTGCGGCAGTACGGTCATGAGCGCCTGTCCACCTTCGGTATCGGCACCGACCTGTCGGAGTCAAGGTGGCGCGCGGTCTTGCGGCAGTTGATTGCCCGGGACATGGTCCGGGTCGATAGCGAGGGCCTGAACACCCTGAGCTTGCTGCCGGCGGCGCGGGAGCTGCTCGCCGGTCGGGTCGACCTGGTGTTGCGTGACGGCTCCGCATGGGCGGCAGACCGCTCGGCGGCGCGCAAACCGCGACAAATTTCAGTACGGGGCCGTGCTGAGGCCGCCCTCAATGCCGGCGCGCTGGAGCGACTGGAAAAACTCAAGGCCTGGAGAGCCGAGGTGGCCCGCGAGCACAACTTGCCAGCCTTCGTGATCTTCCATGACGCCACCCTGCGCGCCATTGCCCAGACCAACCCTCAAACATTCGAGGCCTTGGAGGGTATTTCCGGTTTGGGGGAGAAAAAGCGGCAGGCTTACGGTGCCGAGGTGCTCCGTTTGTGTAGACCGGCGCCTGAGGATTCTCTGCCTTCCCATGCTGCCCCCGTATGAGCTCATGCTGCTTCAGGCATGAGCTGCGCTCAGACCCGGGTTAATCCTAGGGATATCGCGCCCTCGCCCTGTGGCCCGGGCCCCGGATTCGGATAGCATCCGTGCCTCTGGACCTACCGCGGGTCCGGTTGAACTTCATCTTCATCTCGGGAGTATCTCGTGTTCAAACTGATTCAATCTCAGGGCCTGAAGGCTCTGGCCGCTGCCGGCCTGACCTTCGCAGTACTGGCCCCCGCTCATGCGGGCAAGACCCTCGATGCCATCAAGCAGCGCGGCCAGGTCGTTTGTGGCGTCAACACCGGACTGGCGGGCTTTTCTTCGGCTGACTCCAGCGGCAACTGGAGCGGGCTGGATGTGGACATCTGCAAGGCCATCGCTGCCGCCACCTTGGGCGATGCCACCAAGGTCAAGTATGTCCCCTTGAACGCACAGCAGCGTTTCACCGCCTTGCAGTCGGGCGAGATCGATGTGCTCTCTCGCAACACCACCTTCACCCTGACCCGTGATGGTTCGCTCGGCCTGCACCTGACCGTGCCGACCTACTATGACGGCCAGGGCTTTATGGTCCCGGTCAAAAGCAAGCTCAAGAGCGCCAAGCAACTCAAAGGCCAGACAGTTTGCGTTCAATCGGGCACCACCACCGAGAAGAATCTGACGGACTTCTCGCGCGCCAACAATCTGGGCATCAAGCCGGTCGTGTTCGAGAAAGTGGAAGCTGCTACCGGCGCCTATTTTGCGGGTCGTTGCGTGGCTTACACCACTGACGCCTCCGGCTTGGCCTCGGTGCGCAACAAGGAAGCCAAGAACCCGGCCGACCATGTCATCTTGCCCGAGCTGATCTCCAAGGAGCCCCTGGGCCCCATGGTGCGTCGTGGTGACGATGAGTGGTTTGCGATCGTCAAGTGGACCGTCTATGGGCTGCTTGAGGCTGAAGAGTACGGCGTGACTCAAGCCAATGTCGATCAACTCAAGGCGAGCAGCCAAGACCCGGTGGTGCAGCGTTTGCTGGGCTCTACCGAGGACACCGGCAAGCTGCTCGGCCTGGACCGTGACTGGATGGTTCGCGCTGTCAAGGCCACTGGTAACTACGGTGAGATCTTCGAGCGCAATGTAGGTCCGAAGTCGCCCCTGGCCCTGCCGCGCGGCGTCAACAACCTGTGGAACAAGGGTGGACTGATGTACGCCTTCCCGGTTCGCTGAGTCGACGCGCCGACCAAAAACCGCCTGCTGGGTTCTGCTCAGCAGGCGGTTTTCTCTAGAGGGCCTGGATTTGTCCGTCAATCGTCAAAAGTATCTGGCGTGAGAGAGTTGTTTGCATGAATCGTCCTTTGTCTGCCCCTCCGAAAAAGAGCTGGTCTTGGCAGAGCCAGGCTTTCCGCGGCCTGGTTTATCAGGTCGTGGCCATCGCCCTGATTGCCCTGGGTATCTGGTACCTGGGCCACAACACTCTGGTGAACATGCGCGAGCGTGGCATCCAAAGTGGCTTTGGTTTTCTTTTTCAAACCGCTGGTTTTGATATTGGCGAAGATTTGTTGGGTTACGACTCCAATCAGAGCTATTTCAAGGCGTTTATGGTGGGGTTGGTCAATACCCTGCGCGTGGCGGTGATTGGAATCATCCTGACGACGATTCTGGGTACCCTGCTCGGTGTCGGGCGCTTTTCGCGCAATGCCCTGGTGCGTGGCTTGTGCCAAGCTTATGTCGAGTTTTTCCGCAATGTACCCATCTTGCTGCAACTGCTGATGTGGTATCTGCTCTTTACCGAGTTGCTGCCCGATGCCAGCGAGGCCTGGCAGGCGGGTAGTGTTTTTCTCAGCAAAGGCGGACTCAATTTTCCGATTCCGGTGTGGGAGCCGGGTCATCTATGGGCCGGCCTGGGCCTGCTGGCCGGTCTGCTGCTGGCTTGGCTGCGCAGTCGTTGGGCGCGTGCTCACTTTGAAGCCACGGGTCAGCCGCGCAGCGTATTCTGGCTTCCCCTGCTGATTGTCGTGATCATGACGGTCCTGGGCTGGTTGCTCGGGGGTGCGCCGACGCAGGCCAACTACCCCAGCAAGGGTGAATTCGCGATCGAGAACGGCGGTGCGCTCACCCCCGAGTTCATGGCGGTGCTGCTCGGTCTGGTCATCTACACCGCAGCTTTTGTGGCTGAGGTGGTGCGCGCCGGCATTGCCTCGGTGCCGCGCGGGCAGAGCGAAGCGGCTGCGGCCCTGGGTCTTTCGCAGGGACAGGAAATGCGTCTTGTGATGCTGCCGCAGGCGCTGCGGGTGATCATCCCGCCGATGACCAATCAGTATCTCAATCTCACCAAGAACTCTTCCCTGGCGGTGGCCATTGGTTACCCGGATGTGGTGTCGATCGCCAACACCGCGATCAACCAGACGGGCCGTGCGGTTGAGTGCATCGCCATCGTCATGCTGGTCTATCTGACCACCTCGCTGACCACTTCGGCCTTCATGAATTGGTACAACGCCCGCGCGGCGATCAAGGAGCGTTGATCATGAGCGTGCGAGTGTTTCAATCCTTGCCGGCGCGCCCGGCCCCGGTTCAGCAGGGGGGCGCGATAGGCTGGATACGCAGCAATCTGTTTGCTGATCTGCGTACCACCCTGAGCACCCTGATCATCGGCGGTGTTTTGCTGTGGTACCTGCCGATGCTCTTCAACTGGGCGGTGTTATCGGCCTACTGGCTGCCCGATGCGCAGGCCTGCCATCCGGTCGAGGTCGGGGCCTGTTGGGGCGTGGTCGCGGAGAAGTACCGTCTGATCATTTTTGGTCGCTATCCCTTTGAGGAACAGTGGCGGCCTTTGGTGGCCACTCTTTTGATGATGGCTTTGTTGATTGCAAGTTGCAGCCGCGCCTTCTGGAAGCCCTGGCTGGTTCTTGCCTGGGTGCTTGTACTGGCCGCTTTTTTCTGGCTCATGCTTGGCGGCTTTGGCCTATCCCCGGTCGAGACGGATCGCTGGGGTGGACTGCCTCTGACGCTGTTGCTGTCAACCCTGTCGATCGCAATGGCTTTCCCGCTGGCGCTGCTGGTGGCCCTGGGCCGGCGATCCGAATTGCCGGCCATCCGCACCTTGTGCACTTTGTATGTGGAGTTGATCCGTGGCGTGCCGTTGATCTCGGTGCTCTTTATGGCCTCCTTCATGTTTCCGCTTTTCATGCCCCAGGGCACGAAGATCGATGTGCTGATTCGCGTGCTGGCCGGCATCACCCTGTTCGCTGCGGCCTATCTGGCCGAAGTCATCCGAGGCGGCCTGCAGGCGATCCCCAAGGGGCAGGTTGAGGCGGCGGCCTCGCTGGGCTTGTCGTACTGGCAGACCCAGCGCAAGGTGGTCTTGCCGCAGGCCCTGGCCATGGTGGTGCCTGGCATCATGAACAACTTCATTGCGATCTTCAAGGACACCTCGCTGGTGACCATCGTCAGTTTGTACGAGCTGACCGGCGCGTTGGGCCTGGCCCTCAACTCGGATGCGGACTGGCGGCCCTACAAGATCGAGGGCTATGTGTTTATTGCCCTGATTTACTTTGCCTTCTGCTTTGCCATGTCGCGTTACAGCCTCTGGGTGGAAGCTCAGGTCAACAAGGGCAAGTTGCGCTGATTCATCGGACGATATTCACCATGAGCACTCCCATTATTTCCTTCGACAAAGTTAACAAGTGGTACGGCAACGACTTTCATGTCCTGCGCGACATCGACCTGAATTTGGCCAAGGGCGAGCGCATCGTCATCTGCGGCCCCTCAGGCTCCGGAAAATCCACGCTGATCCGCTGTATCAACCGGCTTGAAGAGCATCAACAGGGTCGTTTGGTGGTCGATGGCATCGAGCTGTCCGATGACCTCAAGGCCATTGACACCATACGCAAGCAGGTGGGCATGGTGTTCCAGCAGTTCAATCTTTTTCCTCATTTGACGGTGCTGGAGAACCTGACCCTTTCTCCGATGTGGGTGGGCAAGCTGCCCAAGAAAGAGGCCGAGGAGCGGGCCATGCAGCAGCTCGAGCGGGTGCGCATTGCCGAGCAGGCGCTCAAGTACCCCTTGCAGCTCTCAGGCGGGCAGCAGCAGCGCGTGGCCATTGCCCGGGCCCTGTGCCTGACGCCCAAGATCATGCTCTTTGATGAGCCCACCTCGGCGCTCGACCCCGAGATGATCAAGGAGGTGCTCGATGTCATGATCGAGCTCGCTGGTCAGGGCATCACCATGTTGTGCGTGACGCACGAAATGGGCTTTGCCAAGGCGGTGGCCGACCGGGTGATCTTTATGGATCAGGGGCAGATCGTCGAGCAGAACACGCCCGAGCAGTTTTTCAATCATCCGCAGACCGACCGGGCGCAGGACTTCCTGTCCAAGATCTTGGGCCACTGACTGGACCTTCTTCTGCGCTCGCCGCTGCAGATTCAGCCGCGCAGTCGCTGCGCCACATCGAGGGCGAAATAGGTCAGCACGCCGTCGGCCCCGGCGCGCTTGAAGGCCAACAGGCTTTCCATCATCACCGCGTCGTGGTCCAGCCAGCCGTTGGCGGCTGCGGCCTTGAGCATGGCGTACTCGCCCGAGACCTGGTAGGCGAAGGTCGGCACCTTGAATTCGTCCTTTACGCGGCGCACTACATCCAGGTAGGGCATGCCGGGCTTGACCATCACCATGTCGGCGCCTTCGGCGATGTCCAGCGCCACTTCCTTGAGCGCCTCGTCGGTGTTGCCCGGGTCCATCTGGTAGACCTTCTTGTCGGCCTTGCCCAAATTGCCCGCCGAGCCCACGGCGTCACGGAAAGGGCCGTAGAAGGCGCTGGCGTATTTGGCGCTGTAGGCCATGATGCGCGTGTGGATGTGGCTGGCACCTTCGAGCGCCTGGCGGATGGCGCCGATGCGTCCGTCCATCATGTCGCTGGGCGCGACGATGTCCACGCCGGCAGCGGCCTGGTTCAGTGCCTGTCGCACGAGCATGGCCACGGTTTCCTCGTTGAGGATGTAGCCGGTTGCGTCGAGCAGCCCATCTTGCCCGTGGCTGGTGTAGGGGTCGAGCGCCACATCGGTCATCACGCCCAGATCGGGGAAATTCCTTTTCAACTCGCGCACCACGCGCGGCACCAGGCCATCGGGGTTGGCTGCTTCGCGGCCGTCGGGCGTTTTGCGGCTGCCGTCGATGACCGGAAACAGGGCCATCACCGGGATGCCTAAAAGCTGACACTTCTCGGCCACTGGCAGCAGCAGATCCAGCGACAGGCGCTCGACGCCCGGCATCGAGGCCACCGCCTGGCGCTGCTGCGAGCCCTCGGTCACGAACACGGGGTAGATCAGGTCGTTGACCGTCACCGCGTGTTCACGCACCAGGTTGCGGGTGAAACTGTCGCGGCGCAACCGGCGCGGCCGGCCGGCGGGAAAGGCGGCATAGGGTGTCATAGAGAAATTGTGCCAAAAAAAGTTGACAAATACGCTCGCCTAAAGGGCGGCGCCCTTGTTGTCCCGAGGGCCTGCCTTCGCCATGTCCCTTCAGGCGCCCTAAACTCGCGTGATGTTGTGGGTTAAAGCCTTGCATATCGTCTTCGTGGCCAGCTGGTTTGCCGGCTTGTTTTATCTGCCTCGCATCTATGTCAATCTGGCCCTGGTGCCAGCCGACAGCCATGTCGAGCGTGAGCGCTTGCTTCTAATGGCGCGCAAGCTGCTTCGATTCACCAACCTGCTGGCCGTACCGGCCTTGGGCTTGGGCTTGTGGTTGTGGCTGGGCTATGGTGTCGGCAGGGGCAGTGGCTGGATGCACGCCAAGCTGGCGGTGGTGCTGCTGACCCTGGCTTACCACCACCAGTGTGGTCGCTTGCTCAGGGTTTTTGAGCGTGGAGAAAACCTCCGCGGCCATATTTGGTTCCGCTGGTTCAACGAACTGCCCGTCTTGTTCATGCTGGTGGCGGTGGTTCTGGTGGTACTCAAGCCCTGGTGAGTTCTGGATGAATCGGGCCCAGTCATGAAGACGCACCAGCGACAGGTGACCCGGCCGTGACCCTCCGATCGCCGCAGCGGCAGACCTCGGCCTGGCCCCTGGCTCTGGCCTTGACTTGTGTGGTGGCCTACGCCAGCCTCTACCCTTTCACGGGTTGGCGCGATCAGGGCATGTCGCCGTGGGCTTTTCTGGGGGCTCCTTGGCCTCGTTACTGGACTTTCTTCGACCTGTTGGTCAACCTTGCGGGCTACAGCGTCCTGGGTTTCCTGCTGGCCTTGTCGGTGCTGCGCGGCACCGATTGGCGCTGGCCTATTGCCCTGGCGAGCCTGGCGGCGGCCCTGCTGTCTCTGGCCATGGAGACGCTGCAGGCCTATCTGCCGGCCAGGGTGCCCTCGAACCTTGATTTTGTGCTCAATGCCACCGGGGGCTGCTTGGGCGCCCTGCTGGCTGCCTTGCTGGAACGCTTGGGTGTGCTGCAGCGCTGGAGCGACTTCAGGGCCAGATGGTTTCTGGATCGAACCTCGGGCGCCCGGGTGTTGCTGGCCCTGTGGCCCCTGGCGCTGTTGTTTCCCTCCTCGGTGCCTCTGGGCTTGGGCCAGGTGGTGCAGCGCCTGGAAGATGCGCTAGGCAAGTGGCTGGCTCAAACGCCTTTTCTCGAGTGGATACCGGTACGCGATGTGGAGCTTCAGCCCCTGCTGCCCGGCGTCGAGATGCTG
>Ga0194116_10007613_pt1 | contig 11148 bp, 7 predicted proteins | sample TA2MahsurfametaG_4_FD_148617 | JGI IMG/M metagenome (GOLD analysis project Ga0194116, IMG submission 148617) | Freshwater microbial communities from Lake Tanganyika, Tanzania - TA2015008 Mahale S9 surface | ecosystem: Environmental > Aquatic > Freshwater > Lake | place: Tanzania: Lake Tanganyika... | reverse complement strand
CTCATAATTTAAACATAATTCAACAATAGAAATAAATTTATAAATTATATGAGCAATAATATAATTAAATTTTTTAAATAAAATTATTTAAAAGAATCTTCAAGAAAACATATATAAAATCAAATTTTATTGGAAAATTTTTGAATTTAAATAAATTCTGAAATATATAAAATATTTTATAAGATTTTTAACTCGAATGGAATTTGATAAAAACTTATATTTTTAATTTGAATTAATTAATAATTATTAATGAATTCTCTTAATAGCTTGTCAATGAACAGCTCGAGGCCATATGAAGCTTTTGCTGAAAAACAACAGAATCTAAATAAAGAGAATAATAGCAATTATTTAGAAAAGGAAAAAGAGGAAAAATTTAAAGAATTGATTGATAAAAATGAAAAACTTGAAAAAGAATGCTTAAAATTTCAAATTCAAGTAAAAAATTTAGAAGATAAACTACAAACTTATAAAGAAAAAGAATATAAAGTAAATTAAAAATTTTATAATAATTAATAACATCATTACATTATTTAAATTTTTATTTTAAAAATTCCATATTTACATTAAAAGTCACAAAATAATACCTCAAGTAATTTTCTTTTACCTTCAGAATTCAGAAAAATATGGGAAGATTTTGGAAAAGAAAGTATTGGAGATATCTTTGTCGATTTTTTTGACGATGTTTTATTATCTCTTCATTTATTTCAAGAAATAATGCTTATTACTCAATGTCATTTTAAGGAAGAATTAAAAAATTTAACCACAAAAGTAATGAAATTTTTTGAAATCAAAAATATAAGCAAATCATATAGTTTTATAGAGAAGAATATAAAACCTATCATATTGGAATACTATGATGATATTTTCGAAAACGATTCTAAGTCTGATAGCTTTTATCAAAGAATAAGAGATGAATATGCAAGGTTTGTTAGTGATAATTTTTTGGGTCTTGAAAATTGTACAAATAAAAATATACGCGAGTTAATCAAAGCAGACAAAACCAATGAATTAAAAGAGCTAATTGAAAATTCATATATAAAGGATTTTTTGAAAGTTGTAAAAAAAATATTTTTGTTTGTGGAATTTCATGAACCGCAATTGAATTTAAAATTAGATTCATTTAAGCAAAGACAACCAAATTTTAAGTCATTGAAGCAAGGAGAATGTATTTTAGTGGATGGATATTTTAAAGAAGTGAAAAATTGTTTGATTTTATTTGAACCTCCATTATTGAAAAATGGCTATCCCTATTCGGGTTTAAAGCCTATAGCTTTGATTTGTCATGATAATGTCAATTTGAATTTTAATACTGATAAGAAAAATGATAATTCTGAATCCTTTTTAGTTTCAGCTTCCAATACAAATAAAAATGAAAATTGTAAAAGCTTAAATATTAATGAAATAAATATACCTGAAATCTTAGAATCAAACAATAACATTAACAATAATTTTCAAAATAATAATATTAATAATGATAATAATAATTATCAATGTAAGAATATCATAAATAAAGAAAACAAGGAAATTACAATTCCTTTCAAAAAAGATGAGAGACTCAATAGTAGTATAAAAACTAAGTCTTCTGACATCGAAAAAAAAGAAAAAATTTATCAATTCATTCTTGACAATGATAAAGAAAAAGATATTGATGTTTCCTTAGGAAAAATTGAATTAAACAAAAATTCAAAAAATGATCATAAAATTGATAATTATTGTAAAAACCTTGATGTTGCATTTTCAAAAAATCCAAACACATCTTCAAGCAAAGACTTTTCTAATAGTAATTCTAGAGTAAACATTCATTTGCCGAATTCTCAATCAAAAAAACCAGGTGAAAATGAAAACTCTTTTTTGAATGAAATTAAAAAAGATTTGTTATTTTATGATAAATCAAATAAAGAATTTTTAGAAAAACATCAAGAGGATAAATCGTAAATCTCTATAATCAAATAAATTTTGAATTATTTAATATTCTTTAAAAATTTTAAAAGTTAAATTATAGAAATATAGAGACCCATGAGGAAAAAAATAAAAATTTAGAAAACAGAAATTCAGATGATATCAATAGAAGTATTATAGATACAAATAAGAATTTTATTCAGAGCTTAAATCCATTAGTAAATTGCAATTTATTGAAAAATAAAATAAAGGCAAATAATTTGATAAATATAAGTAACAATAGCGCCAATGATTCGAAAATAGGAAATTCAAATTTTGATAACAATTCCTTTAATAAAAACAAAAACACTAGTAGTTACTCTATTATAAGCAATAATAACAATAACCCACAAATTAATGAAAGCAATTTATCAAACTCAAATAACAAAAATATCAATAAAACGAACATTATTAAAATAAGTAAAGGTTTGAATCCTGAAAGTAATTATAATAACAATAGGGTTAATATAAACCTCAGTAAGATTGAGAGTAAAGAATCTTCTCCATTTTTAAAAATTGCTGAAAATTCTCAAAGTTTAAAAAATCTTTCAACTCATAATCCGATCAATAGATTCACTAAAAACGATTTAAATTCAAAAGAAAAAAGTATTAATTTTGATATTCCTCCAAAAACCATAGATTATGAAACAAATGATAAAAATTTGTCTCACATTATATACTCTTCAAAAGAAAATCCAAAAAATATCAAAGAAGGATTCATTAAAGGAATTAATATAATCAATATAACAAATAAATTAAAAGAAAATAATGAAATTAATAATAGTCAAAATAAGATAAGAAAAAACTCTAATGAATCTTATAGAAATACGTCTAATGATAAAGCAGTTAGGCTCAGTGATTTATCTAGAATTAGTAACCAAAATCAATCGGAGAAAGTTGGTCCTTTAATCACTGCAAATAATAATAGCAATCCTAATTTAATTCTCTTTGGGAAAGGTAATTTGAATAAAATGGATGAAAATAAAAATTGTGGAAAAATAAGCCCTGTCAATAGAACAAGTATACTTAGCACAAAGAATACTAATCCGGTAAATAATTTCGAAAATGAGAAAAAGCAAGAAATTTGCAATGATAAATCAAATAACTTAAGCAATGAAAGTAAAAAGATTATTCAATCATTTAACAATATTGTTAATTTTAAAAATCATCCAAAAGAAGTAAATTCAAAAAAATCAGCTGATAAAGGAAACAATGCAATTTCAAATATTCAGCATCATAAGGTATTAAAAAAGAAACCTCATCAGGTACAGCTCACCCTTACAAATCAAAATTTTAATTTTATCAGCAATGATATCAACATTGATGAAAAAAAAAATAATAACAACTCTAATTGTCAAAATAAATATTCAACTTATAAAAAATGTAAAAACTCATCTAAAGAAAAAGATACAAAAGCAGCAGCTAGTAATTTGTCGGATATTAAAAAATCAAATGAAAAAGTCTACAAAATAAGCAAAAACATACGGATGTCTGATTTATCACAAAATTCTAATAATCAGAACGAAAACCCAAATGAAAACTCTAAAAAAAGTTTTGCAAATCTTAGCAATAAAAGCTATGCTTCTAATTCAAATTCTGTCATTTCCAAACTTAATTTTTCAAAAACAAGATCAACTTCTGAACACCACATTACCAATAAATTAAATGATTTAAATACACATTCTTATTCTTATTCTCACATAAATATAAATAGGCTCAATATCCTTTCTTCAAAAAAAAGCGCGGGAAATAGTCTAAGTATACATGAAAGCTCAAGGATTACCAAAAATAGAAAATCTGAAGGAAACAACATTTTTATAAACAATTTCAAAAACTTTAATAATAATTTTGCAGAAAAAATTAATTTAGCGAAGAAAAATTCAGAGAAAAATTTGAATAATAACAATAGCAATAGCAATCCTAATTTACTAGAGAATAACCCTGAATCCATTCAGAATCTAAATAAAAATTTTTGCGGCAATATTAATAAAAACACTAAAGATTCATATAAAAATCGATACGCTTATTTGAAATCAGGAATTAATAATTCACAATCTAAATCCAAATACAACTTTATTAATAATTCAGATAAGGCAATTTCAAATTTATTTAAAAACCAATCTTCAACAGGAAAACTAAGCAATTTAATAAACGCTTCTGGAAAAAATGACAGATATAATTCAAATTACTATAGCAATAGCTCAAACATCTATTTACATCAGACAAAAACTTACGCCTCAAGGCAGAATTCAAATGATTTTAACTCTAATAATTATTTAAGTTATAATCTAAACAAAACAAATTCTAAAACTAATTTTTTGAACTCTAGCAAAGAAAAAGACACATTTTCAAAACCTCCAGATGATGTTAAAGAAAATACAAATGGGACAGCGGGAGCAGGTTCTATCCGAAGTTACACAAGCGAATATAAAAATAACATTTTAAAAAAAGAAAAAAACCTTATAAATTCAAAAGAAAAAATTTTAAACATTCACAAAATTATTAAAATTCCGCAAAATGCTAATGCTTTTAACAATCCAAATGAAATTTCATCTTCAAGAACGCATACAAATTTTGAATCAGGAAATTTGATGAAATTAGCAAACTCTCCGCCTGTAGCTAATCATAAAAATACTGACATAAATCCTTATTTTAATGCCGAACGAGAAATAATATTTAATGATGATAATCCACATTTGGAAACTGAAGGAGATGAATTGGATTTGAATCAACTTTCTCATAAATTATTCTTCTCGAATTCTTTTACTTTTAACAAAGAAAAAAGTAAATCAAAAATATATGAACAGTTAAAATCATATTCTGAAAAAAAAATGATTACAGAATTTAATCAAAAATTCCAAAAAGAGAAATACTTACAAAGCAAAGAAAGAATTAGTAAAACTCAGCACAACACAATAAATAATGAAAATAAAAGCACAATTACTGATCATTCAAATTTAAGAACTAAAAGAGATATGACAAATAACCAATGCAAAAGCATTAAAAACAATTCAAACAAGAATAAATTTACAAAGCCTAATATATTAAATTTAGGGAATAATGTATTTATCTATAGTAAAAAATCTAGCAACAATAATCAATGCAATTTAAAATCCAAAATTAATATTAGCAATAAAAACCTTATAAATTTAAACAATTCAAAAAATACCCTTTTCAATGAAAATTATTTAATTACAGATACAAGCGAAAATCAACAAGGAATTATAAACTCCAATTACATTATTAAATCCAATAATACAAGCAACAATCTTAAAAAAATATCTACAGGGAATTCTAATGGATCAAAAAAGAAATTTATAGTTGAAAAAAAATCCTTCAACTTCTCTAACCAACAAATAAATAATTATGTAAATTCCAATTTAAATTCCACCAAAGAGAAAAATTTGGAGTCAAATATAAATACACATATTCAGAATTCTTTAAACATTCCTCTTCCATCACAAACTCCTAACCACATTTATAATAAATCCTTAAATAATAATTTAAATTCTATTTCTAATATCAGAAATAATGAAAAAGTTGCCAATAAAATTTCCCAAATTCTATCTATGCAAAATAAAAAATCTACAAGTATAAGACGAAATAGTTCTAGAACTCCGAATAGTAACATTATCAAAAATTACGCAAACAAATCAAAAGGATTTTCGCCAAAATTAAAAGGGTTTATTAATCTAAATATAGACAATGACTCAATTACTAATTCCATCATTAATAATACTCAAGTTCTTCTTGACTTGAATAATAAAAATTACGGAAATACTGCTATTTCCAAAGATTGTAATGAAGAAAATGATTATCTAACAGGGAATGTTTTGATTACTCAAAATTCAACAGATTCTGCTGATAAAAGTATATTTAATCACAACCTTTTAAAAAATGAAGATAATGAGGGTATTAATAATTTGAAAAAAAATTTGAATACAAATTCCATAATCAACAACACAAATTGTATTGATAATAATATTAAGAAACTAAATAATTTCAATAAGCTAATGAATCCAAACAGTAATATAAATAAAAATCAAAATTTTAACAATATCTATACGACAATAAAAAAGCTAAGTGGGAATGATACAGAAGAAAACATAAACAAAACTTTAAACAGTGTCAACAACTCAAAATCCAAAGATAAGAATAAGCGATATAATACAAATATCACTAAATATCAAAACATAAAGAAAAATAAAATCAAAGAAATAAATAAAGAAAAAGAGAAAGTTACAAAATATCCGACTTTGAAAGAAAAAAAAAATGAATACATGCTCTTAAAAGATGAGTTTTCATATTACGAAAATTATATCGAAAATAATAACTCCATAAACCAAATTGGAAATGAAAAAAGCAATAAAATATTTAATTTTCAAAATGCTTATAAAAGCAACATAACAAACCATAATGATATCAATAACTATAATTATAATTATATCCAAACTACAGATGACGAAGAAATAAATGAATATAATAATAATGCTTCCAAAATAATAAACCATGAGATAAATTTTTTAAATGATAACTTCAATGATAATTCGGTCGAATTTACAAACGAAGATCTAAATATACTCTGTAATAATTTACCTAGTAAAAAATCAGAAATTAAAAGCAAATGTGATATTAAGAGAATTCAAAATTCTTACATAGTTCAATCAGAAAATCAAGAATTTAATTCTGTCAATTTACAAATTGATGAAAAAGCCTGGATTGACCTAGATAAAACGAATAATCAAGAAATTGATTACAAAGATAAATATTTGGATACAAACAATTCAATAAATACTCTGAATTTAAATCATAAAGAAATCCATAAAGCTGCTAATAAAACTAATAAAACAAAAATCAACTTAAAGAATTTTACTAATGATATCTCCCCCATGCAAAAAGAAACAATAGAGACTTGTGGCGAAGTTTATTTCACAAATGACGCTGATCAAAACGCGAAAATTTCTGAGTTTGATTTAAACTCGAATTATAAAAGTTCAAATTTTGAAAATTTAGCTCTTATAGATCAAGTTATGAATAATCAGTATAAAAAAACAAAAAAATCTAACTCACGCACGATTTACAATACAAATATCAACATAAATAATAATAATAAAAATGATAAAATTGATACTAGCGAAAACTCGCAAAACCTTAATACTGAAGTTTCTGGAAAATATGCTAATAAAACTATAGACAAAAATAACAAAAAGTCCACATTGATAAATTCTAATTTTTATCAAGGTGTAAATCATAATAATAAAGAAAAGAATTTTTCAAAAAATTCCAACCACATAAAGAATTCAAATTCGAAAGAAATTTACGTACTTACGAGTGGCAAGAAAATTTCTCCTCTTATTGAGAGGAAAGTTCTCGAACCTAACTTAAATAATAATCCGACTAATCTTAATATGAAATTCAATTACATTGATTTAGCTTCTAAAAATAATAAAAAGCTCAATACCGCTCAATTTTTAAATACAAATGCTGCTAGTAAAGAGAAAGTAAATGACAAGATTAAGCATAATTTTATAAATATCAATTATATTAAATGATGAGCTTTTAATTTTTATTGATTTTAAATTGATCATTATTCAAATTTTAAATATTAATAATAAGCTTATTTATTCTATATATTATAAAGAATTTAAAAACAAATTTTTCAATTTTTCTGAATAATATTATTTAGGACCAATAATATATATAATAAAGATATATTTAATAAATTTAAAAAATTTGCCAATAAAAAAAAAAATTTAATTATGATAATGACTCCAATAAGTCAAGTTAATATTAAAAGAGATACAAAACTCCAATAAATTTATCATTTAGTAAATTTTTCGTTAGTTGTTTGTGCTGAGTGCCATAAATTAGAATTTTTACAAATCACAAATAATTTATACATCAATATTTTTTTTTAAATTATATGTGTATTTTAAAATTAATTTTCAAAACCAATATTTTAATTTCATGTGGAGAATTAAGAGACTCGACTATTTAAGTATAAATTATAATCATTCTTAATTTTATAAACCTTTATATCTTAAATAATCTTTAAATTGTTCTATTTTATGGAGAATATTTACCCGACTGGGTTCTTTTGCTAGAAGGCCCAATTCATTTTTAGGGCTTCTTAAATTTATACCAATCGAAGATTTATTGAGTTCTTTAGTTTTATTACATTCGTTATAATTAAAATTTTTAGAATCTGGATAATTGTTTATTTTTCTAAGAGGTGAATGAATATTATCTATGTTCTTGAAGTCGTATTTATCTTTATTGATAAAATCGAAGTTTCCGTTAGATCTTCTCAAATTTGAAGACTGAGATTTAAAAGAAGAAAAAGTTCTTTTTAAATGAAAATGCTCATCATTAGTGTTAAAACTATCTTTGTTATTTATAGATACTAAAGACCTGAGCATTTTTGGAGATTGTACAAAATATTCATTTGGGGATGTATTAGTTAATTTATTGAAAAAATCAGAACTCTTAAAATTATTTTCATGAGGTAATAACATGAATGGAGAATTTAACTTTTTTATTCCTATAGAGTCTCTTAAATCTGCTAGTCTATCATATAAATTTTTCTTTTCCAAAAATTTTGAAAAACCGGAGATATTATTTGATTTTTGCTTGAAATTATAACTATTAACATCATTTAGATTATCTAGTTTGTTTTCTTGAGTTTGAACATAATTTTCATTGTATAAATTAGTATTATTTTCTTCATGATATGGATACGGATTTCTATCATTTATCATAAAACTTCTTTTGTGATTTGTGTCATAATGAGAGTTATTATTATTATTTCTCGAATATAAACTATCCCTTTCTTGATCCACTTTGAAACTACTCTTAGGAATTATTTTATTCGAAATTGAATTTTTAATGAATTCTGGGAAGTTCAATTCATTGAATTCGTCATTTTTATTGTAGTATTTATTGAAATCATTTTTTTCATAAATTTTGGATTTCATTTTTAATTTATTAAATTGCAATAAGGAATGTTAGATTCTTATACAATTTTAAATATATATATAAAGATAATTCAAAAATAGGTTTTTGAAATATTATCGAATCTTATAAATACAAAATGAAATTAAAAGACATAAGCTATTGATTAAAATAATAAATATTATTAAAAGATACAAAATCTCAGAAAATTAATTTGTATTAGATGGTAATTTCATGAATAAGTATGCTAATAATTATATTATGATTTTTTCAATTAGTTAGTTATTCTTGATGAAACATTACTTATTAATGATTTTACGAATAAGGAATTACAGTTTCCTTTAGATATTGAAAGAATTAAACAAATTATTTGTATTGATAATATTTTCCTTCTTTTCTAAGAAAACTTTTTCAATTGGATCATTATCTTCATTATTTAAATCAATTTCGGGCTGGATTCGATCGACTAGTTAAATACTATTAAAAATATCAGTTATATTACTTTTCTTATCTGAGAATAAGTCTTCAGCAAATTTTGAAAAGTTTCCGTATTCGTTCTCTATCTCATTCAATTCATTAGTTTTTTTAGTTTTTAACTTAATACTTTGAACTAAGCAATTTGCGATGTAAATTATAAAAAACAAATAAACCTTCATTTTGTTTTATTTGAAAATTTATTGAAAAAAGTATTGAAATATAAATGTGAAAAAATTTGAAGCGAATATTTAAGTTTTTATTGATAATATTAAATTAATTAATTTTATTTAAAATCAACAAAATTTTAAAAATTTTAAATGGATAAATTCAAAGCTTTATCATTAGAACAAAAAATCGAACAGTTAAAAGAAGACTATCAAAATGAATGGTGGAAGCCTTCAAAAATTGATGATTACGATCTTAAAAAAAAAGTATACACATCAAAATTTTTAATGAAATAAAATTTCACAACATCCAAATTTAAATCAAATGCTTAAGCCTTTTTTAGCTATTAAGGGTAGGTTGCAGGCCATTAAGAAGAAAATTTGAAAAGTGTTCTGATTCATTGGATTTAGATTATAATTATGCCGCATGTGCAAAAATAAAAAAAGATTTACAAGATTGTAAAGAAGCCTTATATTATTATTACTATTCTTCAAGGAAAGAAGAAATTTATCAATTTGCTGGTAAAAATTTAGAAAAAAAAATATAAAAATCAATCGATTATGTTAGTTAAATAACTTAAATTATTAACAGAAAAGATTTTTAAAAATAAATATAAAAACCTGTTTTAATTTAGAATTAATGTTAAAGTAAAAATAATGGATTTTTATCATTAAAAATGACAATAAAAGAAAATGAAAAACAATAAATGAAAAAATAAAAACCCGAATATTGATCTTAATTTTTTTAATTTTTTATATTTATTATTGATTCTTATTTTGAAACGACCGTTAATGATAATCCTCCAATGTTTTCATTTATTACTCTAGCTTGAGGATTGAAATTAGGATAAGGAGCTGAGAAGATAAATGAACTTTTAACACAAGGCTCTAAAGGACCCATATTATTTCCTACAATACAGCTATTGGAAGCCCCACACCATCCGCAACTAGAATGATGAAGGCAATCAGTAGGATTAGCATATATTTTACAGTTTATTTGGATTTTATTTAATTTAGAATCTCCGTTGTAATAAGTAGACACAGTTGGAATCTAAAAATTATAAAAAATATTTAAAAATTTAATATTTATTTACTTCTTCAACAACTTCAAGTGGTCCATGTTTAGGTGCATCCATTCTTTCAGGTAATTTGGTAACCATTTGGGGTTTAACATAATTAGATTCATCTTTCAAAGTATAACCACCATTTGAACCTTTTCCATATGCAACAGCATTAATGGTGCCTTTCCCGATGAAATTAAATGACTCACCAATAATATCTCCAGTAGCTTGAAAAAAATTAAACTAAAATTTTTATTTATTACCTTCTGTTGAGGTTTTTTTTCCATGTAATTCGTTTGAGAGAATAACAGTTGTAAGAATTAGAACAATTAGGAAATAAATCATACTCTTCATTTTTTATTAAAAAATAAAAATAATAATTCTTTAAATAAATTATTTAATTGTTTTGAACATTATACTAAGCTTTTTTAATTTTATCATCTTTAGTTAATTTTAAAATAAAATAAAGATTATAGAAATATTGATTATCAATAAAAAATTATTAAATTTCAATAAATAATTAACATATTAGGGGATTGGGGATTGGGGATTGGGGA
>Ga0194116_10007610_pt1 | contig 11152 bp, 14 predicted proteins | sample TA2MahsurfametaG_4_FD_148617 | JGI IMG/M metagenome (GOLD analysis project Ga0194116, IMG submission 148617) | Freshwater microbial communities from Lake Tanganyika, Tanzania - TA2015008 Mahale S9 surface | ecosystem: Environmental > Aquatic > Freshwater > Lake | place: Tanzania: Lake... | reverse complement strand
ATCCCCAATCCCCAATCCCCATAAAATTGATTAATATTCTTTAAAATCATAAAGATAATTAATCAAATATATTTTATTATCAATATCAAAAAATTAAGTTGTAAAATTTTTAATAATACACAATAAAATTTGTAAAATTTATTTATTGTAATTAATTATAAAAAACATTTATTTGAAAATAATTAAAAATAATTTAAAATTTTCAAAAATGCTTTGCAACGAATACGTAAAAATTCTTTATTATCATCTTAAATTAGAAAAACGTTAAAACTGTCATCTTTTCAGAATTACCAAAACATGAAAAAATGAAATATTTCAATTTTCTACTCGAAAATGAAATTAACTTTAATAAAGATGAAACAGGAAGTTACATAGCGCTTGTGAAAGTTTTAAATCCTCAATATTATGCTGAAAAAGAAAAGCATAGAAATATGTCTAATTTTTCTCAACATTTTGAAGATAATGAAACAAAAGAAGATAAATCTATCACAAAAGGTAGATCTTCTTCAATGCAAATGAAAAATAATAAGAAGCCAGGAAAGAAATTTAATAAAAACCCAGAATTCGAAAAAACTGAAATTAAAAGGGTTAAACTTTTAAGATTTAAAATTATATAATAATACTTATTTCATTAAATTATATCTTTTATCTATATTATTTTATTTTAAATTGATTCTCTTTTAGGCTTTAACTAATTATTGTGAAATTTTCGCTAAAAATTATCCGAAATTTTTCAACCATTTAAATCCTTTGCTTGGAGTAAGAGGCAAAAGAGTACACATTTCTCAACTAAAATATGTTATTGAAGAAATATATTCTATAAGATTCATTAAAGACACATCTTCATTGAAAAATCAAATTGGTAAAAAAACAGAAATTGAAGGAAGCGAACCTTTTTCAGTTTTCGTAGTTGATTTCTATATTAATAAATTCGTTAAAAAACAAATTGTTGATCAACATGCACTAGATTTATTAATGAGTATTGAGTACTACAAGGAGATAAATAGAGAAGTTGGAATATTTACAAAATTCCTCACAGGAGAATATGATACAGATGATTTAATATTTTTCTTATTTGTAAGATCTTGCATCGAAAAAGAAATGAAGATAATGTTTATTGAGAAAGCCCGAGATGATATGAAACAACATACTAGCGAGGATAAAGAAACCTATAATAGTGAACTGTATTTGAATATTAAAATTTGTTTAAAGAGTAATATGAAAATAAAATAATAAAGATAAATCTCAAATATTTTTTTATTTTATTGAAATAAAATAGTTGCTAATACAATCTTTGGCAATGAAGAAGAATTGCTTCTTAATTCTTTTAGAGAAAAAGTTGAAAAAAATATGGAGATGATAGAGCATGGAAGATATGTAATTAAAGCATCAACAGTTTTAGATATAACTTTAGAAGATTATCATCAGAGCAGACAACAATTCGGTAATGAGTTTGGAGGTTCTGAAAATCCAAATAATAATAATAACAGTAATTCCAATAATATGTACAATAATTTGAACTTAAATCCTGGAGATGTGTTGCAAGTAAATTATCTTATTTTCAAATTTAATTATTGAATTTTTTTTTGAATGAAAATAAATAAAAAAGAAAAAACAAATGAATTTCAGAGGAAGTAAAGTTTTTGATGAATATAATGAAGATGAAACTCCAAATGATAATAGATCTGGAATTGAAAATCAAAGAGTTTCAATCTCGAAATATATTGATAAAGACGAGAGTAGAAACGAAGATACAAATAATAGAAAATATTCTAATAATAAATTGGATGACGAATCTTTTATTGATCCAAATTCCAAAAATAATAATCAACCAAGAAATTACGGCAATGTGAATAACAGCTTCAATGATAAAATATCTCTGATAAAAATTTTAATTTCAAATTATTTAAAAGAAAAAGAATTAGATATGTAAGATTTTATAAAAGTTATGATTATAAAATTTTATAAAAATTTTTGTGATATAATAAATAATATAACAAATTTTTAAAAATTAAAGATTCTTCGATAAATTGATGACATCTTATACCACTTATGAAAAAAACAATGAAAACATACAGAAAATAATGGCAAATATAAAAGATTTAGTTTCAAAAAAACTGAATATTCTTATTAACCTTTTATTTAGCAAAGACAAAAATGGTTGGATTAATTCTTTGAAAATTCAGGAAGATGATATGCAAAGTTTAAAGCATTATGAAGAGTTAATATATATGATTAATAAAATGATCGAATTGGAAAATGTTAAAGAAATTCCATCTGTCAAAATTGAGGAGTTTGCTCAAACTTTATTAATCACTCCTGAACTTATAAGTCAAATAAATAAATTAATATTGAAACAATTTGGTTGAATAATATTCAGCTTTTAAATAACCAATATAATGGTAATAAGGAAAGATTAAGAAATTAAACAGTATTAAATTATTGATTAAATAAGTATTATCATGAATTTCTTTTAAAATATTAATATGAGAAAGATAATAAATTTTTAATAAAAAAATTTTTAATTATAAGCTCAAAACTATTCGTGATTAGAATATCCCATTAAATTTAAACCTTACTAAAATATTTTTTTTACAATTCGAAAAATATTCTCTTTAAGATTGTTAAATAAATAATATAATTTTAAAAACTAAACTTTAATTAATTAAGCATTCAATTTGTCCCATTCTTGGTCTTCATTCTTCTTTTTAAGTGAAATAATAACCTTTCCTTTAAAAATTTTCGCCTTTGATTCTTCAGGATTAATTTTTTGAAAAAGTTTTTTAATACTCATAAGATAAGGATCTAAATTAGGAACATCAACTTTAAGGTCAAATGATCTTTCTTGGAAATTAACATTAATGCAATCATCATTAATTAGTTCTTTTATTTCTGCTGGTATTTCTATTTGTATCTTAACATATTTATCATCATCATAGAATGCATATTTAGTAAATTTTTTTGGTTCTTTTAATACTTCAACAGGCTTAGTAGATTTTTCTAGAAGAACAGGATCTCCACCAGTAATTATTCCTGGGCCCTCTATTATTTTCCCTTGTTCTTGATCTTTATTTTCAAATTTCCTTCCATGAGCATAATAATAAGAAAATTCTCCTTTGGCTTTAATATTATGTTCTAAAGCTGACATATTTGCATTTAAGTTTGTGTCAACTTTTGTTTCTGGTGATTGTTCCATTTTTATTCTATATATTTTATAATATATTTGAAATAAATTTAAACGATTTATTGTGAATATTCTTCTATAAATAGAATTTTGAATTGAATTTTTTAGAAATTCTTTTGGAAATAATAATTAGAAAAAAATTGTAATTTTAATTTTTATTAAAAATATTAAGTTTAAAAACTTGTGCTCAAATATTCAATTTATTTAAATCTCAATTTAATGATCATTTTTAATAAAAGTAATTTTAAAAAAAAAAGAATTACTAAATTTTGAAAAATTATCCTTAAATATGTTTTGAAGTTAAATATGATAAACTTTTCTTAAAATCAAAATTAATTAATTAATTATTTTTAAAAATATGAGAAATTTAATCTTAAACCAATTAAACTCCTTCAGCATATATGATTTGATTAAAGAAAATAGCCAAACTATATTAAGTGTTCATTTTGATGAATTCTCAAAAAACTTGACAGTTTTGGACAAGGAATACAAAATTTATATATTCAATTACGATGATATTTTCTCAAAATTTACTTTATTACATGTAATTGAATTAGACGCAATATTTTATGATCAATTCGAAATTTTAGAAGAAATTTCAAATACAGATTCAAACAAAAACAATTTAAACTCGATTAAATTTTTACTTTATAAAAATGAGGATGAAACAGTATTTATCATAACCTATAGTGGAAAATTATTAAAAATTCCTTTGAATAAAAGATACGAAATTGTTGATTTATTTCCTGAAGGAAAAATTATGGCTGTAGAAATGGCTTCAAATTTGGAATTCATAGCGATTGCATCTGCGAATAATAAAATTTATTTATTGAGTTATGACTTTGAAATTATTAATAATTCAACTTTAGATGATGGTGATTTTTCTGATTATAATAAAGATACATTAGAGGAATTTAAAGATGCATCTATTTCTTGGAGAGGCGATAGCCAATATTTCGCTACTTTATATTCCGTGAATGGAGGAAAGAAATGTATAGTAAGAGATACTAAATTGAATATTTTCAAAGGACCTGCAAGAGCTGACAACAAGGTTGTTTTTTCCATTGCTGAAAATCCTGTTAAAAGTATCTTAAAATAGTTAATTTAAAAGATGAATTTAATTATTTTTCAAAAATTATTTTTTACTTTTATTTTTAGACCTATCAAATTGTATTTCTTGGCAACCATCTGGAAGCTTAATTGCAGTTTTTCAAAATAACTCCAAAACAAATAATTTAAACGATTTCTCAGCAAAGCCAGGTGTTTTATTTTCTGAAAAAAACTGTCTCAGACATGGAGAGTTTTATTTAAAATACAATGACTTGCAATTGCAAGAAAATGAATTAAATGAAGTAAAAGTAGTGGGAAAAATATTAAGATGGAATATTGATATGCCATTACTAATGGTTTACTTAGAGTAAAAAATAATCATTTTTCTTCAATTTTTAATGAACTTATTATTCTTTTATAAAAATAAAAATATTCATATAAATAAATTTTAGAAAGGAAAATCCCAGTAAAGAAACGATTTATCAAATAAATATTTACTACAGATCGAATTATGATTGGACATTAAAATATTCACGAAAAACAAATAAACTTGTTTGGGCGAAATTTTCAGACAGTTTGCCTTTAAGAGCATTTTTACTTAGTGAAGACGGAAAATTTGAAGTCTTAGATTTTAAAATGGAGTATCAAAATTCTTTAGTAAATAATAATTTCTATGTTGATAACGGAACTGTATCAGTAATAGCCTCAAACAAAATAAAATTAACTCCACTACGTTATGTAAATATGCCTCCTCCAATGTCTTTAGAAGAGATTCAAGTAAATAATTCTCCACCTTTCATTATTAATTGGTGGAAAAATTATCTTTTTGTTTTATCAAATTCTACCATCGAAATAATCCATTCTGATAATATCAGAAATTACACTCATATTAAAAAATTCTCAGATATTTCGGAAATAGAAACTTGTAATGTGAAATCGATTATATTTGTTAAAAACACTAAGGAATTCGATCCAGAAGGAATCGATAGTTACTATCATACAGAAGGTTTTTTGATTATTAATAAAGCAATTGCAAATGATGAAAAATTTGATGAAATGATTATTATACTTATAAAGTTAAAAGTTAATTTTCGAAAAAAAATCAATGAATATGATTACATTGAATTCAATGAAATAATAAAAGTTTTTCAAAAAAAATTTGATAGAATGAGTTCACTTTTTAATTCAACTTTATCTGATTGTTTATTTGAAAAGAAATTCTATAACGATAAACTTTCAGAATTGCAAATGACAAGTGTTCAGACCCTCAATAATAATAAAGATAATTTGAATAGCAAAAATCAATCAAAATTAAACACATCTTCGAAACAAAATAAAATACAAAAGAATAACGATGAAGATATTTTTACAAAATTGAAAAATACCGATTTTGATAATTTAGATATAGGTAATTACAGAGAAGAAGATGACATCAACAACTCTTTCGAAGAAAAAACTGAAGAAGATAATGTTTTTTCTATGCTTGGCGTCAAAGGAAAACATAGCGAATTTACACATCCTCATCATCAGCCAGTCCATTTATACAAACATTCTGGGAAATATAGTATATTCTTTTATGCTGTTAATTTAGGAAAAAATAAAGAAAAAACTATTTCTAAAATCAGATTATCTTTAGATTTAGATCTACTTAATTGCTTTTTAAAAGAAAAAAGTCAAATTAAAGACCTAACGGAATTTGAAAATATTCTCAAAATTGGATATGAGCAAGATTCTTTTATTACTAGTAATTACGATATAATAAAATCTCATTCTGCTCTTTTGAGAAATGAAGAAACAATTAATAATACTCAGAATAAAATAAATAATTTAGATGAAAAAATAGTTTTCCTTACTCGAAATAATAGGCTATATATGAATAACAATTATTTAGCTGCTGATGTTACTTCATTTGAAATTTTTAAAAACTTCTTGATTTTCACTCAAACTTCAAATAGCCCTTATAACATTTTACATATTTTAGATTTATCTAATCCAGAAACAATTTTGAGTTTTAGACAACAGTTGAATAAAAATGATCCTATTTTTAGCCCAAATTTTAATTACAAACATTTTTCCATGAGAACTTTAGAAAGGACTTCACTAATAGTTACTGTTACAAAAAATAACTTAATAGCTCAAATGAGTCGTGGTAATTTGGAAACTTTCTATCCTAGATTATTAGTTTTGGATAGCGTTGTTGAATCTGTTGGGAATAGAAATTATCTAGAAGCGTTTGAATTAATAAGAAAGAATAAAATTAATCCTAATTTCTTATTTGATATTGATCCTGAAGGATTTTTTTTAAATATAGAATCTTTTGTTAAACAAATTAATAAGGTAAAATAATTAATTCATTAATAATTATTTTTTAATTAAAACAAAGATTGATTACATTAATTTGTTCATAAATTGCCTTGAAAATAATCTTTCTGAAGAGATCCAACAAATTGATAACAAGATAAGTTCAAAAGAAGATTTTAAAAAACTTTATATCGAAAATAAAATAAATAAAGTTTGTGATTCATTAAGAACAGAGTTAAAAAAAATAAATGAAAAGTAAATCATTTTTATAAATAAAATTTTGATTAATATTTATTTAATATGTTAAAAATATAATAACCTTATTTAATTTAGCGATAAATTCATCACCAGTATTATTCATACACATACAAAAAAAAGTCCTTCAGAGTACTTAGAAGCCTTAAGATTGATTCAAATGCTTAAGAAAAAAGAAAACGAAAATAAATCTCCGGATGATATTTTTAATTTAAATCAAGTAAAGGACAAAAAACAAAAAACTGCTGATCAAGCTTTAGAATACCTCTGCTGGGTTGTGAATGCTGATACTTTATTTGATTTTTCTTTAAAAACTTATGATTTTGAGTTAGTTATTTTAGTAGCTAAATATACTCAAAAAGATCCGAAAGAATATTTACCTTATTTAAAAAAATTACAAGAAAAAGAGCCTGTTTTAATGAAATATCAGATCAATATGGACCTTAAAAATTATGAAGATGCTTTATATGAATTATCAAGAGCTGAGAATAAATTCTTTTCTTTATGTCTTGATTTAATAAACAAATACGAACTCTACGAATTTTCTTTTTCATTATTTAATAAAAATGAAAAATTGTTAAATACTATATTTGAAAATTATGGAAATTACTTAAAAGATAAAAAGAAATATTTTGAAGCTGGATATGCTTATCTTGCAAATAGAAATTATGCACAAGCCATTGAATGCTTCAAGGTATATTTTTAGACTATCAAAAAATTTTTTAATTATTTATTTTAGCTCATCAAAATTAAAAACAATAAAATTTATAGGAAAATGGCTCAATAGTTGAAATAATAAAAATTTTACCTAAAATAAAAGATACTGTATATAATAATTCTAATGAAGAAATTGAAAAATTATTCTTAGAAGTTATTGATATATGCGCAAGTTCAAGAAAATATTCAGAAGTTGAAAAGTTAGTATCTTTCATAGAATATAATACAAATTTTCAATCTTACACCTTACTCTCTAAAATATTAGATGCTTTAATTAGAGGGAAAAGATTTCATGTAGCTTTGTCAATTTATTTAATTGAAAATGAAAAAATAAGTGCTGATTCTTCTCAGAAACTGAAAAAAGAATTTTTGGATTCTATAAGTCTAAGTTCAAATTTAAAAACTAATGAATTAAAAAAAAATATATCTTTCTATCAAGAAAAATCTGCAAGACTATTGAAGGTTCAACATCAAAAGAGATTAAACCCAGAATTATTTAATTCGGAAAACAAAGATTTGGAAGACAATGTTAGTGATTCAGGTAGTATTATATCTTCAAATTCCAAAAAATCATCAAAATCTAGAAAAACCACTTCTTCGAGATTAACAAAAAAATCTCAAGCTAAAATGTCAAAGAGAACTGTAAGAGAGGGATCTCCTTTGGAAGAAGAATTTCTCATAATGATTATTTCTGAATTATACTTATCTGATGATCATATTAATGAAATTAATAATCTTATAAATGTATTATATTATATAGGAAAAGCCGAAGAAGGAAAAGAATTAAGTAATGTTTTAAAAGAATATTTAAGGATTGTGAATCCTAACACTAAACATTTCAATGTGCAACAGCAAGAATTTATTAATAAATATCCAGAAATAAAACAGATTTTCCCTAATCAATTCAATATGGGAAAGCAAGATGAATTAAATAAAAAAAATGAGTTGGTGAAAAAAGAACATCAAAAAATTTAATTTTCATAAATATTTAGTATTTATTAAATTTATTTTAAAATTAAGATTTATCATCAATATTAATTAAAAGATTAAATTTTTTCACTTTTTTAATTTTATTTTTCATTTATTAAAATTTTAAAATAAAAAATTACTTGAAAAATAAAAAAAGAAAATTGAACATAACTTTGATTATAGATAATTGATAATTTTAAAAATAAAAATTTAAAAATAACTAAATAATTATGAATTAGCAAATAAATGAAAATTTTTAATGAAATTTCGAATTCTTTAATTGATATAATTTATCGATAACATCATAAATTTTTATTATTAGCTTTTCTTTAGAATGTTATAAAATCAATTTATTTTTTATTGAAAAATTTATATTTTCTAATGTAAAAAATTATTTAAAAATATCTTTTTTCATTATATTTTGATAAAATTATAATATGATGGATAATGAAGGTTACATCAAATCTGAACAAAATGATCAATCTAACATTCTTGTATTGGGAAATAATTTTAATGGATGCTTATTAACAAGAGATATAGAGGACAGAACAGATTTTACCGAAATCAAAAATAAATTACTGGATTTTTACAGATCATTCAAAATAAAATGTGGCTTAAAGTCATGTGTATTATATGGAAAATCAAATAAATTAAGTAAAGATGAAAATTGTGATGAATTTTTTTTATGGGGAAGATTTTCAAGTGAAGAGTTTGAAAACATAGACATTGAAAAAAGTTGTTTTCCTTTTTCTTATAAAAATTTTCCATTAAAAAATAAAATTTCGAATATTAGTTGTGGAGATAATCATATATTGATTGTTGATAATATTGGAAATTTATTTTCTATGGGAAAAGGGGATCATGGTGAATTAGGGCTAGGTGAGAATAATATAATTACCAATACTCCTACAAAAATAATTAATTTCTATCAAAATAAAGATGAAATTTCAAAGACTGATGATAAATTTATTAATTGTTTTGCTGGAATGAGAACTTCTTTCGTAATTACAAGTAAATCTCACTTTTACTATTAATTGAAATTTTAATATTTTCTTATAATTATTTAAGATAAAAAGGAGGTTTTTAGTTTTGGATCGAATAAATTTAATGTTCTTGGACTAGCCAATGATTTAGAAAATCTTAATTTCAAAGAGACTTACTTTATCCCAAAAAAAATAGAAGAATTCAGCAATTTTAATATACAAATAAATAAAATAAAACTTGGATTTAAACACACATTGTTCTTAAATGAAATTGATATCTATTTTTCCGGTGATAATAGTAAAGGCACTGCAGGAATAAAGAATGAATTACTATCAAATGATATCAAATTAAAAAATTCGGTGCTTAAAATTTTTAAAATAAATAATTACTTGCCAATAGATTATAAACAAATAAAAGAATTTTATTGTGGATGGCATAATACTTATTTCATTACTCGTAAATAATTAAAAAATTTTCTTTTTAAATTTAGGGAATGGAGAGGTCTATTCAACTGGTTATAACTTATTTGGACAATTGGGATATACAGGTTTGGAAGATGAGAATAATAAAAAATATGAAAATTCACAAACTACGATTAAGAAAAATTTTATAAAAATGAGTTTTGAATTTAAAAAAATAGACTTTTCAATTTCCATGAGTAAAATTTAAAATTTTTGATTTATTCAAAATTCAATTATTAGATGAAAAAATCGAAATACAAATATTTATACCAGGAACTGAATCATTTTATGCAATTGATAAAAGTATTAAAAAATTTAAATAATATAGATAAAAATTTCTATTCATGGGGATGGAATGAACATTCAAATTTAGGAACAGGAGATTCTAAAAATGTTTGGAATCCCATTTGCATTAAAAATGATAATTTGAAAATATTTCTTAATAAATTTTCAGATAATGAAAATAAAAAACTAAAAGTAAATAAATCTTTTATTTAATATTTAGGTTAGAGCAGGAGGAGCTTTTCTTATATTTTATTATGAATAACAATTGATATTCTTTATAAATATCGAAATAAAATTTTTGTAAATTTAACCTGAATTTATAAAATTTTAAATATTAACCCATCCGAAAGATTTTATAAGTTTTAAATATTTTTTAAAATTTGAAAAATAAAATTTATTTTTTTGTCTTAATTGCTTAAGGTTGATCGATTACTCAAATTTTGAGAGCAGATAAAAATACTATTATTTATTATACATGGGAATATAATTATATGTTGAAAAATAAAATATTAGAATTTCAAATAAAAAAATATCAATTTAAGAATTTTTGATTTCCATTTATTGAAATTCAATATAAAAATGGAATTCTTTATATATAAATCTAAAGATTTTTACTTGATCAATTATTGAAGGTTAAAAATATTTATATAAAATATTGATTTTTTAGAAGATTTTGAAAATGAGAAATGAATATATATAAAGAAAATATTTGAAATTCTATCTGGTATTCTGATTAAAATCCTATCTTTACTTAATTATTATATTATTTTTTACGAATTATTTAGAATATTGAGATTTATAATAATAAATTTTATTATTCATGATAAAGTTCAAAGCAATCAATACAAAGATGAATTTTGCAGAATTTGCAAACATACCAAGTTCTAGTAACATTTTTTTTTCCTCTTCTATCTTTTTGGCAATTTTTACATTCTCTTTGAAGTGA